>Ga0134100_1002042_pt1 | contig 17065 bp, 29 predicted proteins | sample 11_taG_2_FD_94444 | JGI IMG/M metagenome (GOLD analysis project Ga0134100, IMG submission 94444) | Switchgrass degrading microbial communities from high solid loading bioreactors in New Hampshire, USA - 11_42_5_180_A3 metaG | ecosystem: Engineered > Bioreactor > Semi-continuous > Anaerobic >...
CCGGTAAGAGTGTGCTTCTTAATATCACCGAAATCAAAAATCCTGATTTGGTTGCACAGCTGGTTGCAGAAAATATCGCCGCTCAGCTGGAGAAACGTGTTTCTTTCCGTCGTGCTATGAAACAGGCTATGTCAAGGACTATGAAGGCTGGTGCTAAGGGTATCAAGACTATGGTATCAGGCAGACTTGGCGGAGCAGAAATAGCAAGAACTGAGCATTATGCAGATGGTACGATCCCTCTTCAGACACTGCGCGCCGATATTGACTATGGTTTTGCGGAAGCAAACACCACATATGGCAAAATAGGCGTTAAAGTCTGGATTTATAAGGGTGAAGTCCTTCCCGCCAAAAAGAAGGAGAAAAAGGAAGGGGGAGACAAATAATTATGTTAATGCCGAAGAGAGTTAAATATAGAAGAGTTCAAAGAGGTCGTATGACCGGTAAAGCAACGCGTGGTAACGTTGTATCGGATGGCGAGTTTGGTCTGCAGGCGCTGGCTCCGGCATGGATCACCAGCAATCAGATTGAGGCAGCTCGTATTGCCATGACTCGTTTTGTAAGAAGAGGCGGAAATGTCTGGATAAAAATTTTCCCTGATAAACCGGTTACAAAGAAACCCGCCGAGACCCGTATGGGTTCCGGTAAAGGTGCTCCGGAGTACTGGGTAGCAGTAGTCAAGCCCGGACGCGTTCTCTTCGAAATTGCGGGAGTACCCGAGGAACAAGCAAGAGAAGCATTGAGGCTTGCATCCCACAAATTGCCCGTTAAGTGCAGAATAATTGCGCGTGGGGAAGAGGTAGGTGTAGAGAATGAAGGCGTCTGAACTGAAAGAACTTAGGGAAAAGACACGCGAGGAACTTGATCAGGAGCTCAATGAACTGAAAGCCGAATTGTTTAAGCTTAGATTCCAGCATGCTACAAGCCAGCTTGAGAATCCAATGAAGCTTAAGGAATGCAAGAAAAATATTGCTAGAGTTAAAACAATAATTCGTGAAATGGAACTTGGAATTAATAGAAAGTAAAAGGCTTATAGCCGTTTTACACGGAAGGAGGTTTATTCCGCGTGGCAGACAGAGGTAATAGAAAAACCAAGGTTGGTAAAGTCGTAAGTGATAAAATGAATAAAACTATTGTTGTGGCTATAGAAGACAGTGTTAAGCATCCTTTGGTAAAAAAGATTGTAAAAAGGACTTATAAGCTCAAAGCCCATGATGAGAATAATGAATGCAAAATCGGCGATCGTGTGCTAGTTATGGAAACAAGACCTTTGAGTAAGGATAAGAGATGGAGACTGGTCAAGATCGTAGAGAAGGCGAAGTAAAGGAGGCGTTGGGATATGATTCAGGCAGAAACCAGTTTAAAATCTGCTGATAACACTGGCGCCAAGGAATTATACTGTATTAAGGTCCTGGGCGGCAGTAAAAGAAAATATGCTAATATCGGCGATGTAATTGTTTGTTCAGTCAAAAATGCAACACCCGGCGGTGTTGTTAAAAAAGGCGAAGTTGTTAAAGCCGTTATAGTTAGAAGTGTTAAAGGGTTAAAAAGAGCTGATGGTTCTACCATTCGTTTTGATGAGAATGCAGCCGTTATTCTGAAGGATGACGGAAGCCCAAGAGGAACCCGTATATTTGGTCCGGTAGCAAGAGAATTAAGAGACAAGAATTACATGAAGATCATCTCTTTGGCTCCGGAAGTATTGTAAGGAAGGAGGCTTGACAAAATGGCCAAAGTACACGTCAAAAAAGGTGATATGGTTTACATCTTAAATGGCAAGGACAGCGGGAAGAAAGGGAAAGTACTTTCTGTTATTCCGTCTGAAGGCAAAGTCGTCGTAGAGGGCGTGAATATTATTTCGAAGCATGTTAAGCCAAATCCTAACAAGGGTTTAAATGAAGGTGGAATTATTCATCAGGAAGCACCCATATTTGCTGGAAAGGTAATGTTGATATGCAAGCACTGCGGAAGGCCTACCAAGATCGGCAAGAAAATTATGGATGATGGATCAAAAGCCAGAGTCTGTAAGAAATGCAATGCGGTAATAGACATTATCGGAGAAGGAAAGGAGTAATCCTTAAGGAGGTTGACGAGACATGCCAAGATTGCTTGACAAGTATAAAAATGAAGTTGCGCCGGCGCTGCAGAGCAAGTTTAATTATAAATCACCTATGCAGATTCCTAAGCTTGTTAAGGTAGTAATCAATATGGGAGTAGGGGAAGTAAAGGAAAATCCCAAAGCCATTGAAACAGCAGCAAACGAGATAGCAGCGATTACAGGACAAAAAGCGGTTGTCACAAAAGCGAAGAAATCAGTTGCGGCATTTAAAGTTCGTGAAGGAATGAGTATAGGATGCAAGGCCACTATTCGCGGAAACCGCATGTATGAGTTTGTTGACAAATTATTTAATGTAGCTCTTCCCAGAGTTAGGGACTTTAGAGGCATTAGTCCCGATTCCTTTGACGGCAGAGGTAACTTTACACTGGGTGTAAAGGAACAATTGATATTCCCGGAGATTGAGTATGATAAGGTTGACAGGATCCATGGGATGGATATCACATTCGTTACAACAGCTGAGACTGATGAAGAAGCAAAGGAATTACTGACACTGCTCGGGATGCCGTTCAGAAAGAGCTAAAGGAGGTACATGATATGGCTAAAAAGTCCATGATTATTAAGCAGCAAAGAAAGCCGAAGTTTTCCACCAGGTATTATAATCGCTGCAAGCTCTGCGGCAGACCTCACGCGTATATGAGGAAGTTCGGCATTTGCCGTCTTTGCTTCAGAGACTTAGCATATAAAGGCCAAATACCAGGTGTAAAAAAGGCAAGCTGGTAAAAGGAGCGAAAGGAGGTCTGTAATAATGCATGCAACTGACGTAATTGCAGATATGCTTACTAGAATAAGGAATGCCGCAAATTCAAAACATCAGACTGTGGATATTCCGGCATCAAACCTTAAGAAGCAGATTGCGAAGATTTTGCTTGACGAGGGTTATATAAAGGATTTTATTGAAATAGACGACAAGAAACAGGGAATTATCAGAATAACACTCAAATATGTGGATAACAAAAAAAGCGTTATTACGGGGATTAAGAGAATCAGTAAGCCCGGTTTGAGAGTTTATGCCCAGAAGGACAATATTCCGAAAGTTCTTGGTGGATTAGGCATTGCCATTATATCGACATCTCAGGGTGTTATGACTGATAAAGCTGCAAGGAAGCTCGGTATTGGCGGAGAAATACTTGCATTTGTATGGTAATATTTGATTATGAGACAGTAAACTGTCAAACAGCAAACTAAAAATTAACAATAAGCTATATATAGTTCCTGAAAAAAGTGTTTGTCCCGCTTGCGGTTAAACACTCACAATATAAGGACTGGAGGTTAAAAAATATGTCACGTATAGGAAGAATGCCGATTGCAATACCGGCAGGCGTGGATGTAAAGCTTGACGACCATAGTATTACGGTTAAAGGACCTAAAGGGACTTTAAGTTCAAGTTTTCACAAAAACATGATTATTGAAAAAGAAGGCAATACAATAATCGTTAAGCGCCCAAATGATGAAAAGGAAAACAGAGCTCTTCACGGACTTACCCGTTCGCTTATCAATAATATGATAATTGGCGTGACAAAAGGATTTGAAAAAAGCCTGGAAATTGTAGGTGTAGGTTTCAGAGCACAGAAGCAAGGCAAGAAGCTTATTCTTAATATTGGATTTTCACATCCGGTTGAAATAGAAGAGCCTAAAGGCATAACAATTGAAGTGCCCTCTCCGAACATTATTCAAGTGAAGGGTGCGGATAAACAGCTTGTAGGTGAAGTTGCCGCACAAATACGTAAAAAGCGTCCGCCTGAACCGTATAAAGGTAAGGGGATTAAATATTCTGATGAGGTTGTCATCCGTAAGGAAGGCAAAGCCGGCGCTAAAGGCAAAGGTTAAGTGAAAGGAGTGAGTGTCAGATGATTAAGCGTATTGATAAGAATGAAATCAGACTCCGTAAGCATGCGCGAGTTCGCAAAAAAATAAATGGTACACCCGATAAGCCGCGCCTTTGTGTCTTTAGGAGTTCAAAACATATATATGCCCAGATTATCGATGATGTTAGCAGCACCACTCTGGTTGCAGCTTCCACTTTGGATGAAGCTCTCAAAGGAAAGCTTAATCACACCGGAAATAAAGAAGCCGCAAGAGAAGTTGGAAAGCTTATTGCAACAAAGGCGATCGAAAAGGGTATTAAGAACGTTGTCTTCGACAGAGGCGGCTATCTTTATCACGGAAGAGTAAAGGAACTCGCTGACGGCGCCAGAGAAGCCGGGCTTGAGTTTTGATCACATCCTAAAGTAAAAGGAGGGGAACAAATTGCAGAAAATTGATCCAAGCACTCTGGACCTTAAAGAAAAGGTTGTGAATATCGGTCGTGTCACCAAGGTTGTTAAAGGTGGCAGAAATTTCAGATTCAGCGCACTTGTTGTGGTTGGAGATGAAAATGGTCATGTAGGAATTGGAAGCGGAAAAGCTACTGAAATTCCGGATGCTATCCGTAAAGGGATAGAGGATGCGAAGAAGAACCTTATTTTTGTTCCAAGAGTTGGAACCACAATTCCTCATGAGGCATTGGGAGAATTCGGCGCAGGTAAAGTGCTGCTTAAGCCAGGTAAGGAAGGTACCGGTGTTATTGCCGGTGGACCTGTCAGAGCGGTCCTGGAGCTCGCCGGAATTAGTGATATATATACTAAATCATTAGGCTCAAACAATCCTACAAATATGGTTCGCGCTACTATAGACGGTCTTTCTCAGTTAAAGACAGTAGAAACAGTGGCGAAGCTAAGAGGCAAAACCGTTGAGGAAATTATAGAATAGGAGGTAGCTTTCATGGGTAATTTGAAAATAACTCTTAAAAAGAGTACAATAGCATCCAAAGAAGATCAGAAGGCTACTGTTATTGCCCTTGGTCTTCGCAAAATAGGGCAAAGTGTTATACAAAAAGACAATGCCCAGATTCGTGGTATGATTAATAAAGTATCACACTTGGTTGAAGTAGAAGAAATATAAAGGAGGTGCAACCAGTGAACCTGTACGAATTAAAACCTGGAGCACCTAAACAGGCTCCAAAGCGCAAAGGAAGAGGACCCGGTTCAGGAAATGGCAAAACTGCAGGCAGAGGCCATAAGGGTCAAAACTCCAGATCAGGCGGCGGTGTAAGACCCGGCTTTGAAGGCGGGCAGATGCCCCTTTTCAGAAGAATACCAAAGAGAGGTTTTAACAACTACGTATTCAGAAAAGAATATACAGAAGTTAAGCTTTCAGATCTTGAGTATTTTGAAAACGGCACAGAAGTTACTGCAGAACTGTTAAAAGAAAATGGAATCATCAGCAAAGTCAATGACGGAATTGTCGTTCTTGGGAACGGTACCCTTACTAAAAAGCTTACTGTCAAAGCTGCAAGATTTACAAAGACAGCTGCCGAAAAGATAGAAGCTTTAGGAGGAAAGGCTGAGGTGATTTAGGATGGAGAATATCTTCGCCCCTATTAAAAGCGCTTGGCGTGTTGTTGATATAAGGAAGAAATTGATTGCAACATTTCTGTTGCTGTTGGTATATCGCTTCGGAGTATATGTACCCATCCCCGGTATGGACAGAAGTGTTCTTGCCAGTCTGGCTAACCAACAAGGCGGCCTTTTTGGCTTCATGAACATAATAGGCGGCGGTGCTTTTGAAAATGCAAGTATATTTGCAATGTCCATAACACCGTATATTAATGCTTCAATTATAGTTCAGCTGCTGACAGTCGCTATTCCTGCTCTTGAAAGAATGCAGAAAGAAGGCGAAGAAGGCAGAAAGAAGCTGGCTCAATGGGTAAGATACGGTGCCGTTATATTGGGATTTCTGCAGGCAACCTTTATGTATATTGGTTTTAGAAATGCAATAGCAAGACAAAATGTATTATCTTATCTTACCATAACTCTTTCACTGACTGCTGGCACAGCTTTTATAATGTGGCTTGGTGAACAGATTAATGAGTATGGTATAGGCAATGGTATTTCACTTATTATTTTTGTTAATATTATATCCAGAGGGCCATCTGCTTTTAATAAGCTATATACTATAGTTAAGGCATATGCGAACGATGGACGTCTTGCAGTTGGTTTGCTTATAATGCTGGCAATTGTATTGATGTTTATTGTGGTAGTGGTATTCGTAATTTTCGTAACTCAGGCAGAAAGAAGAATACCGGTACAGTATGCAAAGCGCGTTGTAGGGCGTAAAATGTATGGCGGACAAAGCACTCATATACCTATTAAGGTTAATTTGGCCGGAGTTATGCCGATTATTTTCGCATCATCCATCCTGGCGTTCTTCCCGACAATCATAGGCCTTGTAGCGCCTAATACAACGAATAAGTTCCTGATAAGTTTAAGGGATTTCAGCTCGAATCCGTTGTATATGGTGGTAATGGCATTACTTGTTATTTTCTTTACGTTCTTCTATACTATAATGGCGTTTAATCCGATAGAAGTTGCCAATAATGTACGTAAGAACGGCGGCTTTATCCCAGGTATTCGTCCGGGCAAGCCGACAAGTGATTACATCGCAAAGGTACTGAATCGTATTACATGGTTTGGTGCTTTCTTCCTGGCCATAATAACCATACTCCCGACTATAATGCAGATCATTACGGGGGTACCGATAGGGTTTGGCGGAACATCACTGCTTATTATGGTTGGTGTAGCTCTGGAAACAGCCGAGCAAATTGAAGCACAGCTGATGATGAGACATTATAAAGGTTTTCTTGAATAATAGATAATGATGGTACTTAAGCGGATGATTTTAATGCCATCCGCTTTTGTACCGGATATAAGTTAAAACATAGAAGTTGAAAGGTGTAAGTTGGAAATATTATTTATACCAATTACAGAATACCCGTTTGTGCGGGTATTAATTACCGTTAGTAATAATTATTGAGGAATAAGTTATGAGAATGATACTTTTAGGTCCACCTGGAGCAGGCAAAGGAACACAGGCAGCAGTTTTATCAGCAACTCTGAAAATACCGCATATCTCAACCGGAGATATTTTCAGAGCTCATATTAAAGGCGGAACTGATCTCGGTTTGCTGGCAAAAAGCTACATTGATGCAGGAAAGCTTGTTCCCGATAATGTAACCACAGATATTGTGGCAAGCAGGTTAAATGAAAAGGATTGCGAATCCGGATTTATTATGGACGGCTTTCCAAGAACGATTCCTCAGGCATTGATGTTTGACGACATGCTTGAGAAATTTGGCAAAAAAGTTGAAGTTGTAATCAATATTACAGTTGATGACAGTGTAATCATAAAGAGACTGTCCGGAAGGAGGATGTGTTCCTGCGGCAGGACATATCACATTGAAAACAATCCACCAAAGGCCGAAGGAATTTGTGATGTTTGTAACAGTCCTCTATATATACGCGACGACGATAAGGAAGAAACCATAAAAGAGAGACTTAAGACTTATCATCAACAAACCAGTCCGTTGGTTGATTACTATCAGAAAAAAGGTTTACTTATAAGTTTTGACGGATCAAAGCCGATTGAAGTGACCACACAGGAAATACTGGACAGTCTGCAAAAAAAATAGAATGGACTTAGAGGATTGAAATGATTGTCATTAAATCTCAACGCGAGTTAGATAAAATGAGGCGGGCCGGCGAAATAGTGGCTTTAGTCCTCAATCGGATGGCGGAATTGATTGAGCCGGGAATAACAACTATTGAGCTTGACAGAGAGGCAGAAAGAATTATTACCAGGGCAGGTGCTATACCGTCATTTAAAGGATTTCCCAGCGCCTATGGAGGAATAGATTTTCCCGGGTCTATATGTGCATCGGTTAATGATGTGGTAATACACGGAATTCCTGATAATACGGTTTTAAAAGAAGGAGATATTATCAGTATTGATGTGGGAGCTGTTTTTGACGGTTATCACGGCGATGCGGCAAGAACGATCCCAGTTGGCAATATTTCCTTGGAAGCCAGAGATTTGATTTTCCATACCGAAGAAGCTTTCAAGCGCGGTATGGAGAAAGCTGTCGAAGGCAATAGGATAAAAGATATTTCGACAGCCATACAGGAATATGCCGAAGGTAAAGGCTATAGCGTCGTTCGTGATTTTGTTGGGCATGGCATAGGAACAGAAATGCATGAGGAACCGCAAATTCCTAATTATGTTACCCGTGAAAAAGGTGTAAGATTGTCAAATGGAATGACACTGGCCATAGAACCGATGATTAACATAGGCACATGGCGCGTAAAAGTTCTGGATGATCAATGGACGGTAGTAACAGCTGACGGAAAGTTATCGGCTCATTATGAAAATACGATTGCAATTACGCCAAATGGTCCGGAAATATTGACCAGATTATATTAATATCAAGAAAATAAGTCAATAATCTTGAAATAGACTTAAAATTGTTATAAAATATATAATTGGCGCAGTTGTGACCATTTAGTCAGGAAGACTCAAAGCGTGAGATAAAGCGTTTTTTGTTTATTATGACTTTATAAAAATCGAGATAGGGGAATAATACTTGGATACTGTAATTGGTCGTTATGCCTGGTCAAAATCGGGTAGAGACAAGGACAGATTGTTTATAATCATAGGGATATACGATGACCAGCATGTTTTAATTGCAGACGGCGAATATAGACGGGTAGAAAACCCTAAGAAAAAGAAACTCAAGCATCTTAACATAACTAACAGGACTGCTGAGGATATAAGAACTTTGGTTACTATGAAGAAAAAGTTGCTGAATGCTGATCTTCAGAAAGCTATAAGCAATTATTTAAATAATTATAATGAATAGCATACAGTGAGCGAGGGGGTATTGGATTGTCAAAGGAAGACGTTATTGAACTGGAAGGTTCGGTATTGGAAGCTCTGCCAAATGCGAATTTTAAAGTTCAGCTCGAGAATGGTCATGTAATTCTTGCTCATATATCGGGTAAACTTAGAATGAATTACATCCGTATTCTTCCGGGTGATAAGGTAACAGTTGAGATGTCAACATATGACCTTTCTCGCGGACGTATAACGTGGAGAGGCAAGTAATTTTGGTAGCCATAGATGACAGGAGGGTCAATCATGAAGGTAAAACCATCAGTTAAAAGGATTTGCGAAAAATGCAAGATAATCCGTAGAAAAGGACGGGTTATGGTAATATGTGATAACCCGAAGCATAAACAAAGACAAGGTTAATTATTTTGCAGCCGGCAGCTTAATGCTCCTGCCGGTTGCATAAATGTTGCCTGGTATACAAATTCTCTGAAAAGCGGCTGGTCATGACATGTATAATTTGTCATGATAAAAGTAGGAGAGTTTTTATATATAATTAATTTAAAAAGAATCTGGAAAATACTAAAAGGTTAGACAGATACCAATCGGAGGTGTAGTAATTTGGCTCGTATTGCAGGTGTTGACTTGCCAAGAGAAAAAAGAGTAGAAATCGGCCTTACGTATATCTTCGGGATAGGAAGAACCCGTTCAAATGAAATATTAGCAAAAACGGGAATTAACCCGGATACACGTGTGCGTGATCTTACAGATGATGAGATCGCGAAGCTCCGAGACACTATTGAAAAAGGATACACAGTAGAGGGTGACCTCAGAAGAGAGGTTGCACTTAACATAAAACGCCTTACAGAGATAAGGTGCTATCGCGGGATTAGGCATAGAATGGGGTTGCCGGTTCGTGGTCAGAGAACAAAGACCAATGCGAGAACTCGTAAAGGCCCAAGGAAGACTATTGCCAACAAGAAGAAATAATCGGGAGGTCGTTATATAAATGGCAGCAGCTAAAGTTGTTAGAAGATCCAGAAAAAGAAAAGAAAAGAAAAATATCGAACGTGGCGTTGCCCATATTCGTTCTTCTTTTAACAATACCATCGTGACCTTAACCGACGTCCAGGGTAATGCTATTTCATGGGCAAGTGCTGGTGGACTTGGATTCAGAGGCTCCAAGAAAAGTACTCCTTTTGCTGCTCAGCAAGCTGCTGAAGCAGCTGCAAAGGCTGCTATGGAGCATGGACTCAAGACAGTGTCGGTTTATGTAAAAGGCCCGGGATCCGGTCGTGAGGCGGCGATCCGTGCACTTCAGGCGGCTGGATTAGAGGTTAATTCCATTAAGGATGTAACCCCCATTCCTCATAATGGTTGCAGACCGCCTAAGAGAAGAAGAGTTTAATGGAGGTGTAAGGATAGATGGCAAGATATACGGATGCATCGTGTAAACTCTGCCGGAGAGAAGGGCAAAAGCTTTTCTTAAAGGGAGAAAGATGCTATACAAATAAATGCGCAATAGGCAGAAGACCATACGCGCCCGGCCAGCATGGCGCTCAGCGGAAGAAACTATCGGAATATGGGATTCAGCTTCGTGAAAAACAGAAGGCTAAGCGATTTTATGGCTTATTAGAAAGCCAGTTCAGAAAATACTTTGAAATTGCAAACCGCAAGAAGGGTGTTACAGGTGAAAATCTGTTGCAATTACTTGAAACCAGGCTGGATAATGTTGTATACAGAATGGGATTCGGAACAACCAGGGCCGAAGCTCGTCAGCTTGTTACTCACGGACATTTTAAGGTAAACGGAAAGAATGTTAATGTTCCTTCTTATATCGTTAAAGTGGGTGACACTATAGAAGTAAGTGAAAAGGGCAAAAAATCGGTACGGTTTAAGGAAATACTTGACGTAACAGGCGCTAAGGTAGTTCCCAAATGGCTTGAAGTTGATCAGGAGAATCTTAATGGTAAGGTTGTCGCTTTACCGGAAAGAGATGATATTGATCTTAATATTCAGGAGCATCTCATTGTTGAGTTGTACTCCAAGTAATAAAAAGCCATTGCCCATTTATTAAAATAACCCAAGGAGGGTTGATTGATGATCGAAATAGAAAAGCCTAGGATTGAGTGTATAGAAAGTGAGAACAGCAGATATGGAAAGTTTGTCATAGAGCCTTTGGAAAGAGGCTATGGCACGACTTTGGGTAATTCTTTAAGAAGGATTCTGATTTCTTCACTGCCAGGCGCAGCCGTTACATCTATAAAGGTAGACGGTGTGCTTCATGAGTTTACTACCATACCCGGTGTAATTGAAGATATGACAGAAATAATTCTCAACATTAAAGAGCTTCGTTTGAAACTTTTATGTGATCATCCCAAAACCTTGTATATTGATTTCGAGGGTGAAGGTGAAGTCACAGCTGCTGATATTAAACCTGATGCGGATGTTGAGATATTGAATCCGGATCTGCATATAGCTACACTTAGCAGCCCGGGGAGATTGTTTATGGAAATCAATGTTAATCATGGACGCGGTTATGTACCGGCTGAAAAGAATAAACTTCCGAATCAGCCCATAGGCATAATACCTGTTGATTCCATTTATACACCGGTTACAAAAGTAAATTATACTGTAGAAGATAAACGTGTCGGCCAGGTAACGGATTATGACAAGCTGAGCATTGAGGTATGGACGGATGGTTCCATCAGACCCGATGAAGCAATTAGTCTAGGTGCCAAAATCTTAAGCGATCATCTCAATCTATTTATTAACTTAACAGACAGAGCTAAAAATACCGAGGTACTTGTCGAAAAGGGAGAACCCGAAAAAGACAAGATTCTTGAGATGACAATTGAAGAGCTTGACCTGTCAGTTCGTTCTTATAACTGCTTGAAGAGGGCCGGTATTAATACCGTTGATGGTTTAATAAGCAAGACTGAGGAAGAAATGATGAAGGTCAGAAATCTTGGACGTAAATCACTTGAAGAAGTAGTATCAAAGCTTGAAGCTCTGAATCTGAAGCTTGCAAGCAGTGATGATTAACAGTAAAGCGTAAGGGGAGGAAACGTAATGCCTGCTTATAGAAAGTTAGGAAGGCCTACGGACCAACGTAAGGCGATATTAAAGAGTCTGGTAACCTCTCTGATCCAGTACGGTCGTATTGAGACAACCGAAACCAGAGCAAAGGAAGTTAGAAACATTGCTGAGAAATTAATCTCTCTTGCTGTTAAAGAATGTGATAATTTTACAGCACCTAAAAATGTAACAATCAGTGCTCCGGTAACAGACAGCAAAGGACGTAAAGTGCTTAAGACCGTAACTTCAAAGAACGGGAATAAGTACGAGGTAGTTGAGAGAGAAACTAAGACTGAACTTAAAACAGTTGACAGTCCTTCTAGATTGGCTGCAAGACGTCTCATCATGAACTGGGTCTACAGAGTAAAAGATGAAAATGGAAATACCATCAGCCTGACAAACAAATTGTTTGATGACATTGCTCCAAAGTATAAGGACAGAAAAGGCGGTTATACCCGTATGTACAAGCTTGGGGCAAGACGTGGCGACGGTGCCGAAGTTGTTGTACTTGAATTAGTTTAATTCAAAAGAACTTTTGCTAATAATAATGGAGAACGGAGTGTACCGTTCTCCATTATTCGCATTATGGAGACAGAAAATAAATAAGAAGTTAGAATCTTTATTCAGTTTTGTTTCATTTATCAGAATGACAGATAGCAACGTAATTTTTCAGGATGAAGTTATGAATGAGATAATAAAAACAGATGATGTTTATTATGAATATAGGACACAAAATGAGGATGACGATGCTGTACAGGCTGTCAAAGGAATTTCCATGTCGATAAAGCAAGGTCAGTTTGTTGTTGTGCTGGGGCGGAACGGTTCAGGAAAATCTACACTGGCAAGACTGTTAAAAGGGTTGTTGATTCCTGTAAAAGGTACTGTTATTATTGACGGAATTGATACCCATAATAATGAATTGATATGGGAAGTAAGAAAAACCCTGGGGTTAGTATTTCAGAATCCGGATAATCAAATCGTAGCAACAACAGTTGAGGAAGATGTTGCCTTTGGTCCTGAGAATTTGGGAATTTTCCCTGCCGAGATAAGGAAAAGGGTCGATGAATCGCTGAAAATGGTTGGCATGGAGGAATACAGCAGTTATTCGCCCCATATGCTTTCAGGAGGACAGAAACAAAGGATTGCGATAGCGGGTATTCTTGCAATGGAGCCGAAGTGCATTGTCCTTGATGAAGCTACATCCATGTTGGATCCTAGTGGCCGTAAAGAGGTTATGGATGTATTAAGAAAATTGAACCGGGAAAAAGGTATTACAATAGTGCATATTACGCACCATATGGAAGAAGCTGTGGAGGCTGACCTGGTCATGGTCGTGGAGAACGGTAAACTTGTATTGACCGGAACTCCCAGACAAATCTTTGAGAATGTCGAGCAAATAAGGAAAGCAGGACTTGATGTTCCTCAAATAACAGCTCTGGCCTATGATTTAAGAAGAAGCGGGGTAAGAATAGACAGACTGCCATTAAATGTAAACGAGATGGTTGATACCCTGAACGGTCTTATTATAAGAAAAAACAGGGATAATTCAGATTCAGCCTGGTGTCATGTTGTAAAAGAATACAAGCCGGGCAGTCCAATAATAAAGGTTCGGGATTTGAGTCATGTTTATATGCCTGGATCGGCTTTTGAACAAAAGGCATTATATGACATTAATCTGACTGTAAACAAAGGAGAGATACTGGGGATCATTGGACAGACCGGGTCAGGGAAATCTACACTGGTTCAGCATTTTAACGGCATTTTAAAAGCTACATCAGGAACCATTGAAGTGGATGGGCTGAAGGCGGAAGGGAATGATCTTAAAAAACTTAGACAAAAGGTAGGGATTATCTTTCAATATCCTGAGCATCAGTTGTTTGAGGAGACAGTATATAAGGATATTATTTTTGGACTGACAAAGTTAGGTTTAGATGATGAGGAAATAAAAAAAAGAGTTTTTCATGTTATTGATATTTTGGGTATTTCTCCCGAGCTTCTTGAAAAATCACCCTTTGAGCTTTCGGGCGGTCAAAAGCGAAGGGTGGCAATTGCCGGTGTATTGGTAATGAAACCAAAGGTATTGGTGCTGGATGAACCTACTGCGGGATTGGACCCGCAAGGCAGCTCAGAAGTTTTTAAACTCCTTTCGAGACTTAACCGGGAGGAAGGAACCACAATAATAATAATATCTCATAACATGGAAGAAATCGCGGCCTTCTGCCATCGTGTTGCTGTAATGAACAAAGGCAGGCTGGTTTTTTGTGATACTGTTTCAAATGTTTTTTCAAGATATGAAGAATTAAAAAAGTATAATCTTGATATTCCTAAAATCACTGAGCTATCCAGGATACTGTATAATATAGGCTACGATCTTCCGCAAACTATACTGACAGTGGATGAGGCGAAGGAGTTTATTATAAGTATGATAAATACGGGTGCGGGGGTAAGGCACAATGATAAATAATGTTACACTTGGTCAATATATTCCTGGCAACTCAATTCTTCATCGCCTTGACCCCAGAACAAAAATATTCTGGACTATACTGCTAATGGCAGCGACATTTTTAATAGAATCATGGGCTGAATATTTGATGATGGGATTGTTCACGCTGATGCTTCTGTTAATAAGCGGCGTTCCATTAAGACAGTCAGTAAAGGGGGTCAAACCTCTGTTATTCATTCTGATTATAACCGCAATATTGAATATATTCTTTACAGGCGGGACGCCAATTTTTGCAATAGGGCCTGTAAAAGTAACTTACGAGGGTATTTTCGCAGCAATAAAACTGTTTCTGAGACTGTTAATGCTGGTGATAACGGCATCGCTGGTGACCATTACGACAACTCCCATGACTATGACAGATGGGATAGAAAAACTGTTGAAGCCTTTTGAGAAAATAGGAGTTCCTGCCCATGAAATAGCAATGATGATGTCTATAGCTCTGAGATTTGTTCCCACGTTACTTGATGAAACCAATCGGATAATGAAGGCTCAGGCATCACGAGGCGCAAATTTCGATACAGGCAGCATTTTTTCACGGATAAAAAGCTTTATTCCGGTTCTGGTTCCGTTGTTCGTAAGTGCTTTCAAGAGAGCAGATGAATTGGCCGAAGCAATGGAATCCAGATGCTATCGAGGCGGGAAGGGCAGAACAAGACTTAAGGAAATACACTATTCAAAGCTGGATCTTTCAGTCAGTTTAGCAGGAATTGCCTTGCTGTGCATAATATTCAGCGGGCGCTTATTTGCGTGAAACATAAACGATCAGAGAGGTATTAAATACTCTTTTGTAAGCATTTAGTCGGAAAATTACGATAATATATTTGAAAGGTATTATTTCATGAATGGAGGATTTGCGTTGAAAACGGAGGTTAGAGCAGAAGTAGTAAAAAATGAAAGCTTTGACCCGCATTTTATGGTAAGGGTTTCATATAACGACGGCAAATATAAATTCGTTGAACTGATGCCGGTAGACAGAAAGCCCCCAAGGGTAACCATCCATTACCCTGACAGCGTTAAAAAAATAATTGATAAAATTGATGTAAAGAAAATAGAGATAGAGATAATGAAAGCTATTGTTGAAGTCTTGTTAAAAGCAAACCGATGAATGATGAGAGTTATTCCAAATATTCTCCCTTTTTTTGAACGAATAGCTTCAAGTTATTGTCTACCGAGGCATAAAAGACTTGTTTATAGTCATTTATCCCATACTCCTTTAGAGCATTATCCACCCATTCCCTTTTTAATTGAAGCCGTTCCAAAGTTCTGCCTATAAGTTTTCCGTCAATAATGATATCGTAGCTGAAAGATTCCGGTGGAGGACTCATATTGAGATCCTCAGGGGTTAAAGCCCGTTTATTTGGTTTCAACAGCACACTTAACTGGCCGTTGGTTTCAAGTATACCATACTCAACATCATTTACGCTCTGGATGCTGTTGAATCTTAACTGCTCCAGAAGATCGTTAATGGTATACATCTCCTTACGCATATTATTTTCCAGTATTTTGCCATCCCGGATCAGAACTACCGGTTTTCCGCAAATAATTTCTCTTACTCGTACCCCTTTAATTGACAAAAAAGAAATCAAGAGCTGACATATCACCAATACCGCGATAGGCACGACAGCATGATAGAGATTTTTATCATCCTCAGTCAGGGGAATTGCGGCAAGATCGGAAATCATAACCGCAATAGCAAATTCAAACGGCTGAAGTTCTCCTATCTGACGTTTGCCCATAATACGCATGGTTATTACAACCACAATATATATAAAAAAGGTCCTTATTATCAGCTGGGAGACCATGACAATTCAGTCCTTCTGATATGATTGATAGAATCCGGCTAATATTTTGGACCTTTTATAATAATTTAATTCATTTGACCGTAGATGGAGCTTTTAAGGTTTTGTTATCAGTTCACGCAAAAGTGGACATTCTTCGCGAAGAAGCGAATAAAGCCGCAGATTATGATATTTTCCCTGGTTAAAGGTTGCCTTTCTCATAGTACCTTCGTATGTAAATCCACACTTTTCGGCAACTCTTGCGCTTCCGATATTTCCTTCCATGACGTTTACCTGGATGCGGTTAATGGGGCGGATAGAAAACAGATAAGCGCAGAATAGCAACAATGCTTCACTCATATAACCCTTGCCTTCAAATTTCGAGTCAAAAAGCTCATAACCAACCTCATAACCGGATTGATAGTCCAGGCCTTTGAAATAAAGAATCTCCCCCAAGTATTCTTCCTGCTTGGAGAGTATTAACATGCGTCCTTCATCAATACCCCAGAACCCGGTGCGGTTGTATTCATTAATAAACTCTTTGGCCGACGGGATATTTAGATGCCAATAAGGTCCCTTAGAATTAATATGAGTTATGAGCTCATAAACATGTTCTATCTCATGCGGATAAATTGTCCGAAGTATTACATTTTTTCCGTATATCATAAATACAGCCTTTCATTCATTAAATATCACAGCAAACTTGACTATGCTTTATTATATCATATAATTTAATTAAATTAAGGCTTATTTTACCATGGTGTTTTTCAAGACTGACTATATGAAGTCAAGTGGTAAATGAGAAAAAAGTAGCGTAGACGCTAGGGACATTGAACCTTGAAAATAATGCATGCTGAAAAGGCCTGAGCCATCTGGCGCAAGCCTGAGCGA
>Ga0134100_1002045_pt1 | contig 17042 bp, 19 predicted proteins | sample 11_taG_2_FD_94444 | JGI IMG/M metagenome (GOLD analysis project Ga0134100, IMG submission 94444) | Switchgrass degrading microbial communities from high solid loading bioreactors in New Hampshire, USA - 11_42_5_180_A3 metaG | ecosystem: Engineered > Bioreactor > Semi-continuous > Anaerobic >...
ACAGCCTAACATGCCATGTTCTCATCGTCAACAGCTTTCGCGGCATAAACGCTTAGGCTATTGTCTCATTAGCTACCGTTTGATAACCGAGGTAATTTACACACTATTTTGGACTTGACTTACATATGAATATTCATGAATATTCTTTTTTGAATCTTATGTATATAAGCTTTATTATTCAAAATTTCTTAAAGGATAAGCTTGACCGGATAATATTAGGTTACGGGCTTTTTGAGCAGTATTTTCATTACATAAAAACTATATGGATTTCTCCCTCCGGAAAGAAGCCTTGGTGATGCATTTGGGAGCTATCAAAACCCTTCTGCTGCTGTTTACGGTACCGTTCAGGATCGAATGCATAAGGTTTATGGATTCTTTCCCTATCTCCTCACGGTCGTGGATCACCATATTTAGATAGTTGGCAAAACTGTTGATCAGATCAGTATCCTCGATGCAAATGATCGCAATGTCATCCGGCGCACGAAGATCGTTCTCATAGAAAAAGCGCAAAAGTTCGCATGCGATCGTGTCGTTGATACAGAACAGCGCGTCCGGCCGCTCCTCCGGTGATAGGAGCGACTTTCTTAAATTGCCAAAAACTTTTCATTGGAATATAGTGAGACACTTGACGAGCACGGGAACTTCCTTCAGAACATCATCGGTCAGAACAAGCATCAAAAAGACTTCTATAAGTTTGCTGTAGACGGGACAGTCAGTTACTGCCCCAGGTTCACATATCATGGTTTTCGTTATGTGAGGCTGACTGGGGCCCGGAATTTTTCAGTTGAGGATTTTACTATCCACATTATCGGGACCGATATGGCAAGGACAGGTTTCTTTGAATGCTCTGACAAAAGGTTGAACCGGCTGCAGGAGAACATATACCGCAGCCAGCAAGGAAACATGATCTCAATACCGACAGACTGTCCCCAGCGGGAACGCACGGGCTGGACCGGTGATATGCAGATATTTGCACCCACAGCCTGCTTCAATATGGATGTTGAGATGTTTTTGAGGAAATGGCTGCTTGATATGCGCTACGAGCAGCTGCCGGACGGCCAGCTGCCACACATTATCCCATACTTTCCAAGTCACGACATTATGAAGCCGGACGGGTTGGACAACGTCTCAGCAGCTGGTTGGTCCGATGCCTGTATTATCATCCCATGGCGCCTGTATGAAGCTTACGGGGATATCACGATACTTTCCGAAAACTACGACATGATGCTGAGATATTTGAAAAGTGTCGAAAAACTGGCCTCAGAACTCCCGGACGATTATGACAGCATGGACCCCGACCGCCAACAAAGGCAAAAGTACCTCTGGAACACAGGTTTCTCCTTTGGCGACTGGCTAATGCCCAGCCTCGTTATGAGCGGCCAGCATAACCCATTTATCACCGGTTATGAAGTAGCGACACTCATGTTTGCCTACACCACCAAATTAATGTCCAAGATAGCGCATCTGTTGGGCCATCATGAAACTGCAGAGTACTACAGTGAATTGAATCAAAACATCAGGGACGCTTTCTTTGCAGAATATATGTTCCCGACCGGACTGCTGAAGAAAGAGTTCCAGGGCCTTTATGTCCTCGCTCTGGCCATGGATGCCGTGCCGGAGGCTGTTCGTCAACGATGCATCGACCGTCTTGAGGAGCTTATACATCAAAACGGGGACAGACTTGACACAGGGTTTCTGTCTGTTCCTTTCCTTCTTGACACGCTTTATGAAAACGGCAAACAGGACCTTGCCTACACCCTGCTTTACCAGACCAAGTGCCCGTCTTGGCTTTACGAAGTTGAAAAAGGTGCAACTACGATGTGGGAAAGCTGGGACAATATATCCGAAGACGGGAAAAGGAGCAGGAACTCATATAACCACTTTGCATTTGGCTGTGTCGGTGACTTTATTTATCGCAGGATACTGGGTATCCAATCTGTGGAGCCGGGATATAAGCGTGTAAAAATATGTCCTGATCCAAACAGCAGGCTGCAGTGGGCAAGAGGTTACTATGAGTCTGTCAACGGAAAAATTGAAGTTGACTGGCACATAAAGGAAGATACGATCAACCTTTTTTTCACATGCGGAAACCGTTTTTTACCAACGATTTCTGCAACTTTTTCATAAATGTTTCATTTGCCTGAGTTCTGCCCTATACTACATGTGCTCTGTCAGTACTAAATCAGCTCCATCCTGAATGTAGGATCCGCAGGCGACTGCATCCCGGGAAAACCGGCAAAGGCAAGAATGCGCTCCGGGCGGACGGACACACCCTTATCGTCGAATACGAAGTTTATCATCATACCCTGACCGGCTTCAGGAGCATGGACTTCCATCTCAAAATGTATCGGAGAACGCCAGTGTCCCCTGCAGAAGTATTTCTCACCGTTATATACATTCTCTGCGTAGTCCATGCCAAGACTTACGGACAAAACTGCTTCGCCTTCCCCTTCGTCTATCGTTATCTCGGCAATTCTGCCGCCAAACCCGAAGCCGATAGACTTCAGCCCGGACGGTTTCCCGCCAAACCTCAAAGCGCCTGCGAGCTCTTTGAGACCGAGCGAGCAGCTGCCCGTTGACTTGTAGGTCCTGTTGTACTTCTGATCGCCCTTGATCGTACCGGCGGGGAAGCGGGCAAGCGTCAGCCTGTCCAAACGGGCTTTCAGAGCTGCTTCGGCACTGCTGTCTTCCTGCAAGGGCTCTCCCATTGCGGGGTACAGGTGCTCCCAGATAAGGTCAAGTGTTCCCTGAGTATCCAAAGTGGTCTCGGTGATGATCACCGCGGCGTTTTTGGATGGAATGATGACTCCAAACTGTCCGAATAATCCATCCGCTCTGAATGTCCCGGGCTCTCTGCACATCCAGTATTGATAACTGTATCCCAATAGCCATTCCGGGCTTGGTGTCTTATATACATCGTTCTTCGTTTCGATCTGCTTAGTACCTATCTTGTCGAACCACTCTTCATTGAGCAGCCGCTCTCCGTTCCATGTCCCGCGGTTCAGGATGAACTGGCAGAATTTCGCGAGATCTTCCGTTCTCAGACGATATCCCGCTCCTCCCATTTCCGTTCCGTCAGGCAAATATGTGGTCCTGAACTCACCTATTCCGACCTTATCGAAGAACCTTGGACGGAGGAATTCAGAAAGCTGCTGGCCGCTTACGCGATAAAGGGCCGCGCAGAGCATGTTCGTTCCTGCGGTGTTGTACTGGAAGGTCGTACCCGGTTCATACTTGAATTCATGGGCAAGGAATTTCCCGATCCAGTCGCTTTCACCCATTATTAAAGGCTCGGTCTCATGACCGCATCCCATGCACAGCAAATCGTGTATCGTCGCCTTTTTCAGGTTTTCAGACGGATTTTCAGGAAGACAGTCCGAAAAGATATCGACCAGTTTGGTGTCAAGCGACAAAAGCCCTTCCTGCACCGCAAAACCTATGGCTGTCGACGTAAAGCTTTTTGTTGCCGAATACATCGGATGGAGCAGCTCTGGTGAATACGGTGCCCACCAGCCTTCCGCACACACCTTCCCATGCCTCAGAATCATTATGCTGTGAAGATCGATGCCTCGGTCTGCAGCCGCGTCGAGGAACGCCTCAATGGCAGCCGACGGTATGCCCACGCTTTCGGGCGAAGTCCTTAAAAGTTGATTGTCTTTCATTGCTTTTACACCCCTTACTTATGTTTTCAAACTATTGCACCGCGCAGTTCTGCAACATAATCATCGTTCCAAAGCTGGACCTCGATATAATTGCACTTTTCTCTGACTTCCTTCAGATACTCGTCGATCGTTCCGTCGAACCTGCGGATCGAATCCAAAAGCATTTCCTTTGTTACCAGAGTAATATTCCCGGTCCTTATAAGAGCAGAAGTGCTGTCACCATATGTAAAGCTGATGTATTTAGACGGTATAACCTTCAAGGGTATCTTCGTAATGATGCCTTTATCGAACCAGTTGTATAAATATTCGCTCCCCTGCAAAACAAAGGACAGCGGGTGTTCCGTCTCCGGTTTTCCGCCAAGTGCGAGAAATTTTTCATACATCAGTTTCTCAGCCGCCAGTCGCCGGGGGTAGTAGTTTTCAAAATCGGCAAAACGATAAAACGCAGTCGTATCCTTATTTTTCAACGCCATTTCCCTGGCCAATGCAAAGGCTTCTTCTCTGGGCAGCCTCATTATGTTTTCAAGGGGCCTGCAACTGGGATGGCAGTAGTTGACGATGAATAATTCTTCAATATTTATCATAAAAGTAAAAGTCCTTTTGCCGATCATTATTTGATTTATAATGCTTACATTATTTCTTGCGATCCCTTTATCCCTGTTAACTTTATCATATCCCCATATGCTATGGATGTCAATGAAAGGAATTATACAGTTCAGATACGATAAGAGCCGACCCTCCTTCCGGACCGGCTCTTATCGTCTCAATCCCCATATGTGTCAAGTCTTTATGTCTTTAACCCCTGGCATATATTTTCCTGTACTCGGTCGGCGACATCTTTGTGTATCGTTTGAAAACCACGGCAAAATGGCTGGAGTTCACAAAGCCGCATAATCTTGCAGTCTCTTCTATAGAATGTTCGTTTTTCTCGAGAAGTCCCTTGGCCTTCTCCAGCCGGATATTCGTCAGATAACTGTGGGGAGTCTGTCCCGTGTATTCCTTAAATATCCGCTTGAAATGATACGGACTCAGATAAATGAGGTCGCTTATATCTTTTATGCTTATGTTCGTTGCATAATATTGCTGCATCAGATTTATGGCTTTCCGGATATATGGGCTGTCTTCGACCGTTCTGTCTTTTGCCTTCTTATGATCCGCATTCAGATCCCGAATCAGCTGGAACACTATCTGTGTCGACAGGCTGAGGATCATTTGCGGGAAAGCCTCTCCGTAATTCATCATCTCCTGCTGATAACAACCGATCAGATACAGCAGCTGGTTGCTGCAACGGCCGTGGATCTTCCTGAATTCAAATGTTTTGCCGCCCGCAATTTCGTCAGCGATTTTCTGAAACAGCTCTTTTTTAACAGCTATGTGCAGAAACTTACCATACTCTTCCGATTCACCCGGGATCCCATAGATCTTATCCCAGGGGCGGATCACCACTACATCGCCCTTCTTGGCCCTGTACTCCACATCATTGATCTTCATTCCAGGGGCATTTCCGAAGAACAGAAGGAAGTGGTAATCATCCACGCAGAATTCATTCCCGACGAAAAACTCTACCGGCTCAAAAATGGCTATGTACCTGCAAATCGTCGCCTTTGTCCTTGAATACATCTCCGGCGGTATTATATCCAAAAAGTATCCAAATTCCGATCCCATCAAGCACCACCAAATCTCTTTACTCGCGGAAATCCGTCTCCTATTATATTCGGTCGATCAATCCATTATGATCGTAAATGCTGATACCCTTATTTTACTATAGAACTACAGCGTTGCAAGCTAAATTGATAAATTGATGCACTCTGACTATAAACGCAGTAATCTGTATTTGGTATATTTTCATGTAATATTGCGTATTGAAACGTTCACAATATTTGCCATATTTTGCATTATAATACACTAATTACTTTATTTAGAAGCGTCCCGGATCGACCCTTATGTTAATATCCACAAATTTATCCGGGTTTGCTGATACAAATTAGCCTCATCCCCAATTTTCTCACTGCTACTTTTCATGGAGATAAAGCTATGATATAATCAGCCCGTCCAGAAAAATGTCGAATATTGTCAAAGGACATCTATATATGTCTGCGAATATGGCGCAGATGTCTCTACGAAGCAACCGTAAATTGCCTCGCTATAGGTGTGCTATACTCGTTTCTTCAATGCAAAAGACGCGCTCCCGGATGAGTGCTTTTTGCATGCTTTTGCCATTGTGCTTTTTGCACTTTGTGTATTGTGTCTTTTTGAAACGGGCAAAGCATCTATAGTGCTTTGCCCGTATTTTATTTTTCGAGCGTTCTTTTCGGCAATGCAATTTGATTTTCCACTAACCGTTTTTACCTGTTAACTAAACTGCCAATCCACCATTTGCAAATAATTACGCCGCGCAAAACTCAAGCGGCAGAAAGAGGAGATTGACCGAAATGATCGTAAAAGAAATCCCAAAAGTCGATTATGCCATCATAGGCGGTTCGGGTACCTGGGCGGGAGAGTTCCCAGAGAACACCGGCCTCAACGGGATAACTGTCCTGCAGCGGGACATGGAGTTTGAGACCCCCTTTGGCAAGTCGATGCCGATGAAACTGTTTGAAATCGACTCTGCCCTTACCGCAGACAGCAAGCCCAGGCAAGTCCTTACAGTCCCATTCCACGGCTATCACGGACTCAGCCCGTACAACACTCCCTCCGAGCAGGTTTTTTGGGTATTCAGGCAGGCGGGAGTAAAGTTCATCATAGCCGAGGGAAGCGGCGGAAGCATCAACCCGTTGCTTGATCCGGGCGATATTATCATACCTCATGACATTATCGATATGACAAAACGCCCCTCAAACATCCATCGCTTCACAAACAGCATAGTGCGCATGAGGGAGCCCCTTTGCCCTGATTCGCGGGCACTTCTCTATAAATATGCCAGGGAGGAATATCCCCGCGTGTTCCCGCGCGGCGTTTATGTGAACACCGAACCTCCGCGCTTTGAGACAGCCGCCGAAATCAGGATGCTTCGTGCTGCGGGCGCCGACATAACCGGACACACCCTTGTCGCCGAAGCATATCTTGCACGGGCAATCGGCGCATGCTATGCAAGTGCGTATATCATAAGCAACTATGCCGAAGGAGTTGAAGACACGAGCTGGATAGGTTCCTCGATCTTCGATTATTACAGGGACTGTGCCGAGAAGATCGGAAGAATAACCGTCAGGACCATTGCAGCGATCTCCCCGGAAGATAAAAAGTGCACCTGCATGGAAAATCTCATCGAAGTACCCGGTGAAGTAAAAAAACGTATTGCAATTGATGAGTGATCTCATCCAATCAATAAATTCATCTGATCAAGTGGAGGCATTTATGAAAAAGATCCTTTCTATCGTTTCGATCATCCTGCTATTCTCCGTCATTTTTGCAGGCTGCAACTCGTCGTCCCCTTCGGACACCAAAGGCGGCTCCTCTTCCGACGGCGAAATAAGCGTAGCTGTCGTGTTAGGCCTTGGCGGACTGGGCGACAAGGCATTCAATGACAGTGCATATGCAGGTATCAGGAGAGCCGAAAATGAACTCGGGGCCAAGGTCCAGTACGTTGAGCCAAAGGAAATCGCAGAGTTTGAAGGCCATCACCGCGAATTTGCCAAATCCGGCAAGTATGACCTGATCATAGGCGTGGGCTTTGACCAGGCGGATGCGATCATAGCTGTAGGCAATGAGTTCCCGAACCAGAAGTTTGTCCTTCTCGACGGCGAAATTGACGGCATGTCTAACGTCTCCAGCATCACCTTCAAAGACAACGAAAAAACCTTCCTCGTCGGTGTGATTGCCGGGCTTACCACCAAGACCAATAAAATAGGCATCGTGGGCGGCATGGACATCCCTCTGATCAATGCATTTGTAGCAGGCTACAAAGCCGGTGCAATGAGCGTTAACCCCAACGTTGAAGTACTTTATAAATATGTCGGAGCATGGAACGATTCCAACACCGGAAAAGAACTTGCAATGTCAATGTTCAACGAAGGTGCCGACATCGTGATGGCAGCTGCCGGCGGTTCCGGGCTCGGAGTCTTCGTAGCGGCAAAGGATACCGGAAACCTTGCGGTCGGCGCGGACGTCAACCAGATCCCGATCGATCCGTCCTGCATATTCCTCAGCGCTATACGCAAACTGGACGTCTGTGTATTCAGCGAGATAAAAGCCGTAAAAGAAGGCACATTTACTCCCGGCCTGAAGCAACTGGGCCTGAAAGAAGACGCAGTTGATTATACTGTCGAAGGAGCCCGGATCGAAACTCCGGATGAAATATTGAATAAAGCCGAAGAAGCGAGAAAAGCGATCATTGACGGTACGATCGTTCCGCCGGCAACACTGGACGAAGTTGATGCTTTTATTGCAGGACTTAAATAAAAATGTGTGATTATCAGGTGATCTTCGAAATTACATAATCACTCAATATCCACTGTTGGGGATCTGCCGCCAAAGCGCGATAGTTCATCCCGGGGCAAGTAAGCTGTCCCCTTGTCCCATGCTGTCTTTGTGCGGCGGGTTCCCTTTCCGGAGAACGAACGGTGCGAGGGGGCTAACAGTGAACTACTTAGAAATGCGAGGCATTACCAAGAGCTTCGGATCGGTAATGGCTAATAACAGGGTCGATTTGACGGTGCGGTGCGGTGAGATCCACTCATTGCTGGGAGAAAACGGCGCCGGCAAAACAACGCTGATGAGGATCTTATACGGAATGATAAAGCCTGACAGCGGCGAAATCTACATCAAAGGCAGGAAAGTAAACTTCAGAAATCCCCAGGATGCCTTAAGGCACGGGATCGGGATGGTACACCAGCACTTTATGCTTTCCGACACCATGACGGTAGCAGAAAATATCACATTGGGCAGCGAACCCAGAAGGGGATTCTTTTACGACAGGGAGAAAGCGATCCGCGAAGTAGAAGAGCTCTCGAAAAAGTATTCTTTCAGGGTCGACCCGCGGGCAAAAATAGAGACCCTGTCAGTGGGTACCAAGCAGCGCGTCGAGATCATGAAAGCACTTTATCGCAAATCGGACCTCATCATTCTGGACGAACCCACCGCCGTTCTTACCACGAATGAAGTTCAGGAACTGTTCAAAGTCCTGAGGGAACTTCGCGATGACGGAAAAACGATCATCATCATAACACATAAACTAAAGGAAATCATGCAGATCTCCGATCGCGTTACCATTATGCGAAACGGTGAGTACATCTGCACAAAGGACACCTGCAGTACTAACCCGCAGGAACTCGCTGAAATGATGGTCGGCCGGAAAGTGAACCTGACAGTCGAAAAATCAACCGGCATTCCCGAAGACGCCCCTGTGTTGTTCGAACTACGCAATGCCGTATATAGGGAAAATAAAACCGAGCACCTTTCCGGAGTCAGCTTAAAACTGCATGCAGGCGAAATATTGGGTATCTGCGGCGTTGAAGGAAACGGCCAAACTCAGCTGATAGAAGTTATCACGGGTATCCGTCCCTTAACGGAGGGCGAGATCGTCGTCAAGGGGCAAACCGTAGTCAACTGCTCACCTCGAAAAATGGTCGAACTTGGGATAGGCCATATCCCCGAAGACCGAGGTACGCGCGGGCTCGTCAAAGAACTTACCATCCGCGACAACATCGTTATCGGTTACCAGAAAAGAAAGGCATTCAGCAGAAAAGGCATCCTTAACACCAAATATCTCAACGAATACTCCCGGGATGTCGCGGAGAAATTCTCAATAAAAGCGGACAGCATCAGTTCTCCGATTTCCTCACTGTCCGGCGGGAATCAGCAGAAAGTGATTATAGGGCGCGTGCTGTCCCAAGATCCCGATATCATAATCGCAGCACAGCCTACCCGAGGAGTTGATATCGGTTCCATCGAGTATATCCACGAAAAACTGCTGGAAATGAAAAAAGCCGGCAAGGCCATACTCCTTATCTCAGCGGACCTCGATGAAATAAGGAAGCTCAGCGACAACATAGCGGTGATATATAACGGAAAGATCATGGCACAGGGCAGAAATACGGATTTTGACGAGCAGCAGCTCGGGTTGCTTATGACGGGCTACCGGAACCAGGAGGACAAGCATGGATAATGCCAAACACAAAGCTTTAACGATCCTAATAAAAGCCGGAAAGCAGCTGGTGCTCCCTCTGATATCGATCGTGCTTGTCTTTATCGTCAGCAGTGTCATACTGCTGTTTTCCGGTCACTCCCCTATATCCGCATACGGAGCAATGATCAGCGGCGCATTTGGCGACATGGGCAAAATAGCCGACACACTGGGGACAGCAACTCCGCTGATCCTGACCGGCCTTGCGGTAGCGATAGCAATGAAGGGCGGGGCAGTAAACATCGGTTGCGAAGGACAGTTGTATGCCGGTGCCATGGCAGCAACGATAACGGGTATTTTTGTGAAAGGGCTGCCGGCTGTTTTGCATATCCCTCTCTGCCTGCTTGCAGCAATGGTTGCAGGCGGTTTGTGGGCTTCCTTTGCGGGCTGGCTAAAAGTCAGGCTGCAGACAAGCGAGGTCATAGTTACGATAATGCTGAATTATATAGCTATTTATCTTACCGACTACATAGTTACATACTGGATAAAAGCAGAAGGAATGGTGGTAAAAACACCAAACGTCCTGGACAGCGCATTATTGATGAAGCTATACCCGCACAGCCGTTTGACAATCGGTTTCATTATCGCCGTTGTAATAACCGTCTTGTTATACTGGATGCTGAAAAAGACCGTCTTCGGTTTTGAGCTTCAGGCTATGGGCTACAATCGTGCTGCCGCGGAAACAGGCGGCGTTAATCTTAACAAGTGCTTTATGGCCGCCATGCTCCTCTCGGGTGCGCTTGCCGGACTGGCAGGTGCGGTCGAGGTGCTGGGTGTACATAAATACTTCATCAAGGGGTTTTCTCCCGGTTATGGATATGACGGACTAAGTATTGCTGTCCTGGGACAAAACACACCGATCGGCGTGGCTGTATCCGCCGTTCTGTTCGGTGCATTGCGTTCGGGGGCAACGATGATGGACCGTGCGACAAACATCCCGGGAGACTTTGTCGTCATACTTCAGGCTCTCATCATCCTGTTCGTCGCAACGCCGGGAATCGTAATGGAATTGCGCAGACAGGGCCGTATCCTCTTTATGCGCGGAAAGGACGGTAAACAAGCATGATGGATCTTTTGAGTCAGGCCGGTGTCCTGTTTTCCAGTGCGATCCGGATAGCCATCCCCATCGTATACGGAGCAATGGCCTGCATGATATGCGAGCTGTCAGGTATCGTCAATATCGGTGTTGAGGGCATGATGCTGGCAGGCAGCTTTGGAGGCGTCCTCGCAAGTTACCTGACCGGCAGTGCATGGATAGGACTGCTGTTTGCGATGGCATTTGCCATGGTGTTCGCGTTGCTGCACGGCATATTGACGATCAGGTTCAAAACCGGCCATATAATAAGCGGATTGGGGATCAATTTGCTGGCAAGCGGCATAACGACCCTTCTCCTTGTCTCAATTTGGAACAACCGCGGAAAATCCGACGCGGTAGCGGGTCTTGGAACGGTACAGCTGACATTTCTCAAAAACATACCTTTCATAGGAGAGGCCTTCGGAAACCTTTCCCCGCTGTTTTTCCTGATGGTGTTACTGATAATAGGTTTCTGGATCCTCCTATACAAAACAGTATGGGGGCTCCGGCTTCGCACTGTTGGCGAAAGTCCCAAAACCGCGGACTCCGCCGGGATCAACGTGACAAAGATGCAGTACACTGCTGTGCTTCTCTGCGGAGCGTTGGCAGGTATCGGCGGTGCATATCTCTCGATCGGCGACATCGGGTTATTCGCGCGTGACATGGTTGCGGGGCGAGGATATATCGCCATGGCAGTAAACATCTTTGGCGGCTGGAACCCGCTTGGCGTTTTATGCGGAGGTATGGTATTCGGCATCGCGCAAAGCACCCAGTTCCGTTTGCAGGGTGACAACTTCCCGGTCCAGATCGTACAGATGCTTCCGTATCTTCTGACTATTCTGGTCCTGATCCTGGTCAAAAACCGCGCTCGCGGGCCTTCCGCGGCAGGCAAGTCCTTCGACCGTGCAGAAGTGTGAGCACGAAGTCATTGTAACGCAAAATAGCTATCCAGATGTTAATAGCATTGATGTAAGCCCGCATTATTGACAATAAGGGCAAAGCCTGACAAGCAATATTAGACGGAATGGAGTTTCGGTATGTCATATATCAATAAAGAGCTTTATCAGGGGTTGGAGAACCTTAGGCAGGCCAATGAAATCCTTTCAAAATTCCTTCCGATCAGCAAGGAAACCTACGCTGATATGTGCAAGGTCATTGACAGGAGTCCGGAGCTTGTTGATAAACTGCAGGAATGCTATACGCTGTATAATAACAACCAACCGATACGCCCCACACTCGGCAATGAAATGCAGATCCTCTATATGAGGGAACGCCAGACGATCACCGCTCTTCTCTTTCCCGAGCTGTTGAAAATGCAGTATGAAGTTGCGAGGATCCTCGGCGAAAAGTTCATCGCGCCCTATCTTACCGGGAAAACCCTTCCCGAAATCATGCAAAGCAACCAGCCTATCGCAAAAGAGCACGGTTATGCTATACAGGAAATAGTGGAATGCAGAGAAGATTTTGCAGTCTATCGCAACTATGAGTGCGCTGACTGCTATGGTTTACCAAACATCGGTATGAAGATATGTGTGTACGAGGCCGGAACTGCGGCAGGGTGCTTAGGTTTACCGCTGGGCAAACGCGTAGAGGTCACAGAAGTCAAATGCTGCGCAAACGGCGACCCTTACTGCGAGTTCGAAGTGCGTGTTATGGAATAATTCCCGTCTTTTCATGATGGTTTGAAATCTTATCACGGAATAAAAAAAAGACCTATTGGCCGGATTACAGCCAATGGGTCTTCTCTTTCTAATGCTTTTTTCAACATCAATTGAGTAATATAGAGGCAGTGTGTCCAGATATATTCTGCAACTATTTCGATTTTTGACAGTTGGGAAGATTCAAGCGGATTCAACAGCTTTACTGCAGCAGCTTTGCTTTTTTTATATGCCGACATGCTTTGATTGATGCATTTTGATATTAAAAATCGCATCATCAAATCAAGCCGGAATATGTTTTGAAAGAAACTCTTTTTTACCGCCATACTGGCATGCAATGTGACTTTGTTACTGTCTGTCGACTAGTTATTAAGTATCATTTATGTATCAAACCTTGGAGGTGCTTTTGTGCAGACAGTGGCCAAACGCGTGAGAAAAGCGACCGTAGGCAGAGAATACTGTGTAGCCTGCGGATGTTGTGTGAAGGTATGCCCGAAATCTGCAGTACATATCGTAAAAGGCATATTTGCCGAGGTGGACTTCGAAAAATGTATAGGCTGTGGCAAATGTGCGAGGGAATGTCCAGCATCCGTTATCGCGATATCGGAGGTACCTTTATGAAAAAGCGCTGGTATGACTACCTTTGGATCGTCTCACTGTTATATCTGTTCCTCGGGCTTTTTAATATACTGTTTGCCTGGCTTGGACTTTTGTGTTTCTTTACACCGCTGATCATAGCTGTTGTCGGCGGAAGCAAGGCTTACTGCAATCGCTATTGCGGCCGGGGACAGTTTTTCGCTCTGCTCGGCGGTCGCTTCGGCTTCTCCCGCAAAAAGGATCCTCCCCGATTTCTTAAAAGCAGATGGTTTCGCTACGGTTTTCTGACATTCTTTCTGACAATGTTTATTGTTATGCTTTGGAACACCTGGCTTGTCCTTTCGGGCATTCGAGAACTGAGCAAAACAGTAACGCTTCTGTGGACCTTCAGGCTGCCATGGCATTGGGCATATCACGGTTCCGCTGTCGCTCCATGGGTTGCGCAATTCGCCTTTGGTTTTTATAGCGTAATGCTCACATCAACGATATTAGGCATTTTCACCATGGTCCTGTTCAAGCCGCGATCCTGGTGTGTATACTGTCCGATGGGAACCATGACCCAGCTTATCTGCAAAGCCAGATCCGGCAATAACGTGAGTTTGTCACAGAACTATAAAGAGAATCCCTATATAATGCAGTCAGAACAATAAAAGGAATAACCTCAGCAGGATTTACAAGGGTAGAACAAAGCAAGAACGTCGTATACTATGCGTACAAAATCCTGATAAAATTCTTTCTGGTATAGGAGGTCGTATATATGTCAGTCCTTAAGATAACTAAAGACAATTTTCAGCGAGAAGTCATGGAAAGCGACAAGCCCGTGTTGCTGGACTTTTTCGCCAACTGGTGCGGACCCTGCCGGATGATTTCGCCTATCATCAACAGGATCGCTGAAGAGATACCTGATGTCAAGGTCGGAAAGGTTGATGTGGACGAACAGCGTGAGTTGGCCATGGCCTTCAATATCATGAGCACTCCCACTCTGGTGGTCGTGAAAAACGGTAAAGTAGTTAATCGGGCAACCGGTGTGAGGCCCAAGCAGCAGATACTTTCAATGCTGTCATGATAAAGCAAATCGCCGTCTGATAACAGGACGGCGTTTTCCTTTATTCGGATAGCTCTTGCAACCGTTTAATATCAGTCAGCTCCACGGTACCTCTTGCGAGCTCTACCAAACCCTCAGATTGGAAGTGCTTCAGCATCCGCGTCACTACTTCCCTTGCCGTCCCCAGGTGGGCAGCGATCCTTTCATGTGTGATCTTCAACACATTGCTACCTTCCAGGTTGCTCTCCTCCAACAGGAAGGCTGCAAGCCGTTCGTCAAATCTCTTCCACAAGATCTGCTCCATGAGCCACATCACCTCAGAAAAGCGCGTGGCCATAAGCTCATTGGTATAATTCGCTACTGCAGCGGAAGATTCCATTATCATTTTATAGACTTCAGCAGGCACTATCCATAACTCGGTGTCCTTTTCCGCTTCAAGAGTGATATCAAACTGGATGCTGTTGATCATGCATGAGGCGGAGAACAGGCATATATCACGCTCAAATAAACGGTAAAGGGTGATTTCTTTTCCCTCGTCCGAAACGATAAATGCCCTGAGCTGCCCGGAGCATATAACGAGCAGCCCTATGCAGCCATCGGTCCCGGTGCTCTGCAGCGTTCCCTTTGGCAGTATTCGCCTGACAGCTGACTGCTTCAGTAACTCGCGTTCGTTTGCAGTCAACTTATCCCATACGGGAAAGTAACTTTCCAATGCCATATCCATCGCCTTTATATGCATTTTCTTTCTAAATATGGTTATCGGAAGATAACACTTGAAGACCCTCTAATATTATAACTCTATTTTTTAACTGTTCCTGAATAACGAACAACCCGTATATATGAGATTTCCATGAATCGCTCTTTGGCTTACTTAAAACCGATCCGTTCATATCAAACACACTTATATACTTTAGTGTATAATGCTTCCCTGATCCTGTCAAACGTGCACTCATCAACTCTGCCGCCGGATGTCATTATATAGAGCGGTACAGGTTCCATGTCTTCCCGCAGTCGAGGCTGGATATATGGATAATCGTTGAGATAAAAGTTGTTTCTCTCATAGAATGCTATTCGCCTTTTGCAAATTTCGGTGTCCGGCGGCTCAACTTCCAGGCACGCCATTTTTCCCAGCATATCGATGACACCGTTCATTATATATGTTCCGACTCCTTTATTCCTATGCTCCGGAGCCACCGCAAAATGCTCGATAAATGCAAAATCATCAAATTCCCAAACTGCAATAAAAGCTGTTATATTTTCAGTATCAGAATACAATGCATAAATGGTATATGCGGGATCATCCAACAGAGCTTTCTGTCCATTATAAGTCCTGTATTCTTCAGGAGGAAAGCTCTTTTCCATCAAGTCAAAAATCATGTCAAAATCTTTGGTGTCTATCTTTTTTATCAAAACGTCCGGTCTCCTCAAGCAATTAGCAAAAAGTATGAGCACACTACAGTCTACTATACCTGAAAGTAATATTCAACAAAATAGCACCAGTTTATTTTCCGCCCTTGGATAGATAGTCGGAATATCTCATCGCGACAATGATCGCCTTCAGGGTCTCCCGTCTCATCCCGATGCTGTATTTGCCGTCACCCTTTATCGCACCCACGGCTACCAGCTTTTTTACATCTTCGCGCCAATAATCCGGCACATCCTCAAGTGTCTTGTATAGAGGATCATACGTGTCCTGCCACTTATCCATCAACTCATTGAACCGTTCCTGAGTCATATCGTCACCCCCTTGTTGGATCAGTGCCTTATCTACTGCAGCCCTAAAACTGTCCATATCCTCCCCGTGCTTGGGGAACCAGTGCATCACATCGGAACTGCCAGTCGCGAGTCCCATCATGGCGCCCTCGCTGTGGCTTATGATGTCCTTACCGGTCAATCCGAATTGTGTGCATAGATAAACACAAAGATCTACAGCATTTGACCATGTAGCTCTAAAATATGCCTCGTTCTTCTTCACATCATATCCGACCATTTTATCGCCGCCGGTATAGTAAAAACCTGCCGGCTCGCAAAGCTCAACACCTATATGCGTATCGTTAGCCTTACCCCCGGCATGCCATCCTTTATAGTTCCACGGCAGGTACTGCCATATTTCCTTATCATCCACAAATGCATGTACGCAAACCTGCCGGTCGGTTTCTCCCGCCCTGTATGACTTGTTCCATCTGTCAAACCATTGAGCTGCCATTACTCCGGGTGTGGCGGTTGAATGGATCATTATCCCCTTCGGCACAATGATTTGATGGGCATTATAGCAATCATTTCGAGTCATGTATCTCGTTTTCAGGTTGACCGGGACCATATGTATCGCCCTCTCGTTTTAGTTGAGTAAAGAATCCTTTCTTGTGAAATTTTTGATGATCCTGATCTATTATATGCTCTGCGCCTGTCAATAAGATACCCCGTAATATTTGTGCATCCATTGCCCGGCAGGCAGCGAAAAATTCAAAAAATCGCCCACACATGACTAAAAGGTGCATTTATTGAAGTTTGTTGCGACATTCCTTCAATTTATGCATTTGTAGGTTTGTCAAACATATTGGACAGTCAACATTTAAGGAATTGAATAGGAGAAATATAGCCTAGAGGGCGCATAGGGATCGAATTAGATCTGCGAAGATAAACAGCAAGCTGGGCTGCGAAGTCTTGAAAAGAGTAGAAGGAATGACAGGAGTAAAAACGTTTCTGATCTTCGCGATGACTTCGCTCGACCTTGCCGTTATGGCGAGGCGTATATGGCCGGATGAGCTTATGCCGGATGCCCATTTTAGCAGCAGTTACCTCAAAAAGCGTGGGACGGTTTATCATAGATTGTGAGAATTTATTTGTAAATTCACGACCATTATCGGTTTGGACACATTCAATG
>Ga0134100_1002056_pt1 | contig 16933 bp, 4 predicted proteins | sample 11_taG_2_FD_94444 | JGI IMG/M metagenome (GOLD analysis project Ga0134100, IMG submission 94444) | Switchgrass degrading microbial communities from high solid loading bioreactors in New Hampshire, USA - 11_42_5_180_A3 metaG | ecosystem: Engineered > Bioreactor > Semi-continuous > Anaerobic >...
TGAAGACGGCGGTACAGTAGATAAGAGTGGATTGCAGAGTGCTATAAATGATGCAGAGAAACTGTTTGACAATGCCGTAGTAGGTGTTGAAAACGGTTGCTACTGGCAGGCTGACAAGGATGCTTTCAAAGCAGCCATAGATGCGGCTAAAGCCGTATTTGATGATACAAATGCAAGCCAGCTTATGGTAGACGATGCAACAGATACCCTCAGAGCAGCAATAGCAACGTTTGAAGCTTCGGCTATCAATCCGTCAACAGGTGATATTGATAATTCTTCAACAATAGATGTAGCTGACCTTGCTAAGGTTGCTTATTTCTACGGCTCAAAGCTGGGCGATCCCAACTGGGATGAAGCTGTGATTGCAGACATAAATAAAGACGGAAAGATCAGCATTGAAGACCTTGCCTTTATTGCTAACAGGATGTAATACTACCGATACATAAAATCGTGGGATGGAAACAACATTTTCCATCCCGCCAAGCCTTTGTTCCCCAGATAATATATTCTCATTTTATTAAGCATCTCAGCGTCAGTCATAAACCCGCAGATTAACTAACTTTATTTAACGCAGAAATAAATACACAAAAATCTTGCTCCATGAAAATTATCAAAGAAAGGATGTACAATAATGGTAAAAAGTAAAAGAATAATTTCTATTTTCCTCAGTGTTGTTATGCTATTCAGCATAGTACCATTCGGAGCGATTGTTGCAGCGGCAGATACGGGGGAATATGACGATGATTTTACTATGGTTTTAAGTGACAGCAGTGGTGGTTCTAACAGGTACCTGACAACAGTTAACTCCAATGCCTTCAACGTGATTATGTACAACAACACTTTCTCCGGAGTATTCGGAGATCAGCATATGAGCGGAATAGAACTACTCCTGCATGGGTATCGTATAGCCACCAACGGCGACATCCATTATCTGCCAACGCCTGAACAGTGGGACGCTACTCCTGCGCCTTCCCGCGGCAACAAAACATTTGACGATGCGACTAATACTGCCACAGTATCAATGTCATTCAACAGCGGCGCTCCGGGCGGAAGCTATACCTATAACATTATTGCTAAACCGGAGCCGGGCGGTGTTGAACTCTCAGTTGTTCTTACATCCGACCTGCCCCAGAGTCTTGCCGGTAAGGCCAGATTCAACCTGGAATTCATTCCTTCAAAATATGAGACCAAGTCTTTCCAGGCAGACAGTGATAATGACGGTGAATATGACACTTATGGTATTTTCCCGCTTCATCCTCAAAGCACAATGGAGGAAGTAGAACGCCCTGACCTGCCGTCACAGGCATGGTATGTAAAGGAATGGAATGAGGACAGAGGCGAATCGCAGCCGGTTCCTTTTGCAAAAGGTTACAAGTTCTCATTTGCTCCTGAGGATGAACTGTATAATATCAGTATTATTTCAGATACCGGTGAACTTGAGCTGTTTGACGGACGTGACCGCGCTCAGAACGGCTGGTATGTGCTCAGCAATCTCATTACCGGCGGAAAGAGCGGTGATGTAGTTGCAAAATGGCATATCCGTCCGAGAGTAAAGAAGAATTGGGTACGTGAGCCTAACATAGCCTTCAGCCAGGTCGGTTATGCGCCTTTCCAGGAGAAATTCGCGGTTATAGAGCTTGACAAGTATGATAATGATTATCCCACAACTGCTTCGCTTCTCCATGTAAATGCCGACGGCTCTAAAGAAGTGGTATATACTGCTGATGTAACTGAGCCTATCTCATGGCAGCGTTACAAATATGTAAACTTTGATTTTACCAATATTACACAGACAGGCATGTATGTTATTCAGTATGGTGATCAGGAAACAGAAATCTTCCCGATTGCAAACGATGTTTATGATACCTCCTGGCAATCGGCTCTGACCGGTTTCCTCGCAGTCCAGATGGATCATATCGAGGTCCGGGAAGGAAATCGTGTCTGGCACGGTGCCTCGCATATGGATGACGCCAGCATAGGACCTCTTGGAGCATCCTGGTTTGACGGCCAGAGCATGCCCGGTACCATGCCTGCGTCCATCGCTGAGAGAGGCATTGAACCTGGTGAGTATATTCCGGGACTTAATGTAGGGGGCTGGTTTGACGCTGGTGACTTTGATCTCCAGGGTCCCAGAGAGCTTGAGGTGCTCAGAGATCTGATAAATGCAGCTTGTGCTTTTGATAACCTCGGTGGCCACGATAGTCTTACCGTTGAGTGGGATGATAAAACAGGCGGTATAGTTGAGATGCACAAACCTGACGGAATTCCAGATATTGTACAACAGGTTGCCCACGGAATCAAGTATGTCCTGGCACAATACGATGTTCTCGGCGGATACGGCGGGACGATGGAACTTCGCAGACTGCGCCAGTACACCCATCTTGGAGATCCTTCTTCCGACACCGACGGATATATATATGATCCTAACCTTGAAGAAGGTGAAATAGTTGAACGTGACGGTCTTGTATACTCCGGAGTTCCCGATGACAGAGTATTACTGCTTGGTCAATGGGGAGGCTTTACCAGTTCGCTTACCGGTGATGTTACTGCCAACATGGCGGGAGCTGCTTATCTGTTATACGATTATTATCCTGAACTTGCTGAGAAATGTTTGAACACCGCACTGGAGATATGGGACAGAGAAAGAAGCGGACAAGCTGCAAGTTTGAATACTGAATGGAACACGCTGGTTTATTTGATACTGGCTACCAATAAAATGGGAAATCCCAGATTTAATGAATTTAAGGAACGTATTACCCCACTTGTACCAGATGCATTTGCAATAACTGAAAACCCGTGGTGGGGCAGACAATACGGTATAACATCAAGATACAATGTTCTGTATATAAAAGACCTGTTGGATGTTGACTATGAAGATGATATCAAAAACGCTATAAATGAATATGTACAATCTATTAAATATGGGCCTGAATTCGGAACGCCCTTTGGCGTACAGTTTACTACAGGCTCAGGATGGGGTGCAGCTGATCAAATAATCTCCTTCGGACAGAGCCTTGCTGCGATGTACAATTTCTACCCGGATATTCCTGAATTGAAGACCTACGTTTTACGTACTGCCAACTATATCCTGGGAAGACACCCTGTCTCCAACCATTCCTGGATATCAGGCGTAGGCACGAAATCCCACCTGCATCCATATAACAGCAACCGTGCTGATGAATCCTACATACCCGGTTCCATCCTGCCAGGACATATCACGTTCTCGCCGGATGTAGTGGAATCACTTGATGACTTCAACTTCCTGTGGTTTGAAAACGAGTCAATCATCAACTACCAGTCTAAATGGGTTGGAGTAGGATATGCCGCCAGTTTGATTGCAAATGAAGAAGCTGCTACCGAGCAGGCACCTACCAAGGACTTTACCAACGATTTCATGTTGAGTGTTAAAAAGACCGGTGACGATGATGGATACCTGCAGACCCGCGGCTTCGAGCTATATATGTATAACAATACATATGATCCTGAACTTGGCGATAAGAAGAATGCAGGCATCGAGTTGATTCAGTCCGGACGCCGCATCGCCACCAACGGTGACATTACTCTGCTTCCTGCTCCGGAACAGTGGGACTACATGGTACCGCCTGTACTAAACAGCCGTACAGTTGACGAAGAGACTAATACTCTGAGCGCTGACCTGACCATTCCGGCAGATTCCAAGGGCAATCCGGCAGTTAACTATACACTGAAAGCAGAGCCTGAGCCGGGTGGAGTCAAACTGACTGTTAAACTGGACAATCCACTGCCGGCGGATCTTGCAGGCAAAGCAGGATTCAGTCTGCAGTTCATCCCGTCACAGTTTATCAGCAAGAGCTTCCAGGCAGACTCTGACGGTGACGGCATTTACGACAGCTTCGGAGTATTCCCGCTGGATCCTCAGGATGATATGGAGAGTATAGAGAGAGTAAGAACCGAGGATCAGCCCTGGTATGTGAAAGAATGGTACGATGTTGAAGGCAACAAGCAGCCCCTGCCTCTCGCAACAGGCAAAAAGATGACCTTCGCCGCTGAGGATGATGAGAACCGTATCCGCATTACCTCTGACAGCGGAGATCTGATGCTGTATGACGGTCGCAACAATACTCAGGACGGCTGGTTCGTAATCCGTACCCTGATCCCTGAGGGCGCAACCGAGATCGTATGGCACATCAGCCCTGACGTTAACGAGAATTGGGTACGTAAGCCGAATGTAGCCTTCAATCAGGCAGGATATGCACCAAACTTCTCAAAGGTAGCATTAATAGAACTTGATCCTTTCGATGATCCACCGATTATGGCTTATATTGATCGGCTGAATGCCGATGGTACCTACAAAGAGGTATTCTCCGACTACATCAGTGATCCTGTTACATGGGCTCGTTATCAATACAGACAGTTCGACTTCTCAGCCGTAACAGAACCTGGTATGTATGTAATCCGCTATGCAGGAGAACGGACCAATCCATTCCCCATTGCACAGAACGTATATGAAAGGACATGGCAGGCATCATTAAGCGGATTCCTGGCAGTACATATGGATCATATGAAGGTACGCGAAGGCTACCGTATCTGGCATGATCATACATTTGCAGACGATGCACTCCAGGCACCTCTGAACACAGAATTCTTCGATGGATGGAGCATGGGTGGTGTAACCGATTCACCGTATGAACCATATGAATATATTCCTGGACTTGCCATCGGCGGATGGTACGATCCCAGCGACTATGACCTGGATACAGCTGTCAACATTGAAGCAATTCAGAATCTTGCTTTAGCATTTGATGAGTTTGGTATTGAATACGACACATTGATGGTGGATAATGCTTCAAGATTCGTTGAACTGCACAGAGTTGACGGCCTTAATGACTTACAACAGCAAGTGAAACAGGGTATTCTTCAGATCTTGGCACAGCTTGATAGCGTCGGATACGTGTTCAAGGGACTGAAAGTACCTACCTTGACTCAATATAGTCAGTCAGGTGACCCATCAAAGGTTACAGACGGACTTAATTACGACAGCAGCCTTGCTGAGAGCGAAGCCTACGGTTTGCGTTCCGGCAAAAAGGACGACAGATTGGCATTTGCCGGTGTCATAGATGAAGCGTTGCAGATGAGAGCAGCCGCTGCCCTGGCATCAGCATCCTATGTACTGAAGGGCTTTGATGACGAGCTGGCAGTTCGCTGCCTGGAAGCAGCTGAAGATCTTTGGGCAAGCTTTGATCCGTTCAGATCACAACCTGCCGTCTATGATAAAGAGTTAAATGCTGCCCGGTGGAATGCTGCTATTCAGCTGATCATCGCAACCAATGGCGGCAAGGATCCATACAAACAGTTGATGAGTCTATATAGCAATATTATGATGAAGAACCCTGAAATCTTCGGTGAGGACGGATGGAAGGCAGTCAGAGTCCTTAAGTACATGGATCAGGAGTTCCGTGATAAATTTATGGAAGCTCTTGAAGCATACATCCCTGTTCTGGATGACAAGATATCTGCCAACCCGTTTGGAGTACCTGTAGAAGAAGGCAACGCCGGAGTACTTGACATGGCAATCAGTATGGCAATACTCAACAAGTATTTCCCGAATATTGTAAGCGAGAAATATACCCTCAACGCAGTGAACTATATCCTGGGTACACATATGTATAACAATACCTCCTGGGTATCCGGCGTGGGCGCCAAGTCGCATATGCTTGGTTATGGCCAGAACCGTGCTGATGATTTCTTCATTGCAGGCGGTGTCGTAGGCGGCTATGTCAATGTTCTGCCTGATTTCCCAGAGGCACTTGACGAATTTGCCTTCCTGAGGGATCAAACCGGTTACAGCATTGAAACTGCAGTCAAGTGGATCGTAGTGGGCAGCGCAGCCGATGCACTTACAACCCGAGAGCCGTATGTTCCGGCAGAACCAGAGGCAGCACTTGTCGCAGCTGACATTGTAGAGACAGGAGCAGAATTTACAGTGGATGTCGCCCTTAATAATGTATCAAATGTATATGCCGAGGACATCAATATGGAATATGACAGCGACAAATTTGAATACATGGGCGCTGCACCTGCCAATGATGGTATTCAGATTGTTAAAGAAGACACTTCTGTTGACGGCAAGGTAAGACTTATAGTTGCCAATACAGGCGGGGGTATATCCGGAGAAAGCACCGAAATCCTGAAGCTGACTTTCAAAGTGAAGGATGGAATTGACAATACAACAGGAAGCATTTCCGTTACCAAGGCTAAACTGGGTACTGCTCCTGAAGGAAAAGTAATTGATGCTCAATTGAGCAGCAAGACGATAACTATAGGCACAGTAGTTAAACCTGACAAGACTCAGCTTATTGCAGCTATTGAAAATGCAGAAAACATCTATGCCAATGCGGTTGCTGGTACACAGCCCGGTCAGTATCCGCCGGCAGCCAAGGAGGCGTTCAGGGCAGCTATCGATACGGCAATAGCTGTAAGAGATGACGACAACGTGACACAAGAGCAGGTAGACAATGCGTTGGATGCTTTGAATGATGCAACTGAGACCTTCCTGGATTCAAGGATCCCAGACGAACAAGTGGATAAGTCGGCCCTGGCAGCTGCAATAAGAGATGCTGAAAAACTCTTTAATGAAGCAGTCGTCGGTCCGGAAGTCGGCCAGTATCCTCAGGAAGCAAAAGATGCCTTTGGTGCTGCTATTAATGAAGCCAAGGCGGTATATAACAATCCGAATGCGACACAAAGACAGGTAGATAATGCCGTCACAGCTTTGAATATCGCAGTTGATACCTTCAAGGCATCCGTAAATAAGGAAGTAACAGCAGATATCAATAATGACGGAGTAATTGATGTCGGTGACCTTGCAATAGTGGCTTACTTCTATGGCAAGAATTCCGAAAGTGATGATTGGAATGAAGCAAAGATTGCAGATATGAACAGAGACGGTGAAATCGATATCGCAGACCTTGCATTCGTTGCTTCAAATATTGAGGAATAAACTTTTACCAAAAGTTAGTGGAAGGGAAGAACATTCCCTCCACTAACTTTTCAACATCAATCATTTTGTACACATCAAATCTGTCACGGCAACAAGATATGAGTAATATATGTTCATTGTGAAAGTAAGTTTAATACCACATCCTGGACGGACATACTTTTTGATGCTTCTCCCAGAATTCAAATGCACCATATACATACTATATAAATTTATAGTATTTAGTTATGAGGCTTGAACTCTGGGTGTTGTTTTTTAAGAATCGTGCTGCTCCGGAGGAATTTTAAGTATTATTTTTATTTTTACGAAAGCAAACCTAAATATTTAATAATTTAATGGAGGTAATAGAGAATGGAGGCTGAACCTAAACGAATTAAGATTCTATATAGAGCGTTGGCATTAATTATGGTTTTAACCATTGTGTCAAATTTCAGCATTATATATGCAAAGGCTGAAAATATTGGTGATATAACTTCACAGATTCCTGAACCTATACTTTCGATGGATTTTTCAAATAATTCTGATATTACATTAAATGGTGATGCTTCATTAGCCAATGAATCACTAGTCCTTACCGGCAAAGCAGACTCGTATGCTGTTTATAACGGCGATCTCTCAACCCTGGGCTTAATTGATTCAATAACCATTAGTATTGATGCCAGCGCTGTGGTACCATTCGGGTCCTACAACTATATGCTCTTCACTCTCGGTAGCAACACAGACCAACTGTATATCAGAGCATCCAGGAATACATTGGCTGCGGGAATTATTCACGGAAATCTGAAAAGTGAAGTTACCGGACCGGGATTGACTAATAATGTGTTTAAGAATATTGTAATGACATATACATATGACCCTGAAGCAAAAGGTACGTTGTCTATATTCGTTAATGGCCTCCTTGGAAATCGTATTACTGGCATCGACATTTCTCTTGGCTCAATTGTTAATGTACCCGATTGTACAGTATTATTGGGTAAGTCTTTACAGAACGGTATTAACGGATACAATGGAAAACTTGATAATCTTAAAATCTGGAATACCGGCTCAGAGGGCAACAAGGTGCTTACAGCCCGCCAGATAGCAGCGCTTAACGGTCTGGACCTTGAAGCAGCAATGGAAGCGACTATGGATAAAGATCTTGCTTACCTTAAGACCGACACCGATACAATCAGCAAAGCTCTTTACTATGATCAGAGAATTCATGATCCCGTTGTACATGATGTTCTGCTCTGGCAGACAGGAAAAATAAGCGGCAACAGAATAACATGGACATCCAGTAACGAGAATCTTCTTAGTATTTTTAAAGATGCTAATGGTAATGACTATAGTGCTAAACTGGTAACTCCGCCCGAGACGGATACCAAGGTTACCCTGACAGCTACCATTCATATACCTGATCCGGACGGCGGTGAATTCACAAAGTCAAAAGATTTAGATGTTACAGTCCTATCACTTGAGTCACGTCGTCAGGCAGACTATGATGCGCTTGAAATAACAAATATAAACGATGTACGTGACAATTTGCCGTTCATTGTTGCCGGAAAGTATGGATCAAGAATCAGTTGGACTTCAAGTAATCCCGATGTCATTACTGATACGGGCGATGTCACGGATGCAAAAGGAAATGTTATTTTTAGGGGCGGTATTGTAACAAGACCGGAGCCAGGAGAAGATCCTGTTGATGTTACAATTACTGCAGAAGTGACTTATCCCGGCGTTGAAGGCAGTCTGATAAAAACCTTTAATGTAAAAGTCACACCTAAATCCGGGGAAGTGCAAAAGAAGCTCGACCATTACCTCTTCGTTTACTATGCCGAAAACAATGATTGGGATAGAGACGGCATTAATAAAGAAGAAATATATATGGGAATAAGCAAGGACGGTATAAAGTGGAATGACTTAAATGTAAAAACTCGTGATGACGGTACAAGATACACTAAACCAGTGCTTATTTCCATGGTAGGCGATATGGGGACACGGGATCCGCATATCGTTCGTTCTCCAGACGGAGACAAATTCTATATAATGTGTACCAATCTGCACGCTGTAGGTACTGCACTTTATCCGAATTATTCTGAAGACGCAAAAGATGGTTATGGAGAGACAGGTAATAACTTTGACTGCATAAGCGGCAACCGTGATATCGTCGTTTGGAGTACGAACGATCTGACAAAACTGGAAGATGCACCAGGGCGGCTTGTAAAATGTAATTTTGATAGTGCCGGCAATACATATGCACCTGAAGCAATTTGGGACGAAAAGAGAGGTGCCTATCTTGTTTACTGGTCTTCCAACAATAACGACTGTTTGGGAGATGATGGACTGCCGGATGACACCAAGAAAGGTGGAATTTACTACTGTTACACCCGTGATTTTATTACTTTTACTGAACCTCAGCTTTGGTATTCTTATGTAGATGTTGCTTCTGCTTATCCTGAATATGGAACGAGCAAGTTCAGTGTATATGATACACATATTGCTTATGATGAAAGAACTAAAACATATTATCGCTTCGCTACGACTAACAGATTGTTTGTTCAGACCAGTAATGACCTGATGGGTCCGTGGTCAGAAGCATATAAGCTATCTGCAGTAGCAAACAGTGCGAATATTGAAGCGCCAACCACATATCAGCTTCCCGATGGAAGATGGATGCTCTTGGGAGATAATTACAGAGTTTATGTTCCATATGTTGCTGATACTCTAAACGATTTTATAACCGGTAACTATGAGAGGACAGACCTTGATTATCCAGCAAACAGAGCAAATCCTGGAGACACATTCCCACGTTATAAACATGGCACAATAATCAGAATCAGTGCAGAGGAATATGATGAGCTTATTGCCGCATATGGAATTGATGCTCCGGCAACGAAAATTACCTGTCAGGATTCTGTGAAGCCCGGGGAAACATTCAATGCGCAAATAAGCCTAAATACTGCAGGCAAAAACGTATATGCAGAGGATATAACCTTAAGTTATGATCCCGAGATCTTCGAGTATATTAACACAACGAGTGTTGATGATAATATAAAAATCCTCAGAAACGAAACTTCAAATGGTACGGTAAGGATAGTTGCCGCCAATATCGGTGGCTTGTCCGAAAGCGATGTTCCTGTTCTTAATGTCAGACTCAAAGTAAAGAGTGGTGTTGAAAGTACATCAAGCACTATATCGGTTAGTAAGGCTGCACTCGGTATAATGCCTGAGGGTAAATTGTCGCAGGCGGATCTGAGCAGTAAGACAATTGCTGTGGGCTATATTCCGGAAGTTGACAAGAGTGCATTAAGATCTGCTTTAGAAGCAGCAGAGAGCCTGTACGACAGTGCAGTAGTGGGAATTGAAAACGGATGCTACTGGCAGGCTGATAAGGATGCCTTCAAAGCAGCCATTGATAAGGCTAAAGCTGTATATGAAGATTCAAACGCCAGTCAGTCACAGGTTGACAATGCTGTTGATGCGTTGAATGCAGCAAAGGCGGCTTTTGAAGCATCTGTAATTACACCTTCTACAGGAGATATTAATAATTCCTCAATCATCGATGTAGGGGATCTTGCAACGGTTGCCTATTTCTATGGTTTGGAATCAGGTGATCCAAACTGGGTCGAAGCAGTAATTGCAGATATAAATAAGGATGGCAACATTAGTATTGAAGATCTGGCCTTTATTGCCTCCAGAATGTAGCACCATGGAATACATAAAAACATGGGTTTTATATAAGCACAGAGATGGGTTTACTGCCCGTTCAGCATCCTAAGGCAGCCAAGATTGTATTCAGGGCAATTATTGCTGTGGACAAGACGGTAAACAATGATCTGAATGCAATACAGAATAAGGCAGGTGATGCCGTTACATCATTGAATATCGTAAAAGGTGATACCTTCAAAGCCGCATTAAATAAAAAAACAACAACAGATATAAACAATGATGTAATCACAGATGCTGGGGACTAAGGCTGGGGAGAAGGAGAATACTATGAAAAAAGATAGATTAATCATTATAAATATCTTAGTTACAGTCATAATGATGATTTGTATGTCAAGCGCTGTTTATGCCGAGGGGAAAATTGACTTTAGCCTAAGCCAAAATTCCGAAAATGCTTTACCAGGTCCAAAACTGGAGACCACCAGCAGGCTGAAGGCAGTAGGAGCCTTGAATTCAAACTTGTTTACCACTCTTCAAAATAATGAAACAAGTTCAGCCAAAACATTCACAGACCTGGCAGGTTATGAATGGGCAAAAATGCAGATCGAATCACTTGCTGCTCAGGGTATCATTGCAGGAACGTCAGCAACAACATTCAGTCCGGGAAATAACATCACCAGGGCGGATTTTATTTGCCTGTTAGTAAGAACATTGAAGCTGACTGCTGAAGTAGAAAGCAATTTCGATGACGTAGTGCCATCCGACTACTTTTACAATGAGGTAGGAACAGCAAAGAAACTTGGAATTACTTTGGGGACTGGGGATAACCGGTTCAAGCCCAGGGAGAACATATCCAGACAGGATATGATGGTTATTGTTGCAAGGGCAATGAAAATTGCAGGGATGGAATTGGATGAATCGGCTTCTGATATAAGCATATTCCAGGACTCCGAAGAAGTAGCCCCTTATGCTTTAAGCGCAGTGGCCCAACTGATCAATGAAGAAATCATAGTGGGAAGCAACGGCAGGATCAATCCCAAAGGAACAGTTACAAGAGCTCAAACAGCCGTTATCATGTATAAGCTATGGAACAGATTGGAAGACAGTCCCGGTTCTCCGGACCAAGAGACCGGCACATCTGCTACGACATCTGATAAAAATCGACCGGAGTTGTCAAGTGGATACCGCGCGGTATGGTATGATGGTGATGCCTTTATAGCTGTAGGCACAAACGGTCGGATCGACAGGATAAAGCCTGACAAAACAGTATCCGGCTTACCAGCTGCCACAAATGTCTGCCTCAACAGTGTGGTTTCACTGAATGGTATTGATGTAGTTGTGGGTGATGATGGCGTTGTGTTAACCGCAAAAGATGGAGGCAGTTTCAAACCGGCAAAAAGCAGCACTACCAAGTCGCTCTATGGTGTGACTATATTCCGGGATACATTTTTAGCCGCCGGTGCTGATGGGACACTTATCTGTTCTACAGACGGTGAACAATGGACATCAATGAACTCTGAAATAAAAAACGATATTATTTCCATTTCGGCTAATGAGAGAATGTGTATGGCTGTTACAAGAGAGAGTCAGATACTGATGTCTGTTGATGGCCAGAAATGGGATGTATTGGATTACAACGCATATTATGAAGGCTATTCGGAACCCTGCAGGTTTCGAAAAGTACGTTCCTTTGGAAATATGTTCTACATAGCGGGTGAATACCTGAACTATCCGGGTACGCCTGCTATTCTGTCCAGTGATACCGGAGAGATATGGATGGAGCATGTTCTTACTAAAATAAACGACAGCCCTGGTGGAGAATATCTTCCGCTTATACCCAATGCATTCGCAGTAGATTCAGATCAACTTGTGGTGGCATGCAATGACGGAAAACTTCTGACTGTTACGAGTTGCAGTTCATGCAACAAGCTTGATGTCATAGGCGATAAAAATATCAAAGACCTGGTATCGGCAAATGATTTTCTCGCTTTGGTGGGAGATGATTTTTGGTTTGAAATCCTCCAAAGCGGTAATTTCCGACAGTACAGGATCTCTGCCAGGCAGGCTCTTATAGATTTTAATGATGGCGCTTACATTGTAGATGTACGTACAGACGACGAATATTCACAGTTGCATATCAAGGGCAGCATACATATTCCTTTGAATAGATTGGAAGCAGAACTGGAAAAAGAAATACCTGATAAATCAAGTGAGATCATATTCTACTGTGCAATGGGCGGAAGGGCACAAGAGGCTCTGGAAAAGGCATTGCTTATGGGATACAAAAGAGTATATAACCTTGGAGGCATAAGTGATTGGCCTTATGAAACCGAAACCGGCAAATAGCATGCTTGTACATACAGAATCAATGAAGTCTCCTCCTCTCCTTGATTACTGCACAGGTAATGACTGAATCTTATTGCGAAAGGATTGAAATGTATGTGTAAAAAATTAATTGCACTTTTATTGGTGATTACAATAATCGGAACATTTGGATTTTCACCGCTGGTATTTGCGGATACAGTGGTGGGTTCTTCGGATAATGGTGACGGGACATACACTAACCCAGTCATCTGGGCGGATGTGCCTGACCAGGATGTTATCCGGGTAGGCAATACATACTACATGTCCAGCACGACCATGCATATGTGTCCCGGTGTTCCTATTATGAAATCCTATGATCTGATCAACTGGGAGACTATAAGTTATTGCTATCTGGTTCTTGATGACAGAGATGCCACTACCCTTAAGAATGGCAGAAATATGTACGGAAATGGTACCTGGGCCAGCAGTCTGAGATATAAAGATGGGACCTTCTATGTGGTAGTTCCGTCCCCGACAACAAACAAAACCTATATATTCCAGACTGAGGACCCGGAAAATCAACCCTGGCGCAGGTATGAAATCAACGCCCGCTACCATGACTGCAGTCTGTTGATGGACGACGACGGCAGAAATTGGCTGGTATATGGCAACAATCCTTTATATATAATCGAACTGAATGAAACGGTAACAGGTGTGAAGGAAGGCGCATCACCTCGGGTGCTTATCCAGAATATCCACGCACCTGATCCGATTACCGGTGTTACACCAACCAGTGGACTTGCTGAAGGCGCCCATATCCAGAAGATCAACGGCAAATATTACATATTCTGTATTACATGGCCTTCAGGAAAACCCAGAACAGAGGTATGCCACCGAGGCGACAGCCTGGATGGTCCTTTTGAGGCCAAGGTGGTTGCACAGGAAAATATTGTAATAGGGGGTCAGGGCGGTGGTCCTGCCCAGGGAAACATTGTAGATGATGGAAATGGCAACTGGTACGGCTTCATCTTCCGTGACAGCGGATCGGTCGGAAGGATACCTTGGGTAATGCCTATCCACTGGTCCGATGGCTGGCCTATGTTCGGCGATGACGATACCGGGCTTCATTTGACCCGGGGAGGCCCAAAACCCATCCAGGGTGACTTTGAACTTAAAAGCGTTGTTGCCTCCGACGAGTTTGACAATAATGCGAAAAAACCGACATATAACGAGGCACCAGCTCCGTCTCTTGAAGAATATGCCTACAATGGTTCCAATCTGAAACTGGAATGGCAATGGAATCATAATCCGGATAACCGTTATTGGTCCCTGACAGAACGCCCGGGGTGGCTTCGCCTGACAACAGGGCAGATGGCCACCAACCTTCTGGACGCCCGAAACACATTGACACAAAGGACTTTCGGTCCCGTATCCTCAGCACAGACTAAACTGGATGTATCAAATATGAAGAACGGTGACAGGGCAGGATTGGCTCTCTTCACGGCCCAATACGGCACGATCGAAGTACGGATGGACAACGATGTTAAGACTCTTGTCATGGTCAACAGTTCATCTACCACAACCCATAATGATGTGGAAAGCATTCCGCTGCCTACTGACATAATCTACCTTAAAGCAGATGCCGACTTTAGAAATCAGACCGACAAAGGTACCTTCTACTACAGTTTCGACGGTGTAAACTGGGTTCAGCTGGGCAACACACAGCAGATGGTATACAGTACCAATAACCACTTCATGGGTTACCGCTTTGCACTGTATAATTTTGCTACCAAGACCCTAGGCGGCTACGTTGATTTTGATTACTACAGAATAAGCGACACGCTGGAAGGATCAAATGTCGATTTGTCCCTTAAGGACCTTCAGATAAACGGGTCACAAGTTGTCGGATTCAATCCGAATACAAAAACCTATGATGTTAAAGTTCCAATAGGGACGGTTCCTCCGGTAGTTACAGCAACAGCCAATGATCCTAATGTCAATGTTACAGTAACACAAGCTGATACGGTGCCGGGAAAAGCAACGGTGACTATAACTCTGGGCTTATTGGAGGATGTTTATACTGTTAATTTTATTCCTGATTTAACTTTGAAGGATATCAAAGTAAATGGAATAACGGTTGCCGGCTTCAACCCCGACAAATATTTATACAGCGTCTCTATCTCCCCGGAAAGTGGCATACCTGAAGTGACTGCTGTTCCTAACGATCCCAATGCTACGGTTACCATAACACAGTCAACTGAGATACCAGGAAGAGCAATCGTGACTGTAAGCAGCGGGGATATGCAGACAGTTTATACTGTAATGATAAGATATGCCGCCAGTGGAGGAGGAAACGTAGTATGGTACGAGTTTGATGAATCAGATGGCGCAGTTGCGATCGATTCATCAGGAAATGGGAAAGACGCCACTATTATCGGAGCCACAGGCCCAAGGGTGGAAGGCCGCTTTGGCAATGCTCTGCGGCTGCAAAGTTCCGGCAACCAATACGTGCGGCTTCCCAATGGAATCGTATCCGACCTTGGTGATTTCACCATAGCCACATGGATAAATCCGTCAACTATGGCTACCTGGGCAAGAATTTTCGACTTCGGCAATGATACGAATACAAATATGTTCCTGACTTTAAGGGCATCAAATAATAACCAGCCCAGATTTGCTATTAAAGTTAACGGTTCTTCAGAGCAGCAGCTTACCGCAGGTTCCGGATTCACATTAAGCGCAAACACCTGGCACCATATAGCGATAACTAAGTCAGGAAACACAGCAAGGATGTATTTGAACGGCAGATTGGCCGCAACCAATAATAATATGACATTCAGCCCTAAGGATATGGGGATAACCACCAACAACTGGATAGGAAGGTCCCAGTACACGGCAGATCCATACCTGAACGGTATAGTGGACGATTTTTCCATATATGATTATGCATTGAGCCAGGAAGAAATACAGCTCATAATGACCAGGGGAGTAGTGCTTGACAAGAGCACGATGTATTTGACAAAAGGCTCTACCGGAACACTTACCGCGAAAATAGTCCCATCAAGTGAAATAACCTTCACCTCCAGTAACCCGGATGTTGTGAAAGTGACAGGAGCGGTTTTCAATCCTGCAGCTGGAACAACAAGTGTGACAGTGAATGCGCTGGCAGAAGGGACAGCGACAATAACTGCTGCCGCAAAGGACGGAAGTGAAACAGCAACCTGTACCGTAACAGTAAATCCGGCAAATGAACTAATCGTAAACGGCGGATTTGAAAACGGAATAAATCCGTGGATCGGCAATGATTCGGCAACAATTTCATTAAGCAATCAGGATCCCTATTCTGGCTCCAACTGCCTGTTTACCACCGGCAGAACCACAACCGGGGGCGGTCCCAGACAAAATTTGATTTTTGAAGTGATACCCGGTCATACATATCAGGTCTCAGCGAAAGTAAAGTATATGGGAGATGCGTATCCTGCTTCCAAGCAGTTTAATTTCTGCATTACATGTGATACGGAACGCAGTGATTTCTGGAGTTCAATAAGGATCATGGCATCGGCAAATATTACGAAAGGCACCTGGGGCACCATTAGCGGGACCTATCAGATTGCGGCAGATGAAAAGATAAGCAACCCGTATATTTTCATTGAAACGGTATATGCAAGCTCACCAAGCGCAACAGAAGATTTAATGGACTTCTATGTAGACGATGTTTCGCTTGTTGACATCACCGCGCCTCCATATACAGCGGTAGAAGGAGTAACTCTCGACACAGATACGCTGAGCCTCAAAGAAGGAGAAAGCCGGCAGCTTGTTGCTGCAGTAGCTCCTGAGAATGCGACCAATAAGAACGTAATATGGGAGTCTGACAATACCGGTGTGGCAACGGTGGATGATACCGGCAAGGTAACGGCAGTGGCAGCGGGCACGGCAACCATCACGGTTACAACAGTTGATGGAGGCAAGACTGCGACATGTACCGTAACCGTTACTCCAGAGGCAGAA
>Ga0134100_1002058_pt1 | contig 16925 bp, 19 predicted proteins | sample 11_taG_2_FD_94444 | JGI IMG/M metagenome (GOLD analysis project Ga0134100, IMG submission 94444) | Switchgrass degrading microbial communities from high solid loading bioreactors in New Hampshire, USA - 11_42_5_180_A3 metaG | ecosystem: Engineered > Bioreactor > Semi-continuous > Anaerobic >...
CGGGAAGCTCCGGTGCCAGCGAGATGCGCCGCACCGTGCCACCGCCCGCGGCCAGAAGCCGCTCCGCCTCGCTCACCGACGGCGTCCGCAGGTTCTCGAGGTGCATCGCGCCAGGCCGCCTGGGGCTCAGGTACGGTCCCTCCAGGTGCAGGCCCAGGATGGCGGCGCCATCGTACGCCACCCCCGTCGCTGCGCGCACGCGCCCGGCCAGGGACTCCAGGTCCGCCAGCGGATAGGCTGAGGCGCTCGGCAGGAAGCCCGTCACGCCGAAGGCGGCGAGGTAGCGCCCCAGGGCCTGCAGCCCCTCCACCCCGGCGGGCTCGACGGGCCAGCCGCCCGCCCCGTGGATGTGGAGGTCGATCATGCCCGGGATCAGGTGGCAATCCGGCAGGTCCACACGCTCCACGCCCTCGAGGCTGGCCGGGACCGGCCCCGCCCCGACCGCGGCGATCCGGCCGCCGTCCACCAGCACGTAGCCGTCCACCAGGCCGCGCTCAGCATGGATGCGCGGGCACGTGAAGAGCATCATCCGCCCGTCACCTCCGCATGCAGTTCATCCAGCAGCTCCAGGGCCACCTCGACCAGCCGCTCGCCGGAGCCGGGTGCGCTGGGTGCGGAGAGCGCCTCGTACCCGCCCCGGTTGAAGGCATCCCGGTCCGGCAGGTAGCCGCAATAGCCGTTGCCATAGCCCGCCACCAGCGTCGCCGCGAAGGGTGAGCGGGCCTGAATCGCACGCCCCAGGGCAGAGAAGGGCTCGCCCGCCATGCTCACCAGGGCCACGTCGCCGATGGCCAGCGCCTGCACCTCGCAGTCCAGCGCGGCGTGCACCCCCTGGGTGGCGTAGCGCAGCGTGATCTCGGCGCCCTGAAGCGCCGTCTGCGCCACCCGAATCTCGGCGTGTGGTGCCCCTGCGGCCTCCAGTTCCGCCAGGCGCGCCCGGGCCGCTTCCACCTGGCGGGCGGCCTCCGCCGGCGGGGGAACAGGCCGGGGCTCCAGCCGCACCACGCGGCTGCGCACCCCCAGGCGGCGAACCGGGCCGCTCGGTACCAGCCGCCCCAGCGCAGAGAGCGCCGCACCGGCCAGCAGCCGCCCATGCCGCTCCACCTCGGCGAAGGACTGCTCCCGCCGGGTGAAGCGGGCGCTCACGTCGCCGGCGCACCCCTGGGCGAAGCCGACCCACGCGCCGCCGCCCAGGGCCCGCTGCAGCGCCGCCACGGCGGCCCCGGGCCAGTCGGCGGTGATCAGCAGGTTCTCCGGCCCCATCACCGTCGGGTGGCAGCCGTAGTTGAGCAGCACCGCCTTCGGCCGCCCCTCCTCCAAAAAGGCGAGCAACCGCAGCGTCGGGTCGAAGGGCAGGTCAGGATCCGTGCGGTTCTTGCCCAACCCCGCCACCGGCTCCACCGCCCACGCCGGCTCCACCGGCGCCAGGCGGCGCGTCGCCTGCAGCAGGCTGCCGGCCAGTTGGAGCGGCAGCCACGCCATGTACTCGGGCGGCGCCGGGATGCCGCTGGCCGGCGAGGGCGAAGGCCCGGAGTGCGTGTGAGAGGCGAGCAGCATCACCCGCTCCGGCGGAATGCCGGTGAGGGCGGCCACGCGGGCCCGCACGTCCTCCACCAGCGGCCGTTCCAGGTGCAGGATGTCGCAGGTGATAATCCCCAGGCGCTGACCTTCAGCCTCCAGAACCAAGGAACGAACGAAAAGGGGGTCGTGAACCCCCTCGGCCGGCCCGGTGCGGGCCGCGTATCCCCCCAAGCCGCACGGGATGGGCGGCGTGATGAGATCGCAGTGGTGCCCGGCTCGCATGAGCCCGACCTCCCCTTTACAGCCCCTTCTTCGCGAGAAGGTCAATGAAGTTGTTCTTCGGGTCGCTGGGCATCATGCGCCCGGTGAGCTGATAGCCCCGGCTCACGATCTCCCGGTAGATCGCGGCGTCCTCCGGGGTGACGGCGCAGGTCCGGGTGACCATCACGAACTTGGTGCCGGGGATTGGCGCCTGGTTGCCCACGTTGATCTCCTGGGGCTTCAGGCCGCCGTCCAGGAGCGCCTTGGCGTCAGACGGGAACTTGGCGATGATGAAAATGCGCTCCTTCTCCGCCTCGGGCGAGGCGCAGTAGGCCAGCGTGTCGGCCACCGACAGCACCGAGGTCTTCACACCCCGTGCGGCGGCGGGCAGCATCATCTTCTGGATGGGATCCTGGGCCACCTTGTCGTTGCACACGATCATGTGATCTGCAGCCAGATGGCTCGCCCAGGTGACCGTGACCTGACCATGGATCAGGCGGTTGTCGATCCGCATATGGACCACGGGCATACGTATCTCTCCTCCCCAGTATGGATCTCGTCACTCCCGGCCGAGCATGGCGGCCAGGCGCACCGCACCGGATGCCCCGGCCTCGACGGCCGTCGCCGCCAGCTGCGCCAGGTCCTGGATCTCCCGCATGGCCAGCACCTCAAGCAGCATGGGCAGGTTGGCTCCGCAGACCACGTCGACGCCGGGCCGCAGGAGGTACGCGGACGTGTTGGCCGGACTGCCGCCGAACAGGTCGGCGAGGATCAGGACCCCCTGACCCTGGTCCACGCTGGCCACCGCGCGCTCCATCTTCTCCCGGAACTCGTCCATCTCCTGCGCAGGCTCCAGTTCCAGGACGGCGACGGCCGGCTGCGGCCCTGCGATCATCTCCGCTGCCTGCAGGAGCCCCGTGGCCAGCGGACCGTGGCTGATGAGGACGATACCGATCACCCACCTCTCCCCCCTTTCCAGCGCGGGGCGGGGGCAACCGCCCCCGCCCCTCCGCTTCACTGCGTTACAGGATGCCGAGGTAGCTGCACACGAACGCCAGAACGGTGAGCCACAGCAGGACCTTGATCGGCGACTGCTTCCGGCCCTTCAGCAGCCAGTAAGCGAAGGCGACGATGAGCAGCGGGATCATGTAGGGCAGGATCGCGTCGAGGGCGGGCTGCAGCTCGATAACCTTCTCGGCCATCTCGCCTTCCACGGTGACCTGCTTCACGAACTTGATCGGGGTCGTCACCTTCGCCATGATGGACGGGACGAAGCCGCCCACCACGATCAGGCCCATGATCGTCGCGCCTTCGGTGATCTTGTCCAGCGCGCCGCCGGCCACGGTGGTGACCAGGTTCACGCCCTGGTTATAGCCCCAGTAGAACTGCGGGAACTTCAGGGCGAACCAGCACAGGCCGAAGATGAACATGATCAGCGGGCCGGCCATGCTGCCTTCCATCGCCAGCGAGGCGGCCAGGACGGCCACCATCGGCCGGAGCAGGATCGCCTGAATCGTGTCGCCGATGCCGGCGAACGGGCCCATCAGGGCGACCTTCAGGCTGTCGCCCACCTCGCCCTGCCCCTTCTCCTCGAGGGCGCAGGTGGCGCCGAAGATGATGGGGGAGCCGACCGCCGGGTTGGTGTTGTAGAACACCATGTGGCGCTGCATGTTGGCGATGAGCTCTTCCTTGGTCTTGGACACCCGCTGCAGAATCGGCAGGATCGACCACATGTAGCCCAGCGCCTGCATGCGCTCGTAGTTCCAGGACCACTGCAGGGTCAGGTTGTGCCGCCAGGCGGCCTTCCGCAGGTCCGCCTTGGTCACAGGGCCGTACTCCGGCAGGATCTCGCTCTTCTCAACCTGCTCGTTAGCCATTCGCGCGCACCTCCTTCAGGTTGATGTAGAGGACGCCGATGGCCACAGCGGCCAGGGCGATGCCGATCATCGGCACGTTCAGGTAGGCGAAGAGGACGTAGCCGATGAGTGCGAACGGCCAGTACTTCTTCAGCGGCATCATGGTCAGCAGCAGGGCGAAGCCCAGGGCCGGCAGGATCGCGCCGGTCACCTTGATGGCCTGCATGAGCTTCTCAGGCATGCCGTTGATGGCGGCCTGCACGGGGCCGGCGCCCAGCCAGACGGCCAGGAAGACCGGGATGAAGCGGGTGAGGCCCCACGGCAGCTGGCCGAGCAGGTGCCACCAGGTGACGGCCTTCACGTCGCCCCGGGCGACGGCGCGGTCGGCACCGTGGATGAACAGCGTCGTGGTGGCACGGCCGAGCACATCCAGCTGCGTCATGAGGAGCGCAGCCGGCACGGCAATGGCCAGACCGCCCTCCAGGCCGACACCAGGCAGGGCGCCGAAGGCCGTGCCCAGGATCGCGCCGGTCATGAAGTCAGGGATTGTTGCACCACCATAAGTCCACATCCCCAGCGACATCAGGGTGAGGGTCGCACCAATCGTCAGGCCCAGCTTTACATCTCCCACGATCAGACCAGTGACTGCACCCACAATCAGCGACTCGTGCCAGAAGCAGCTGGCGCCCAGGTTCATGACAACGGCCACATACGCGATGAGCGCCAGAAGCAGGGCAGTTCCGATGCCATACGACAACGCCATACACCTCCGAACCGAGTTTGGTCAGATCTGCGTTTCGGGTGCCGGGCAGATGCCGCCATCCCCTCCTTTCCCTGGCTCTGCCCGGCCGCTGCCTGAACTGTGGTGCAACGGGGCCGGAAAACGGCCCCGTAAACTGGTCCCACTCCTACCCTAGAGTCGTGGTCTATACCATGTTCGGTTAGGTACTTCACTATCCCGCGCTGGAAACTCCTCCTCGAATACGCTAATTCTCCAAATACTATCCCAACGGATCATCCAGTCTGCTACCAGGGTGCCAAGGTAGCTAGTGGCAGTTGACCGGAGCACACATTATGTGACCTTGAACTGCAGACGGGCATAGGATGCAGTGTACCGGTACGCCCAAAGGAGGTCGCGACGGCTTGAAGGACCACGACTTCGTGATTCAGACCCCCGTGGTGGTCAACTCCAACACCGCGCAGGTGCTGGTGGTTTCCGAGATCCCGCTCACGCCGCCCGCCTTCAAGATCGACGAGATCCACAAGCTCATCGAGATCGATGACTGCGCCGCCGTCTGCGACAAGGTGATCATCAACGGCCGGCTCATCAAAAACATCACGTATAAGACCGCCAAGAGCTGGGACCACAAAGGCGGCCTCAACCGGGTCTGCGGCGACGTGCGCCACTGCACCGTGGAGATCCCGTTCCACCTGTTCATCGACATCCCCGGCAGCCGCGACGGCGACATGTGCGAGATCGAGGACGCGATTGTCGCGGGCGAGTTCGACAAGCTCACCGACCGCAACCACGACGGCACCTTCTCCAAGCTGCTGGAGAAGTCGGTGATCAAGGTCCGGGCCAAGGTGGTGCGGCGGAAGTGGCTGAAGGTGAACGCGCACGACGTCACGCCCAGACGGCTCCGCTGCCCGGACGAGTCGGAAGTCCAGACCGTGCCCGGGCTCGACATCCCCGAAGAGGAGCACGAGAAGGCCTTCGGCGCCGGAAAGGAATGGTGATGAAAAGCGGGCGAGGGGTTCGTCCCTCGCCCTCCTATACTATTTGAACTCGAGTTGTGAGATGCCCATCTGTGCCATCATGAGGCTGTCGCCCAGCGCCTTGCCCTCGTAGGGATGCAGGGTAATGGCGATGCGAACGCGCTGGACCCCTTCCAGCGGGATCTCAAACGGCACCGCGTCCGACTTGGTGGTCAGGTCCGGACTGGTGTAGATCACCCGGTTCAGTTCGTTCAGCACGACCATCCGGCCCACCCGGCGCTCGCCCTCCTGCCCGAAGTAGTGCATGGGCACGAAGAGCCTGCCCGTCATGCGGGTCACCCCGGGCGGCAGGTCGTAGTCGGTCCAGACCTGGCCGGTTACGCCTCGCTTCTCCTCCGCGTTGCCTCCGGGGGCCACAAGCGAGACCAGCACCGCCTCGGGCATCTCGGCGCCCTGGAGGCTCAGGACCCGCTCTTTGAAGTACCGGACGCTGAAGCTGCCGTCGGCCTGCGTGGTCAGGTTCGCCCAGACCTCGGGCAGTTCGCCCGGAAGCGCGCCCACGTAGACCGTGCCGGTCTCGTTCTCCCACTCCACCGGCCGGCCCAGGGCCTCTGCGAGGAAGCGCAGCGGCACGTACACCCTCCCCTCGTAGATGAAGCCTTCCTCCCCTTTCTTCGGCGACCGTTCCACACCGTCCAACACGTACCGCAGCGGCCGGAAGTACACCGTGATCTGCTGCCCCACCGCTGCGGCCCCGGCCACCGCACCGCCGAAGAGCAGGGCGGCGGCAACGAAGCCGGCGGCGAAACCCCACAGGAACCGCTTTTGCATGGGTATGAACGACCCCCTCCCGATCCGAATTCCGTTACAGGAATTCGTGCGGAAGGGGGCGTTTCCTGTCCGGTTCCAGCCCGTCAGGAGCCGTCAAGCACCCGCACCTCGCCCACGCTCACCTGCGCGCCGGCGCCGGCATACGCGGAGACCTTCACGCGGGAGTCGCCGCCGTGGCGGCCATACGCGCCGGCCCGGGGCGGTTCGGCCAGGCTTCCCGGCAGCCGCGCCTCCAGCCGGCGCACCCGCTCCTCCAGCGCGCCCAGTCGCTCCTCCAGGGCGGCCAGCCGCTCTGCGCGCCTGCCTTCCTGATCTCGCTTCCCCTCGTGTGGAGCCGGTCGCCCGCCCCGCCCGTCCCCGTGTGACTCAGGCTGTTCCGAATGCCACAGCGGACGCCGCTCCGGCCTGTCCGAGCGCCAGTGGCGGTCGTCCGGCCGCCGTCCCGGGTGCACCCGCAGCCGGGCGGAGGAGTCGAACCGCCCCTGCACGTCGGGGCGGAAGACGAACATGTCGCCGTGCGTGACATACATGGCACGCCCACCTCGCCTGCACCAGCCTATTCGCGGCGAGGCGGGCGCGTGCGTCGGCATCAGCGGCAGGCGAGGGCCAGCGTCGACCGGACCCGACGGATCACCTCGTCGGTGAACTCCGTGGTGCGGGCGGTTCCGCCCAGGTCGGCGGTGCGAACCCCCGCCGCCACCGCCTCCAGGCAGGCGTCCTGGATGGCCTGGCCCACCCGCTGGTAGTCCGGGTTCGGCATCTGCCGCAGCAGGGCCCCGGCGGCCAGGTGCATCGCCATGGGGTTGGCCACGTTCTTCCCCTGCAGGCTCGGCGCGGTGCCGTGGGGCGCCTCGGCCATGACCACCTGCGGCTGAAGGTCGTCGTCAAAGGCAATCAGCAGCGACTCGGAACCGGCGATGGAACCGTAGAGCGCCAGCACCAGGTCCGAGAGGATGTCGCCATCCCGGTTCAGGCAGGGCACCACCAGCGGCCGGCTCGCCCGCCCGATCAGCAGGGCGTAGGCAGCATCGATCAGCTGCGGGTCGTACGGCACGTCCGGGTGCCGCCGGGCGGCCTCGTCCATGGCCTCCTTGAGCAGGCCTTCGTAGGTGGGGGAAACCGTCCACTTGGGGCCGCCGAAGACCACGCCGCCCATCTGGCGGGCCAGGCGGAACGCAAACTCGGCGGCGGCCCGGCAGTTGCGGGCGGAGATATAGGTCGTGCGGTAGGCGCGCTCCTCGTCGCCCTCGCCCTCCCGCCACTCCTTCGCCTCGTACGCGTCTTCCGTCGCCATGCGCACCACGGCGATGGGCGCCTGGATACCCCCGATGGTCTCCACGCCCGGCAGGGCCCGGCCGACGCGCAGGATCACGGTGCCGTTGATCTCCTTGCGCAGGATGGCGTTGGGCGAGCCCACGTCGCCCCGACCCTCGGGGGTGATGGTGGCCGCCTTCAGGCCGTACCCGGCCTCCCGCATCGCAGCGGCAGCCTCGTAGACCACCCGGTTCGCGGTGTCCCGCCGGTTTTCCAGGCTCAGGTCGTAGCGCACCAGGTGCAGCGGGAGCCCGATCACGTCGGGGCGCAGAACCCTCAGAGCCTCCTCCAGCAGTTCCTGGCCGGTCTGGTCTCCTTCGAGTACGACGATGGTCGGCACGTGCGTCATCGACTCCAGCCTCCTTCCTGATGTCCTCCCTCATCCTACCTGCTGGCGGGCCCGCTGTTAAGCCCCTTTTGTTCCACAGATCAGAACGATGTTCTATTTTATCCATTCCCCACAGGAATAGTCGCAACAGTAAACCCCCGTTTGCGTTGCGCAAACGGGGGTTGAGCGGTGCGTTCGTCTCAGGACTGACGGCTCAGGGCCACCGCGATCTGGGCGCCCACCCGGGCGTTGTGCTTGACCAGCGCCAGGTTGGCCTCCAGCGCACGGCCGCCGGTGACCTCCTTCATGCGGGCGAGGAGGTAGGGCGTCACCGCCTTGCCCGTGATTCCTTCGGCCGCCATGGCCGACAGGGCCTCCTCGATGTGCCGCTCCAGCTCGGCCGGGTCCAGGGCGTCAGCCTCGGGAATGGGGTTGACCACCAGCACGCCGCCCGGGATGTTCGTCCGCCGCCGCGCCCGGATGATCGCCGCCGCCTCCTCGGGGGTATCCACCCGGGCGTCCACGCCGAAGCCGGCGTCGCGGGTGTAGAAGCCGGGGAACCGGTCCGTCTGGTACCCCAGCACCGTGACCCCCAGGGTCTCCAGCACCTCCAGGGTCGCCCCGATGTCCAGCACCGACTTGGCACCGGCGCAGACCACCGTGATCTCCGTCCGGCCCAGCACCGTCAGGTCGGCGGAGACGTCCCACACCTGCTCCGCGCGGCCCGGCGCGCCCCGGTGGACGCCGCCGATGCCGCCGGTCACGAACACGTCGATGCCCGCCGCCCGGGCGATCGTGGCGGTGGACGCCACGGTGGTGGCCCCGAGCTGCTTGCGGGCCAGTACTATCGGCATGTCCCGCAGCGACACCTTCACGGCCTCGGGCGAGGTCGCCAGGCGCTCCAGCTCCGCGTCGGAGAGCCCCACCTTGCAGCGCCCGTCGATCAGGGCAATCGTGGCGGGCACCGCGCCCTCCTCCCGGACGATCCGCTCCACGTCGCGGGCCATCGCGAGGTTCTCCGGATACGGCATGCCGTGGCTGATGATGGTGGACTCCAGTGCCACCACCGCTCGGCCCTGTTCCAGCGCTTCCCGGACTTCGGGCGAATAGGACAACAGGTACTTCATCCGCGCTACCTCCTTACTGCTTCCAGGCCCCACCGAACTGCTTCAGACGACACGTTGGAGGTTACCACGACTTCGCCGGCCCGGAGCGGCATCACCCAGTTGATGTGGCCGTCCCGCACCTTCTTGTCCCGCCGCAGGAAGGGCTCCAGGCTCTGCGGGTCCAGGCCCGCCGGCAGCCGCGTGGGCAGCCCCAGCCGTTCCAGGAGACGCTCGAGCCTGAGCTGCAGTTCCCCGTCCCGCAGAATGCCGCTGCGTCTTGCGATGGCAGAGGCCGCCACCATGCCCACGGCCACGCACTCACCGTGGAGCCAGGCGCCGTAGCCGCTGGCTGCCTCCAGGGCGTGACCGACGGTGTGGCCGAAGTTCAGGATCGCCCGCAGCCCCTTCTCCTGCGGGTCCGCGGCGACGACCTCGGCCTTGATGCGGCAGCTCCGCTCCACGATCTGCTCCAGCACGCCCGGGGCGTGCCCGAGCACGTTGCCCACCTGGACCTCCACGTACTTGAGGAACCCCTCGTCGCGAATGACGCCGTACTTCACCACTTCGGCCATGCCGGCGGCAAGCTCGCGCCGGGGCAGCGTCCTGAGCGCGCCCACGTCCGCCACCACCAGCGCGGGCTGGTGGAAAGCGCCCACCAGGTTCTTCCCCTGGGGCAAGTCGATGCCGGTCTTTCCGCCCACGGCCGAGTCCACCTGTGCGAGCAGGGTGGTGGGCACCTGCACGAAGGGGATGCCCCGCAGGTACGTGGCCGCCACAAAGCCGGCCAGGTCGCCCACCACCCCGCCCCCCAGCGCCACGATGGCGCTGGACCGCTCCAGCTCTGCCTTGACGCAGCTGGTATAGAGGCTGAACGCGTGCGAAAGCGACTTGGAAGCCTCGCCGGCGCCCACCGTCGCCCGGCTGGTCTTGATCCCCGCGGCCTCGAGCACGTCGCGCACCAGGTCACCATACAGCGGCGCCACGTTTGCATCGGTCACCAGCAGCGCTCGGCGCGCCTCGGGCAGCCGGCTGCGCACCAGGCGCCCCAGCTCCCTGAGCAGCCCATCCCCGATGTAGATGGGGTAGCGCTGCTCGCCGAGTTCGACCCACACCTCTTTCACCAGCGCCGCCCTCCTTTCAGGTAGGTTGTCCACGCAGGATGTTCATGATTTCGGCCACGATCTCGTGCAGCGAACGGTTCTCGGTACTCACGCGCACGTGCGCCGCCGCGGCGTACGCCGCTTGCCGCGCCTCCGCCAGGTCCCGCAGCCGGCCGAGCGGGTCCGGCCCCGCCAGCAGGGGCCTCTGGGCGATGCCCTGTGCGAGGGCCCGGCGGAAAAGCGTCTCCGGCGGGGCGTCCAACCAGACGACCAGGCCGCCCTGCCGCAGGGCCTCACGGCTTTCGGCCCGCAGCACGGCGCCGCCGCCAGTGGCGATCACCTGCCCGTCGCGGGCCGCCACCCGTCGGATGACCTCGGCCTCCCGCCGGCGGAAGCCCTCTTCCCCCTCCTCCGCGAAGATGGCGGGAATGGGGCGGCCGGCTTCCGCCTCCACCAGCGCGTCCGTATCGACGAAGGGCCGGCCCAGCCTCTCGGCCAGAAGCCGGCCCACTGCAGACTTGCCAGAGCCCATCAGCCCGATCAGGACGATGTTCACCCTTGCACCCCCGCCGCGGACTCACCGCTGGGCGACCCGCCCGAGGTAGCCCCGGTAGTTCCGCAGGGCCTCATCCAGCGAGTCGCCGCCGAACTTCTCCGCCACGAAGCGGGCCAGTTCGAACGCCGTGACGCACTCCGCGATCACCGCCGCCGCGGGCACGGCGCACGTGTCCGAGCGCTCGATGCCCGCCACCGCCTCGACGTGGGTATCGATCTCCACCGACCGCAGTGGCTTGTAGAGCGTGGCAATCGGCTTGAAGGCCACCCGGACCATCAGGTCCATGCCGTTGGTCATGCCCCCCTCCAGACCGCCTGCGCGGTTGGAGTGGCGGAAGTATCCCCGCCCGGGGCTCCAGCCGATCTCGTCGTGCACCTGCGAACCCCGGCGGCGGGCGGCGGCAAAGCCGTCGCCGATCTCGACGCCCTTGGCAGCCTGGATGGAGAGCAACGCCGCACCCAGGGCCCCGTCGAGCCGCCGGTCGTAGTGGACGTGGCTTCCCAGCCCCGGCGGCAGGCCGGTGGCGACCACCTCGACCACGCCGCCCAGGGAATCGCCGTCCCTCCTGGCGGCGTCGATCTCGGCCACCATGCGGGCCGAGGCCTCCGGGTCGGCGCACCGCACCGGGCTTGCCTCCGCCCGGGCCACCAGTTCGTCCAGCGGCAGGCCCTCGGTGCCAGCTGCCTCCACGGGCCCGATGGAGCGTACGTGGCCCGCCACCCGGATACCGAAGGGCGCCAGGAACTGCTTCGCCAGGGAGCCGGCCGCCACCCGCGCGGCGGTCTCCCGGGCCGACGCCCGCTCCAGCACGTTGCGCAGGTCGGCGTGGTCGTACTTGAGCGCCCCGGCCAGGTCTGCGTGGCCCGGCCGGGGGCGGGTGCGCACCTTCTGGGCCGCCCGCACATCAGAGTACGCCTCCACCGGCGTGGGCGACATGACCTCCGTCCAGTTCGCCCAGTCCCGGTTCGGCACCAGCAACGCCACCGGGCTGCCCAGGGTCCGGCCGTGGCGGATGCCCGACAGCACCTCCACCCGGTCCTGCTCGATCTTCATCCGGCCGCCCCGTCCGTAACCGGACTGGCGCCGGGCCAGGTCCCGGTCGATCGCGGTCAGGTCCACCGGCACGCCCGCAGGAAGTCCTTCCACAATGGTGACCAGGGCGCGCCCGTGCGACTCTCCCGCCGTCAGGTAACGCAGCATATCGGGCACGCCCCTTTCTCTCTGTCCGCGTCTTTCCCATCCGGTTCCCCGGCGCAGGGAGAGCGCAGCACCTCAACCGGCGTACCAGGCCCAGATCTGGCTGCCCCACAGCAGGGTTACCAGCCCGCCCAGGGCGAGGAACGGCCCGAACGGCAGGTGCCCCTTGCGCCCGACCTTGCCCGTGGCCAGCAGCACGCCGGCCACCAGCCCGCCCAGCACGAAGGCGAAGAACAGGGCCATGGCCACCCACTTCAGGCCCAGGAAGAGGCCCATCACCAGGGCGAGCTTCACGTCACCCATCCCCATGCCGCCGGGCACCAGGACGGCCAGCAGGTAGAAGAAGGCGAAGGCCGCCGCACCCCCGCCCAGCGCGGAGAGCCACGACTTGTCGCCGTAGGGCGCCAGCAGCATCACCAGGAGCCAGGCCACCAGGCCGAACAGGACCAGCTCGTTGGGGATGATGCGGTCCTGCAGGTCGACGAAGGCGGCCACCAGGAGGATGGCAACGAACAGCAGCTGGTGCCAGAAGTACGGCGTGAGGGGGTGCGTCAGGCCCAGCAGCGCCACGGCCAGCCCGGTCACGCCGACCAGGGCCCACCCGGCCCACGGCGGTGCCGGCTGGGGAAGCCAGCGGACGGAGAGCCGGGCCCCCAGGTATCCGAGCACTCCGCCGAGGCCCGCGCCGACGGCTCCGCCCAGCGCCGGCGCCAGCGTCGCCGCGCCGCTCATGACGCCGCCTCCAGGGCGGCCAGCGCCGCCGCCCGCATGACCTCCACCGGCCCCCTCCGGCCGAACCAGTACTCCCAGGAGCACGCGCCCTGGTGCACCAGCATGGAAAGGCCGTTGATGGTGAGGAGCCCCCGCTCCCGCGCCTCCCGCAGCAGCCGGGTCTCCAGCGGCCGGTAGATCGTATCGTACACCACTGCGCCCGGGGGCAACAGGGAGACGTCGTCCAGGGGCGTGTGGTCGACATCGGGCGCCATCCCCACGGGCGTGCAGTTCACCACGAGTCCGGCCTCGGAGAGGGCCTCCCGCGCCTCCTGCGACCCCACGTCGGCCACGGCGGCCACCACAGGCTGGTGGGCGCGGGCCAGGTCGGCCAGCAGGAACTCGGCCCGGGCCCGGGTGCGGTTGATGATGGTGATCTTCGCCGCACCGGCCATCGCCAGGTGCAGCGCCACCGCCCGTGCGGCGCCGCCCGCGCCCAGGAGGACGACGTGGCGCCCGGCCACGCGGACGCCCCGCTCCTCCAGGCTGATGAGGAAGCCCCACCCGTCGGTGTTGTACCCGATCAGACGGCCGCCCCGGTTGACGATGGTGTTGACCGCGCCGACCTGGCGGGCCGTGGGGGCGACCTCGTCCAAATAGGCCATGACGGCCTCTTTGTAGGGGATGGTGACGTTGACGCCCAGCAGCCCCAGCGTCCGGATGCCGGCCACGGCCTGGGCCAGCTGCTCCGGCGGCACGTCGAACGCGCCGTACATGGCGTACATCCCCTGTGCGACGAACGCCGCGTTGTGCATGGCGGGCGAGGCGGAGTGCCGGACGGGATGGCCCAGAACGCCCAGGATCCGCCCCGGCCCCAGGTTAGCCGACCGACCCTGCGTCAACTCCGACCCCCCTCTCTCCGGCCCAGCCGACACAGCGCTACTTCTCGGCCTGCACGCCCTGCCGCTGGAGGTAGCTCAGTACACGTCGCTCGATGATCCGCACCAGCCGGGTGCCGATGAACTCGTAGCGGTCGATGGGCACCACGAGGATGGTGTACGCTCCGGCCCGGTTGCCGCCGAGGATGTCGGTGAAGAGCTGGTCGCCCACCACCACGGTCTCCCGGGGCTCCACACCCAGCAGGCGCATCGCGTCGACGAACCCCTTCACCCGGGGCTTGATGGCGTGGCAGATGCACGGAACCCCCGCCCGGGCAGCGAACTCACGCACCCGCATGCCGCCGTTGTTGGAGACGATGCACAGCTTCATGCCGTGCGCCCGCGCCTCTTCCAGCCACTCGAGCAGGGCCGGGCTCGGTACGGAATCGTCCCACCGCGCCAGGGTGTTGTCGAGGTCCAGCAGGAGCGCCCGCTTGCCCATCCGGCGCAGCTTGTCCAGGTCAATCTCGAATATGGACTTGCGGTACTCGGCAGGTCGCAGGCGCCGCAACGGCTACACCTCCAGGCTCAGGGGAACATTTTACCACAGGTGTAACCATCCGGGCTAGGGGGCGGCGGCGCCGGCCGAGCCTGCCGCTTCCGGCTGCCGCAGGATGCTGTCGACCGGGCCCACGGACCAGCCGTCGCCGTCCCGGACCCAGGTCTGCCGCACCACGCCGCTGACGACCCGCCCGTCCTGGAACTCCAGCCGTTCCCACACCAAGGCTGTGCCCTCGCGCCGGTACCAGGTCAGGAGCAGCGCGTCGTACCGGGTGAGCCCCGCCCGGCAATGGCTGCGAGGATCTTGCGCAGACGAATGGTGTGTCACCCCAGTCTGGCTCGTATATATGTGATTAATCCTAGCATAACCTTCTTAGTACGAAAGGAGTATTTGGTTGCAAAAACTTCCCAATCCCACGCAATGGCGCACGGTGGGGCCCGACGCCCACCGGACCTTCGCACCGCCGTTGCCCTTTCCGCCTCCTGGACCCCCCAGGCGGTGCGCTGCCCCGGCGCGGTCGCGGCGCTGACCCGCCGCTCCCGCCGGCCCGTCCAACCCGGCGCTCGCCCATGGGTGCCCCAGGACGCGACAAAGGCCCGGCGCAACCTACCTCCGGGCCTGGTCAGGATCTAGCTTTCGTACCCCTCTTCAAACAGCTCACGGCAGAGTTTCATCACCGCCCGCTTCTCAATCCGGCTCACGTAGCTCCGCGAGATGCCCAGCATCCGGGCGATCTCCCGCTGGGTCTTGCGGGCACCGCCGGATATACCGTAGCGCAGTTCCAGAACCTGGCGCTCCTTCCCCCCGAGCTTCTTCAGTTTCTCCCGCAGCTTCGACTCGTCCAGCCGCTTGCCCACCAGCTCGGGCACGACGTCGGGGTCTGACCCGAGCACGTCGATCAGGGTGATCTCGTTTCCCTCCCGATCGACGCCGATGGGGTCGTAGAGCGAGACCTCGCCCCGCACCCGCTTGAGGCTGCGGAGGTGCATGAGGATCTCGTTTTCAATACAGCGCGCCGCATATGTAGCCAGTCTCGTGCCCTTGTCGGGCTTGTAGGTGCCAATGGCCTTGATGAGGCCCACGGTGCCGATGGAGATGAGGTCGTCCACGTCCTCGCCGGTGTTGTCGAACTTCTTCACAATATGGGCGACGAGCCGGAGGTTGCGCTCGATCAGCACGGCCCGGGCCTCCTCGTCGCCGTTCTGCAGCCGGGACAGGTACTTGGCCTCCTCTTCCTCGTTCAGGGGCTGCGGAAACGTGCTGTTGTTGGCCACGAACCCGGCCAGCAGCAGCATGCTGCGGACGATGGCGGCCGCTAGGGGCTCCAGCATGGAGAGCACCGCGATCCCTCCCCTCCTGTGGGGGATAGCCTATGCGCCCGCGGCTTGACCGGTTCCTCCGGCGCCGGCTCAGGCCGCCGCGTTCTGGCATCCCCCTGTCACCGGGTCGGAGGGGGGAGCAGCCCGAGGACAGTCCTTCCGGCCTTGCCGAACTGCAGGAATGGTTGAGGGGGAAGGCCCTGCCTGCCCTGCGGCTGCGGGTGGAACCCACGGACCTCGAAAGCCTGAGTCCCGTGGAAAGCCACCTCGGGGGGACGCCCTTCTGGCCGGAGGACGAGCCCTGGCCGGTGTGCGGGCAGTGCGACCGTCCCCTGACCTTCGTCGGCCAGGTCCGGCTCGACGGCGAGGGAGCTCCGCGAGTGGGCCGGGCGAAGCTGCTCACGTTCCACTACTGCTTCCACTGCCTCCCCTGCGATGCGGACGAGGCGTCCGCGTACCGCCTGCGCCTGTATGACGACATCGACGCAGTCAGGCAGTCGCAACGCCCCCGCCCCGATGCCGACGATCCTGACCATACCCGATGGGCTCCCGTGCCGTGCCGGATCACCTTCGAACCGGTGCGTTCCGTGCCGCGCTGGTACGATGCCGAACCGGAACTCGCCGGCCTCGATCTGGGTGCCGACCCATGGGAGACGTACCTCGCTGCCGCCCGGGCCGTCGCACCCGCTCCGAACGTGGAGAGCAGGCTGGGCGGGTACCCCGACTGGGTCCAGGGCTCGGACTGGCCCTCGTGCCCGGAATGCGGCCGGCGAATGCACCTGATCTGGCAGCTGGACTCGGAGCCGGAGGCCAGGATCATGTGGGGCGACACCGGGCGGGTCTACGTCTTCGCCTGTCCGCTGTCCTGCAGCGAACACGCCCTGGCGCTGGTGATGCAGTGCTGCTAGGAAGCCGGCAGCCCCGCCGCCACAACAAGGCGACGGGGCTGTTCCTTTGCCACTCGCTCCTCACGACACGCCCGCCGGCGGGTTCAGCAGGTCGCGCGGGGTGATGATACCCAGCAACTCCTCGTCCTCACGGCCGCTTTCCGTGATCAGGATGGCCTCCAGCGACGCGCTGCGCTTCCCCCTCGCCGGCGAGAACAGTTCCACCGCGTCGTACCAGGTGGCATCCCGGGCCACGAACGCAACGCGCCGCCCTCCGTACTCGTCGTGCCGCAGGACGTCGCCCACCGTGACCCCGCCGAAGTCGATGCCACCGTTCTGCACCGAGTCGGCCAGCCACTGGGCCACGCAGCGGGAGGTGAGCAGCCCTGCGAACCGGCGGTCCCGGAAGACGGGGAACTGGGTGTAGTGGTACTTGCGGATCCACCGCAGGGGTTTCTGAATGGGGTCGTCCCACCCCAGCCGCCGGACCTCCCGCTGGAAGAGCGGGTAGACCCGCGGCGGATCGATGATGATATCGGCCAGCCGCTCGATGGCCTCGACCACCTCCGGGCGGGGGTCGGCGATGATGCGGGCGGGGAACTCCCTGTCGTGCACGATGGCGTTGCGCAGTGCGCCGAACTCCTTCAAATCGTCGGCGTAGCGCCGGACCACGCTGTAGCGCTTGGCCGCCTGGTCTACCACGCTGGCGAAGCCGAAGCGGGAGCGGTCGATGTCCAGCAGGCTGCGCAGGTGGTCGTCGATGCGGTTGTATGCCCGTAGGA
>Ga0134100_1002062_pt1 | contig 16898 bp, 17 predicted proteins | sample 11_taG_2_FD_94444 | JGI IMG/M metagenome (GOLD analysis project Ga0134100, IMG submission 94444) | Switchgrass degrading microbial communities from high solid loading bioreactors in New Hampshire, USA - 11_42_5_180_A3 metaG | ecosystem: Engineered > Bioreactor > Semi-continuous > Anaerobic >...
AAAGCACCCTATGAAATGCTATTGCGGGTGCCGGGAATCGGTGTTACCAGTGCCCAGAGGATTGTTCGGGCACGCCGAATGGCTTCCCTGACATTTGCGGACTTAAAAAAAATGGGAGTGGTCCTTAAACGTGCCCAGTACTTTATCCTTTGCAAAGGAAAAGCCATGGAAGGATTGAAAGCGACACCCCATAATGTAATGCAAGCTCTCTTATCAGAGCGGATTCGTACAGCCTTTTCTCCGGCTTACCAACAGCTTTCTTTATTTGATGAGCCACCAGTTACCCGAGAGGATGTGATACAGTGTTTGACGGGTCAACTTTAATTTATAAATACGATGGGAGTTTTGAAGGGCTTCTTTGCTGTGTCTTTTACAGTTATGAGCAAAAGGAGATTCCCGATGATATTCTTCCGCCTGGCGGTGAGGAAGGACTTTTTGCTTTTGTCAAATATATTGAAACTGATTCTGAAAAAGCCCGGCGGGTTTATGAATCCATACCGGTCAAGATTTCCAAAGAAGCACAAGAATTTGTCAAGCTCGCCTTCCTGACTTGTGCCCCGCATAAAGAACGGCATATTTATCAATTTCTGAGATTAGGTTATAAAATGGGTGGCAAGGTCATGGAAATGTTGACTGATGACCATGTTCATGCTCTTCAGAAAGCTGTCCACAATCTAACCTTTGAAAGCCATCGCTATAAAGGGTTTATTCGCTTTTCGGTATATAACCAGGCCCTAGTGGCTGTAATTGAACCTCGCAATTATGTTTTGCCTCTCCTGGCTGAACATTTTGCCAGTCGTTATCCCAATGAAGTATTTATGATTTTTGATAAGAGCCATAAGGCTTGTTTAGTTCACCAAGGAGGCAGAGTGGAAATCATGGAAGTAGAAGATTGGGAAATGCCGGATCCGGATCAGGAAGAAAGAGAATTTCGCCGTCTCTGGCAACAGTTTTACCAAACCATTGCCATTAAAGAAAGGTATAATCCACGCTGCCGTAATAATTTTATGCCTAAACGTTTTTGGAACCATCTGACGGAATTTAACCCCGCGCCAAAAGATAAAAATTCTAAGCCAAAAGATAAAACGCCTGAGCTGAAAGATGAAAGACCAACTATAAGCAAAGCTTTGCCTGGAGCATAAAAATCTTCTTGAGGCGGAAAAAGGCGGAAAAATTGTCTTAAATGCCTTGGAATAGCTTGCACAAATCAAGGGTATGTGTTATAGTTTTATTAAGAGAATTGATTGCAGTCAGTAAGGAGTGGGTCTTGAACCCACTCTTTCCTTTGTTTTGTATAACTCGCTCTAACCCTCGCAACACTAGAGATAGTGGTTATAAAGCACTAGGAGGATGGCTATGGGAAAATCAATAGTTGAACAAGTTCAAACAATAATCACTCCGGTTATCCTGGAGCATGGCTTGGAACTGGTGGATATTGAATTTGTCAAAGAAGGGGCTCAATGGTATTTGCGCATTTTTATTGACAAAGAAGGTGGAGTGGATATTGATGATTGCACCAATGTAAGCCATGCAGTCAGTGAGCTTTTAGATAAGCATGATCCCATTACTCAGGCTTATATCCTGGAGGTATCTTCACCTGGTTTGGAACGGCCTTTGAAAAAGGATGAAGATTTTGAGCGTTATAAAGGGAAACTGGTAAGGGTAATAACCAAAAAGCCCTATCAAGGTTTTCTGGAGTTCACCGGTTATTTAGTCGGGTTAATCAATGACGAAATCGTACTGGAGTATGAAAAAGAGAGTATAGCCATTCCCAGATCCCTTGTTGATAAGGCGAATTTAGCGTTTGAGTTCTAATGGTTTTGGCGGATTTGGTTTTTATACATAATATAAGGGGGAAGAATAACAAATGAATATGGAATTCATTGAGGCCCTCCACGAATTGGAGAAGGAGAGAGGGATCTCGGCGGATATTTTATTTGAGGCTATCGAGGCTGCCTTAATATCCGCATACAAAAAGAATTTTTCTTCACTGCAAAATGTTCGCGTTCACATTGATCGTAAAACAGGAGAGTTTAAGGTTTTTGCTCGGAAGAACGTAGTTGAAGAAGTAGAAGACCCCAGAACCCAAGTAAGTCTTGAGGAAGCACGCAAGATTAATCCGAACTATAACATTGATGATATAGTAGAATATGAAGTCACCCCCCGGGAGTTTGGCCGTATTGCTGCGCAAACTGCCAAACAAGTGGTGGTGCAAAGAATTCGTGAAGCAGAGCGAGGCATGATCTACGATGAGTATATTAACCGGGAAGGAGATATTGTCACCGGGGTTGTGCAACGCTATGATCAGAAAAATGTTATTGTTGACTTAGGCAAGGTTGAGGCTATTCTGACTGCCCAAGAGCAGATCCCGGGTGAAACTTATCAACCATTCGAGCGGATCAAAACTTATGTAGTGGAAGTCAAGAAAACAACCAAAGGGCCTCAAGTCTTGTTATCCCGTACCCATCCGGGTTTGATTAAACGTTTATTTGAGCTGGAAGTGCCGGAAATTCATGACGGTTTGGTGGAAATTAAAGGGGTATCCCGGGAAGCAGGAGCGCGTTCCAAAATCGCTGTGTACTCCCGGGATCCTAATGTGGACCCTGTTGGCGCTTGTGTAGGCCCCAAAGGCAGTCGCGTGCAGGCTATTGTTACAGAGCTCAAGGGTGAGAAGATCGATATTGTCAATTATTCCACCAACCCTGAAGAGTTTGTGGCTAATGCCCTTTCTCCGGCCAAAGTTATTGGGGTATATCCAAAACCCAATGAAAAAGTTGCTTTGGTTGTGGTCCCGGACTATCAACTGTCCTTAGCCATTGGTAAAGAAGGTCAAAATGCTCGCCTGGCTGCTAAACTTACCAATTGGAAAATTGATATAAAAAGCGAGTCTCAAGCTATAGCCCAAAACCTCATACCCGAAAGAGATGAAAACTTGGAGCAATTCGAAGAATATGATGAATTTGCTGATTATAACGAGTATGAAGAATACGGTGACTATGAGGAATATAGTGAATACGATGAATATGGCGAGTACAGTGAAGAAGGTCAGTATAGTGAAGAGGGAGAATACCAAGACTCCGAAGAATACACGGAAGAATATGTAGATAATGCTGAGTATGAAGAATTTGATGAGTATGCTTATGATGATAATTATAACTATGAGGATGTGACCGAATACTCAAACGAAGAGGCACAGCCTGCAGGAGATGAGTACGAAAACTATCCCGGCAGTGAAGATAGTGTCGAGGAATATTATGACTTTGAAGACGATTACAGTTACAATGAGTACGGCAGTAAGCGGGAAAAGCTGACTGAACGGGACAGAGCCATGATGAAATATTTTGAAGCCGATGAGAAAAACAGCCGCAAAGAAAAGAAAAAGAAAGGCAAAGGCAAAAGGTAGGTGAATGTTATGAAGACACGCAAAATTCCGCTACGAATGTGCTTAGGTTGTCAAGAAATGAAACCCAAAAAAGAGCTCATCCGCGTTGTTCGCACACCGGAAGGGGCTACTGTACTTGACCCTACTGGAAAACGGAATGGTCGTGGCGCATACATTTGCCCGAAAGTCGAATGCTTTAAAGCAGCGGTAAAAGGCAAACGGTTCCAGAAAGCCTTGGAGATTGAATTGGATCCTCAGGTAATAGAGGATATAGAAAGGAAGTTGAGTCAAGAGTGTTAGAGCGGATCTACTCCCTCTTAGGCTTGGCCCGCAGGGCGGGTAAAATCACTTCCGGTGAGTCACAAGTTGAGGCTATGTTAAAGAAGAAAAAGGGATATCTTCTGATTCTGGCCGAAGATGCTCCAGGCATCCATAAAAAATATGAGAAATGGGCGGAAGACTTGAAACTGCCTGTTTTGATAATAGGTTCCAAGAAAGATTTGGGAATTGCCATCGGACTCTCACCAAGATCTTCGATTTTGGTTATGGATGAGGGGTTTGCTAAAGCAATATTAAAGTTAAGGAGTTGACGCCTGGAAAGAATTGGTGCTTTGATTATGTGGGGGGTGGTATTTTGAGTATACGTGTTCATGAATTAGCTAAGGAATTAAAATTAAGCAGTAAAGAAGTGATGATTCACCTGGAAAGCATGGGTGTAGAAGTTAAAAACCATTTGAGTGCTGTTGAAGACAAGGATGCCAATCGTCTGCGAGCTCGGCTCCAAAAGCAGCAAGTTGAGGAAGCACGAGTAAGTGCTCAAGGAACGAATAATGAACAAGGCTCAGCTGAGAGAAAGCAGGACAAAGGGCAAGGAGCACAAGGAGAAAGCTCTCGAAAAAGTGAAGAAGGACATTCCCAAGGGCAACACCCAGTAGGTGCCTCTCAAGGGCAGCGCCCGGCAGGCGCTCCTCAAGGACAGCGTCCGGCAGGCATTCCTCAGGGACAACGCCCGGCAGGCGCTCCACAGGGACAACGCCCGGCAGGCGCTCCTCAAGGACAGCGTCCGGCAGGCGCTCCTCAAGGACAACGTCCGGCAGGCGCTCCACAGGGACAACGCCCGGCAGGCGCTCCTCAAGGGCAACGCCCGGCAGGTGCTCCTCAAGGGCAACGCCCGGCAGGTGCTCCTCAAGGGCAACGCCCGGCAGGCACTCCTCAAGGACAACGCCCGGCAGGCGCTCCTCAGGGGCAACGTCCTGTAAGCAGTCCTCAAGGACAAAAATCAATGGGAGACCGTTCTCAAGGACAGCGCCCATCTCAAAGACCCCCTGCAACTCTTAGCACACCTGTGGTGGAACAACCACCTAAACGTCAAATCATGGATAAGAAAAAGCAACAGCAAGAACGCTTTTTTGAACGCAAAAAAGAAGTCGAAAAGGAAATTCGCGTACCACGCAGCAATAAGCAGAAAACCAAAGAGGCGCCTAAGGAAGTACGGGATACAGCACCAAAGCATATTGTTATTCCTGAATCCATAACCGTCCAGGATTTGGCTGCCAAAATGAGTCGTAAATCCGGCGAAGTAATCAAAAAACTTATGGATTTAGGGGTAATGGCCACTATCAACCAAGAGATTGATGCCGAGACAGCCACCATTATTGCCGCAGAGATGGGAGTAACCGTTGAGGTAAAAGTAGAAAAGCCAATCACCTTAATTGAAGATATCGAAGATGAACCGGCAACTCTTAAACCTCGTCCTCCTGTGGTTACAGTCATGGGGCATGTTGACCATGGTAAGACATCCCTTTTGGATGCCATACGTACCACTAAAGTTACTGCCTCTGAGGCCGGTGGCATTACGCAGCATATTGGTGCTTATCAGGTAGAGATCAACGGGCAAAAGATTACCTTCCTCGACACACCGGGTCATGAAGCCTTTACAGCAATGCGTGCCCGTGGAGCACAAGTGACGGACATTGCTGTTCTGGTGGTCGCAGCAGATGACGGGGTAATGCCCCAAACCGTTGAAGCGATCAACCATGCTAAAGCTGCTGATGTACCCATTATTGTGGCGATCAATAAGATCGATAAGCCGGAAGCTAATCCGGAGCGAGTTAAGCAAGAATTAACGGAATATGGGCTGGTCGTAGAAGAATGGGGCGGTGACACCATTGCCGTGCCGGTCTCCGCTAAAGCTCGTATGAATATCGATCAGCTCCTGGAGATGATTCTCCTGGTTGCTGAAATCAAAGAACTTAAGGCTAATCCCGATCGTCCTGCTACAGGCACAGTCATTGAAGCTGAGTTGGATAAGGGAAGAGGCCCTGTGGCCACCGTACTTGTCGCTAAAGGTACGCTCAATATTGGTGACATTATTATTGCCGGGTCTACTTTTGGTAGAATTCGGGCTATGGTAGATGATAAAGGACGCAGAGTGAAGAAAGCCGGTCCTTCTATGCCTGTAGAGGTGCAAGGACTTAACGAAGTTCCTGCGGCAGGTGAAGTCTTTCATGTGGTTGAGGATGAAAAGCTGGCGCGGCAGATCGCTGAAGCCCGGGCAAATGAGCGGAAAGCTGAGGAAGCAAGAGCTTCGGCTAAAATCAGCTTAGAGGACCTCTTTGATCGGATTAAAGAAGGGGAGGTCAAAGAGCTGAATGTTATCATAAAAGCTGACGTGCAGGGCACAATCGAAGCTTTGAAGCAATCGCTCGTTCGCCTTTCTACTTCAGAAGTTCGGGTTAATCCTATTCATGGCGGCGTAGGTGCCATTACTGAGACCGATGTTATGCTGGCTGCTGCTTCCAATGCCATTATTATCGGCTTTAATGTTCGTCCAGATGCTAACACCAAAGCCACAGCGGAATTACAAGGTGTGGATATCCGACTCTACCGGGTTATTTATGATGCTATTGAAGATGTTAAAGCGGCTATGACCGGTATGTTGGATCCTGACTATAAAGAGATTGTGCAAGGCCACGCTGAAGTCCGTCAGGTATTTAAAGTTCCCAAAGTTGGCTCTGTGGGTGGGTCTTACGTTCTTGACGGTAAAATCACGAGAAACTCAAAGGTGCGCATCATTCGTGATGGTATAGTCATCCATGAAGGGGAACTGGAATCCCTGAAGCGTTTTAAGGATGACGCAAAAGAGGTCGTGGAAGGTTACGAATGCGGTATTGGGATAGCAAACTTCAATGATATTAAAGAGGGAGATATTATTGAAGCTTATATCATGGAAGAAGTAAAAAGACAGTTATAATTGACTCCTATGGAGGGATGGCTCATGGCCAAACATCGTTCCAGCAGATTGGCTGAAACCCTAAAACAAGAAATATCCCAACTCATACGGGAAGAGCTCAAAGATCCTCGGATCGGGTTTGTCACGGTGACCAGTGTGGAAGTGGCTGAGGACTTAAGCAGCGCGAAAGTATATGTCAGTGTTTTAGGTGATGCTCAAGCTGCCAAAGATTCTTTGGATGCCTTAAAAAATGCCGCGGGTTTTGTCCGCAGTGAAATAGGCAAGAGAATCCGTCTGAGACATACACCGGAGATTCTGTTCAAGTATGATACCTCCATCGAGCATGGTGCTCATATAGCCAAACTGCTTCGAACCATCAATACAGAACAGACAAATGAGGGAGAAACTCATGAAGAATAGTGTAAGGGCTCAATTGGCAGAAGAATTACGAAAAGCGCCTCGAGTGGCGCTTTTCTCCCATGTATCACCTGACGGAGATTGTCTGGGGTCCATGCTGGGCCTTGGTCTGGCCTTGGAAGCTTTAGGGAAAGAGGTCTACATGTTTAATCCTGACCCCTTTCCACGCAATCTTCTCTTTCTGCCCGGAGCGGGTAAAGTAAAGTCAGAACTGCCCAATCCCTTACCTCAGTGCCTTATATTTGTGGATTGTTCCGATTTGCAGCGGGTCAAGTTAGATGCTAAGGATTTTCCGGCAGAGTCATTGGTTTTAAACTTAGACCATCATATCTCCAATCAGAATTTCGGGCATATCAATTGGGTGGATAGCAAGGCCAGCGCCAGTGGTGAAATGGTTTATGATCTGGTTAAAGAACTACAGGTAGAGCTGACTCCGGAAATCGCTACCAATATATATACCGCAATCCTGACAGATACGGGTTCTTTCAAATATTCAAATACCACTTCCCGCACCCACAGGATTGTGAGTGAGCTTTTGGAGACCGGTATCAACTTGGCGGATATCCATTATTATGTTTACGACCAAGTGCCCCTGGCCAAACTGGAGCTCTTACGCCGTGGCTTAAATCAGTTGAAAATTTATGCTGACGGACTGCTTGCTGTCATGACGGTAAGAAGCAATGACTTTGCGGAAAGTCAGGCTGAAGAAAGTCTCAGTGAAGGACTTATTGACCATGGGCGAACCATCGAAGGGGTAGAAGTTGCAGTTCTTTTAAAAGAGGTTAAGGCCGATGTCATCCGCGTCAGCCTCCGCTCCAACCGTTGGTTTGATGTGGCCAAGTTTGCCCACAGCTTCGGTGGCGGAGGTCACAAAAGAGCGGCAGGTTGCACTTTAGAAGTTCCCTTAGAAGAAGCCGAAAAAATTGTGATTAAGGCTATCGAGGAGGAGCTGAAGCTTGGACGGAGTAGTTAATGTCTTTAAACCGGGGGGCATGACTTCATCGGATGTGGTGGTTCGTCTAAGAAAAATACTGAAGACGAAAAAAATCGGTCATACCGGAACTTTGGATCCTGAGGTTACAGGGGTCTTGCCTATATGTATAGGAAAAGCTACAAGGCTCGCCGAATATCTTACTGAACAAGGAAAAACATACCGCTGTGAAATAACCTTTGGTATAACGACTACTACACAAGATGCTTACGGCGAAATCCTTAAGCAAGAATCCCCCCACATCACGGAAGAGGATTTTATAGGCATCCTGCCTGGATTTCTGGGAGCTATCCAACAAATTCCCCCTATGTTTTCCGCTGTAAAACACCAGGGGAAACGTCTGTATGAGTTAGCCCGCCAGGGAATAGAAGTGGAAAGAAAACCTCGGGAAATATATATAACCAGTATCAAGCTTATGGAATGGGTACAAGAGGATTACCCTAAGGCTGTTTTGGAAATCGATTGTTCCAAAGGCACCTATGTGCGGACCCTCTGCCATGATATGGGAGAGCGTTTAGGCTGCGGCGCACATATGTCTAAACTGATCCGGCTTCGTTCAGGCCCTTTTCGCCTTGAAGACAGTGTTTCTTTGGCGAGTATTGAAGAGTCTGTAGCCAAACAAGATTATTCCTTTTTAATTCCCTTGCCCCAAGTTTTGGATCTCCCTAGAGTCAATCTGTCTCCTCAGCGGGCCAAAGCTTTTCGTAACGGATTGGCTACGTACATAAGCCAAATTAAGGAGGCAGAAACTATTGAAGAGTGTAGAGAAGTTCAAGTTTTGAGCGAAGGGGAATTTCTAGGAATCGGTATTTGGAGAGAGCAGACCCTCTGTCCTCATAAAGTTTTTTAGCAAATGCTCCTTTGATCTTGCTGTTACGGCTAAAAAAGTTCATGAACTGAGGGAAAGTTAGGTGGGGATTTATGGATATAATACGGGAAATGCCAGCAAAGCCGGAGACCCAGTGTGTTCTGGCCTTAGGAAATTTTGACGGTGTTCATTTAGGTCACCAGCGTTTATTACAAATCGGTATTGAGCAAGCTCGACAAAAGGGTGTGGATCTCGCAGTCTTGCTTTTGGAACCGCATCCTATGAAACTGCTTTTTCCGGACCGGGTCATTGGTTTTTTGACTACCCAAAAAGAGCAATTGCGTATATTCGCTGAGATCGGTGTGGACAAAGTCTATTTGCTGCCTTTTACAAAAGAGATGGCCAATACTTCACCGGAAGAATTTGTGAAAGAAATTCTTCTAAAACTAGGTGTTGTGCACCTGGTTGTAGGTTTTAATTATTCCTTTGGGGCCTTAGGGAAAGGTACGCCCGAGGATTTGGTCAGTTTCGGGAAAAAATATGGTTTTGGGGTCAGTATTCTGCAGCCTCAAACATTAGAGGGGAAAGTCATCTCTTCCACGGCAGTTAGGGAGGCTTTGCTCAAGGGTGATGTGGTTCAAGCAAAAAAGTTGTTGGGCAGAGCTCATAGTTTAGTGGGCAGGGTGGTGCAAGGGGAAAGACGAGGCCGTGACCTTGGTTACCCAACTGCCAATTTACAAGTCTATGAAGATTTGCTTATTCCTCAAAGAGGAGTCTATGCCGTATGGGCTAAAATTGACGGACGTATTGTTCAGGGGATGATGAATATTGGCATGAAACCCACTTTTCATGAACAATACGCATTGACTGTAGAGATTCACTTCTTTGATTTCTGCGGTGATCTTTATGGGATGGAATTAGCTGTTTTTTGCGAGGCCAAAATTCGCGATGAAAGAAAATTCAATGGTATTGAAGATTTGAAAGCCCAGCTTCAACAGGATGCCCTTCAAGTGCAAGAAATTCTTGCCAGAAACTGCCCAATTCTAAAACAAGAACTCAAAGTAAATTAGCAAAGGGTACCCTATGAAGCCTTTACAAATAGATTATTTTCTAGTAAAATACTTGAGAACCACTTGCTCGGGCTTGCGTTCTCCTCGCAATTCTGGGCAGTAGGCGATTTTAATGACAATGGAGGTAAAAATAATGTTAACACCCGAAAGAAAAAAAGAAATTATTGCTAAGTATCAACAACACGAAGGAGATACCGGTTCACCTGAAGTGCAAATTGCTTTGCTCACTGAGCGTATTAACTATTTGACTGAACACTTCAAAACCCATAAGAAAGACCATCATTCCCGTCGTGGTCTTTTGAAGATGGTTGGACAACGCCGTGCTTTGCTCAACTATCTCAAAGAGTTGGATTTCAATCGCTATCGTAAAATCGTTTCTGATCTCGGCTTACGTCGTTAATTTTAGCAATAATATTAGAGAATCAGGAGAGAAAGAGAGGCAGAAGGATCTGCTTCTCTTTTTATATATTTAGTTTTTTTATTCAAAATGCAGGAAATAATAACAATATGTCGAAGATGATTCAGGTTAAGAAGTTGGAGAGTTATATAAGGAGATTTTTAAGGAGGTTCCATAGTGACACAGGAAATATTCGAACGTTCCATCGAGGTTGGCGGCAGAATAATGACCTTTCAAACAGGAAAAATAGGTAGACAGGCTGGTGGCGCCATTTTCTGCCGGTATGGAGATACAGTCGTTGCAGCATTCGCTACAGGAAGTGCACAGCCAAGGGAAGGAATTGATTTCTTTCCTTTGACCGTTGAATTTGAAGAAAGATTGTACGCAGTTGGTAAGATCCCGGGTGGTTTTATTAAACGGGAGGGACGTCCCAGTGAGAAAGCCATTCTTTCGGCACGTCTTATCGACCGTCCCATTCGGCCCCTCTTTCCTGAGGGTTACCGCAATGATGTTCAAGTTGTTGCCCACGTTATGTCAGTAGATCAGGACTGCGCCTCGGACATTACCGGCATCAATGCGGCCTCGGCAGCTTTGACCATTTCCAATATTCCTTTCGAAGGTCCTGTAGCGGCAGTTACCGTAGGGCTAATCGGTGATGAGTTTATCATTAACCCCACTGTCGAGCAAGCCGAAAAAAGTGTTCTTCACTTGACTGTTGCCGGTACAAAAGATGCAGTTATGATGGTGGAAGCAGGAGCCAAAGAAGTACCTGAAGAGCAAATGCTGGAAGCCATTATGTTTGGCCATAAAGAGATTCAGCGCATTGCTGAATTTATTGAGAATTATCGTTTGGAAGCTCTGGAAAGAGGCTTAGCTAAACCCAAACAAGAAGTGGTTTTGGAGCAGATTCCGGAAGAGCTGACCCAAGCTGTAACCGATTATGCTTATGATAAATTAGATAAAGCTATCCGAACCGAAGAAAAGCAAGCCAGGGAAGAAGCCATTAACGCTGTCAAAGAAGAGACTTTGGCTTATTTTGCCGAGCAATATCCGGAAGATCTGCCAACTATCGAGAAGATTTTGGATAAACTGGTGCATAAGATTGTCCGCCGTTTAATCACTGTGGAGCATATTCGTCCTGATGGCCGCGCTTTGGATGAGATTCGTCCCATCAGTATAGAAGTCGGTGTATTGCCGAGAACCCATGGTACCGGTTTATTTACCCGGGGCCAAACCCAGGTATTGACTGTAACTACTTTAGGAGCCGTAGGGGATGAGCAAATTCTGGACGGTTTAGGGCTGGAAGAGTCTAAGCGCTATATGCATCATTATAATTTCCCGCCTTATAGCGTAGGGGAAGTTCGTCCAATGCGGGGACCCGGTCGCCGGGAAATTGGCCATGGTGCATTAGCTGAAAGAGCTCTGCTTCCGGTAATCCCGGATGAAAATGAGTTCCCCTACACCATCCGCCTCGTTTCCGAGGTTTTAGAATCCAATGGTTCCAGCTCCATGGCTTCTGTATGCGGTAGCACCCTTTCCTTAATGGATGCCGGGGTGCCGATCAAAGCGCCTGTAGCAGGTATTGCCATGGGCTTGATTCGCGAAGATGACCATATTGCTATTCTCACCGATATCCAAGGTCTTGAGGACCATGACGGAGATATGGATTTCAAAGTTGCCGGTACCGCTAAAGGTGTAACAGCCCTGCAAATGGATATTAAGATTAAAGGAGTATCCAGGGAGATTTTGGAGCAAGCCCTTATTCAAGCAAGAAAAGGCCGTCTCTTCATTCTCGATAAAATGCTGGCTGTTATTGATAAACCTCGCCCGGAACTCTCACCTTACGCTCCGCGCATTATTACTACCTCCATTCATCCGGACAAGATTCGGGAAGTCATCGGACCTGGCGGTAAGACCATTAAGAAGATTATCGACGAGACCGGGGTTAAAATTGATATTGAAGATGATGGTCGAGTCTTTATTTCCGCTGTGGATGGGGAAGCGGGCGCAAAGGCTCTGAAGATTATCCAAGCCCTCACCCAGGAAGTAGAGGTAGGGCGTATCTATACCGGTCGGGTTACCAGAATTATGGATTTTGGTGCTTTCGTCGAAGTGATTCCCGGTGTCTTGGGCTTAAGCGGGAAAGAAGGACTTGTGCATATTTCTCAGTTAGCTCATGGCAGGGTAGAGAAAGTGGAAGATGTGGTTAAAGTAGGGGATGAGATCATCGTTAAAGCAACAGGTATAGACAAACAAGGTCGCCTCAATCTATCCCGCAAAGAGGCAATTCCTAATCCCAATGCCAACGGTAACCCCTCCCACAAGAGCTCCAGGAATGGTTAAAGAAGAAGTATAGAACCCCTATTCTGCATTCGTCACCCCTTGCATAGATTTTTAGAGAAGGGGGTAGACGAATGTATGTTTTTAAAGTTTCCTTTAAGACGTTAAAGCTTCTGGGGATTATCCTGGCGTTAGGGCTTGGTCTATTCCTGGAGCAAAAAATTGTGGCCACGATAGCTCAACTGCCCCAACCCGTTGAGCAGGTAAAAACCCAGCAGAAGGTTATGGCTTTGACCATTAATGTGGATTGGGGTGGGGAATATCTGCCGGATATCCTGGAAGCTTTAGATAAATATAAGGCTAAAGCCACTTTTTTTCTGACCGGTCGCTGGGCTAAAAACAATCCCGAGTTAGTGAGGGAGATCCAAGCCCGTGGCCATGCCATCGAGAATCATGGTTATTCTCATCCTCATCCTGACCGAATATCCATTGAGGCTAATCGGGAAGAAATCCTTAAAACAGAGAAAGTCATTGAAGAGCTTACGGGGATAAAAACCAAATATTATGCACCACCCTATGGCGAGAGAGGGGCCCCGGGTTTAAAGGCCGCCGCCGATCTTGGCTATACAACGATTCTTTGGACATTAGATACAGTGGATTGGCGTCCGGAAAGCACCCCTGAGGTTATAACCCAGCGTGTGGTTAATCCGGCTGTACGGTTTGGCATAAAGCCTTCCCGGGAAGGTGCTATTGTCCTGATGCATCCGAAGGAAAATACAGTAAAAGCATTACCGATTATTTTAGAGCAACTTACCAATGAAGGTTTCCAATTCATTACAATTAATGAATTGATAACATTAGAAGGAGTCGGAGATACTACCTCATAGACTTAAAAATGAGGTGGTTAAATGGTCAGGCAAAAATGGACGCAGGCCTGGGTTTGCGTTTTTCTTTTTCTTTCCTTTAGTACTGCACCGGTTTTTGCACAGACAGCTCTAACCAATGAAGGTTTAGTACCCCAGGATGCCTTAAATATCTCTGCTGATGCAGCCATTCTTATGGATGCTAATACAGGACATATACTTTATGCCAAAAATGCTCATAAGCAAAGACCGCCTGCCAGTACGACAAAAATATTAACCGCTATTCTTGGACTGGAATTGGGTAAACCGGATGAATTGGTTGTGGTTAGCGAAAAAGCTGCAGCTGTAGGCGAGTCCACCATTCATCTGGATCCGGGGGAAAAAATCCTTTTGTATGAACTGGTGACGGGAGCCATGGTCAAATCGGGCAATGATGCTTGTGTGGCTATTGCTGAGCAAATCGCGGGAACAGAGGAACAATTTGTCCGCATGATGAATCAGAAAGCCTTTCTTTTGGGGGCTTTAAATACTCACTTTTCCAACACCAATGGTTTGCCTCACAAAGAACATCTTTCAACAGCTTATGATCTGGCTCTTATGGCCCGCTATGGGATGCAGATTCCGGCCTTTTCTTCGATTACCCGTTTAAAAGAGACTGAAATCCATTTTATTCAGCCTGATTTTTTTATGAATTTACGAAATACCAATAAATTGCTTTGGAATTATCCCTATACCGACGGTGTAAAGACCGGCACCACCAATGCTGCAGGGAAATGTCTCGTTGCTGCGGCTACTAAGGATAATCGCCAGCTTATCAGTGTGGTTCTTCATGCCCCCAATCGCTTTGGTGATTCCCAAAGATTGCTGGAGTGGGGGTTTAATGAAACAGAAACCGTAACCATTGCTCAAGCTGGTGAGACATTTGAATTGACCGTTGAGAGTACGGAACCGGTCAGAGCTTTTGTTGCCAATCCCATTAGTATTAGTGTGTTAAAGAAGGATATTGACAAGCTGGAAAAGAAAATAGTTTGGACAAGAGAGGAGATTCTCCCTGTTAAAGCCGGAGAGGTTATTGGGACATTTGAAGTGTGGTTGAACGGAGTTAAGCTCCATAGTGCTCCGCTTATTGCCGAAAACACTGTTAAACCAAAAGGGAGATTTGCTAAGCTCTTAGAGGGGAAGTGAAAGATATGTATCAAAAAACCGTATTACCAAATGGAGTTCGCATCATAACGGAAGAGATCGAGCATATACGTTCAGTAGCCGTAGGACTCTGGGTGGGCGCAGGCTCGCGGGATGAGAAAGAGGGATATGAGGGAATTTCTCATTTTATTGAACATATGTTTTTTAAAGGAACTAAAAACCGCACGGCCAGGGAAATTGCTGAATCCTTAGAAGCCGTGGGCGGACAGTTAAATGCTTTTACCACCAAGGAGTATACCTGCTACTATGCTAAAGTCCTGGATGAAGATATCGATTTAGCTATGGATGTTCTCAATGATATGTTTTTCGAGTCTTTATTTGACGAGAAAGAAATCGAGAAGGAAAAACGAGTGGTTATTGAAGAAATTAAGATGTATGAGGATTCGCCGGATGAGATCATTCATGACCTCTTTTCCGATTATGTCTGGAATGATCATCCCCTCGGCAGACCCATTTTGGGTACGGAAGAAAGCATAAAAGGGTTAACCAGGGAAAAAATACTGACTTACATGGATCAACACTATGCCCCGGATAACCTGGTAATTGCTGTAGCAGGGAAAATAAAACATGAAGATGTTTTGAATAAATTAGCACCTGTTTATGGGCAATTCAAACGAGGCGGAAGAAGAGTCTTAGAAGGCACTCCTGTTGGACGAAAAGTGCAGAAAATGATACCCCGAGACACAGAGCAGATGCATCTGATTGTCGGAGTTCCCGGTCTTGGCCAGGAAGATAAAGACCTTTATCCCATGCATATTATCAATAATATTTTAGGAGGAGGCTTAAGTTCCCGCCTTTTCCAAGAGATCAGAGAACAGCGGGGGATGGCCTATACTGTGTTCTCCTATCATTCTACCTATGTGGATACAGGCTTATTTGCCATCTATGCCGGTACTACCCCAACGAATTCCCAAGAAGTTGTGGAATGCATCCTGGCTGAAATACTGGATATAAAGAGAAATGGCATAACTGCAGCGGAGTTAGAGCGGACTAAGTCCCAAATCAAGGGTGGATTGTATTTAGGGCTGGAGTCAGCCAACAGCCGCATGAGTCGTTTAGGGAAAACAGAATTAACATATAATCGGGTTATTTCCCCGGAAGAAGTGGTGGAAAAGCTTGAGCAAGTAACAATAGAAGATGTTCAGCGCGTAGTAAACCAGCTTTTTACAAGGGATAGAATCAGCCTTTTGATGTTAGGTCCGGCAGGTAATGAAGTGGATGTGGAAGCCACTTTGGCGAAAATCGGTTGGACTGATTAAGCCTCAGCGAAGAGGTTTCGCTGAGTAAGAGGAAGCTTCGCTGAATAGATAAAAAGCTTTAGGAAGTGGGAGGAAATGATTTGACTGGGATAGATTCCATAACTGTCAAGATCACTAATTTGAGAGGAGATAAATCTCTTTCTCTTCCGCGTTATGCAACCCCAGGTTCCGCAGGGGTAGACCTGCAGGCTTCTCTTGACAAAGATTTAGTGATTGAACCTGGAGAAATCTTTAAAATCCCTACCGGCTTAGCCATAGAGCTTCCTCATAATGGCATTGGAGCTTTTGTTTTTGCCCGGAGCGGTTTAGCCACGAAATACGGTCTGGCTTTAGCTAACGGGGTAGGAGTTATTGATTCGGACTACCGGGGAGAAATTTTAGTTGCCGTGATTAATCTCGGCTCTGAACCGGTTGTCGTGAGAGACGGAGATCGGATTGCGCAGATGGTCTTTCTTCCGGTATTTAGGGCTGAATTCCAAGAAGTGGAGTCTTTGGCCGAGACAGCAAGGGGCAAGGGTGGTTTTGGCTCCACAGGAATTTCCAAGGAATAACAGTCAACAGGGCTTTTAAGCATAATCAGTGAGAGAAATAAGAGTTCTAGGAAGCATGAACCTGTCATACATTCCCATAGAGGAGGTATGGCCATGCAAGCCCTGGGACTCTTTTTACTTGCCCTTGGAATTATTGCCTCAGTGCGCTCTCGACGTTATTTGTTGATGTGGCGGACAGAAACCAAACCAAGTTTACTCTCTTCCGCCATAACTCAACTTGTTGGTACTGCAGGGGGTATCTATTTATCCCTGGAGCTGTTGTTTTCTTTTTTAAAGATTCCTGAGGACTGGTGGAACCCATCAACTTTTATTGTGGAGCCTCTGGCCCTTATTTCCCTGGTTTTAGCTATTGTCCAGCCTTTTGCCATTCAACTGTGGCTGAAAATCAGAAAGTAGGGAGGAGTAATTATGCTGCTTAGCGATTTAGCAGGTAAGGAGATCATCA
>Ga0134100_1002067_pt1 | contig 16846 bp, 12 predicted proteins | sample 11_taG_2_FD_94444 | JGI IMG/M metagenome (GOLD analysis project Ga0134100, IMG submission 94444) | Switchgrass degrading microbial communities from high solid loading bioreactors in New Hampshire, USA - 11_42_5_180_A3 metaG | ecosystem: Engineered > Bioreactor > Semi-continuous > Anaerobic >...
GGACAATGGGGGAACCACCACCAAGGCGGCACTGTATGACGAAAGGGGAAACGAGGCGGGCTTCGCGTCGGTCGAAACGAGGATGATCACACCCCGCCCCGGTTTTACCGAGCGCGACATGGACGAGATGTGGGAGGCGAATTGCGCCGTCATCCGCGAGGTCCTGAAAAAGACCGGGATTAAAGGCTCCCAGGTACGGGCCGTAGGGATCTGCGGTCACGGCAAGGGCCTTTACCTTTGGGGCAAGGATGACAGGCCCGTGCGCAACGGGATCATCTCGACCGACAACCGGGCTTGGGAGTACCCGATAAAATGGCGCCAGGACGGCACCGAGAAAAAGGCCTTCGAGCTGACCTGCCAGCATGTGCTGGCATGCCAGCCGGTAGCGCTGCTTGCCTGGCTCAAGGACCATGAGCCTGAAATCATGGATTCCATAAAGTACATTTTTGCATGCAAGGATTACGTGCGTTTCAGGCTTACCGGGGAAGCCTATGCCGAGATGACCGACTATTCGGGGACAAGCCTCATGAACCTGCATACCCGTCAATATGATCCCCGGATACTTGAACTGTTCGGATTGTCGGAATTCATGGACGCGCTTCCACCGCTTCGGCTCTCGACCGACATATGCGGCACTGTCACCGCGGAAGCGGCGGCGAAGACAGGCCTTGTGGAAGGAACGCCCGTAGCCGGCGGCATGTTTGACATCGATGCCTGTGCCCTTGCCGCCCATGTGGCCGACGAGGACCATGTCTGCATGATCGCCGGAACCTGGAGCATCAACGAGTTCATCCGCAGGACGCCGGTCCTGGACGGCACGGTCATGATGAATTCCCTGTTCTGCATCCCGGAATACTACCTCATCGAGGAATGCAGTCCCACCAGCGCGGGGAACAACGAATGGTTCCTGAAGACCCTTATGCCCGAGTTTATCAGGGATGAGAAACTGGCCGGCAGAGTGCCTTACAGGGAGATCGACAGGATGGTGGAATCGATCGCGCCCTCGGAATTCTGCCCTATATTTCTCCCGTTCCTCATGGCAAGCAATGTCCATCCCAACGCGAAGGGGAGCTTTGTGGGCATGAGCATCTATCATACACGTGCCCACCTGTTGCGCAGCGTTTTTGAAGGCGTAGCCTTTTCGCACCGCCAGCATTATGATAAGCTGAGAAAGTGCATGGAGCGCGAGCCGAAAAGCATACGGCTTGCCGGGGGTGCCGCCCGGTCATGGATCTGGACCCAGATCTTTGCCGATGTGATGAAATGCCCCGTGGAAACGGTGGCCGTAAGGGAAACGGGCGCCCTTGGAAGCGCCATAGCTGCCGCGGTGGCCGTGGGCGATTACGCTGACATTAAGGAAGCGCTCTCTGCCATGAGCAGGCTGGCTCCCGCCGTAATGCCGAATCCCGGCAATTTCGAAGCATACGAAAGGAAATACGAACTGTACCGTAAAACCATTGATGCCCTTGATTCCGTGTGGGACAGCTACCAGGCGCTGATGGGATAAAAATGCGGCGGAAACCGGAGAAATAACCACAGGAAAAGGATTGGCTTATGAACTTCATATTCGACATGGACGGCGTTCTCATCAACAGCGAGCCGCTGCATGCCCGCTCGAGGCTTGCTGTGCTTGAGTCGCTGGGCGTGACCACCGATATGGATATGTCGCTGGTCATAGGCTCCAGTCCCCTCGCTTTCTGGCAGAGCATGATCGAGAAATACGGCCTCGACGCGTCTGCCCTGAACCTGGAGCGCATACAGCTTGCAGTCCTTATAGACATGATCATAAAGGAAAAATGCCAGCCCCCGGACGGCCTTTTCGAACTGCTGGACGCCCTGGAAGGGATGGGCGTCGCGATGGCAGTTGGTTCTTCTTCCAGGAGGATGCTGGTAGAGACCGTATTGGATTACCTGGGTATCGCGTCCCGGTTTAAGGTCGTTATAACCGGGGACGACGTGAAAAACCTCAAACCTGCCCCGGATATCTATCTCATGGCCATGGAGAGGCTTGGAACCGACAAGAGCCAGGCCGTGGCCGTGGAGGATTCGCACCTGGGAGTCCGGGCGGCCCTGGCGGCGGGCATTCCATGCATCGGCTACAGGAATCCCACTTCGCCAAACCAGGACCTGAGCGCGGCGACGTACAAGGTCGATTCCCTCTTGCAGGTGCTTGACCTGCGGCGGGGAAATAAGTGGCTCTGGGAAACCGGGGAATGATAGAATCGCGTAAAGCCGCATTATCTCCGGCCGCCGCGCAGCGCACGGGGATAACCGGCAAGACAGAAGGCTCTCGGAACGAGGGCCTTTTTAATCTTTGAAATAATTGCTAAAATGTAATTTAACCGGAAGACATGGCCGGGATAACGCGCGTCAAAGCCTGGCCACAGGCAATCCAGGTGCATGATGGCATTCATACGGGCAATATCTCATGAGAAAACTAAAATGACAGGCATCGTTTCCGGCCATGCTGCGCGGAAATTTCTATTTGTCCGGTTATATTACAGACTTTGGCTGGATTAAAATGTATTTATGGTAAGAATCGCATATTTGCAAGAATAAGTACCAGTTGAAAGGAGTCGTTGAAATGGTCGGATCCAGAACCAGGATACTCGTTTTCCTGCTGTGCGCGGCGCTGTTGTTCGGCTTTTTGCCCGTGCAAGCCGCTGCTTCGGGCGATGAGTATGTTACCAGGGAGGAAGCGGTGGCAAGCCTGCTTGGGACCATCGGGCTTGACGCGCTTAACGAAACACCGGTAGATCTCAGCATTTTTCCTGACGCGGACCAGGTCAGCCAGGAATACGCGGATGTAATAGCGATAGCTGTTTCCAACGGCATACTGCCTGTCGTCCCGGGAGAAGTGCTTAATCCGGGAATGAACATAACCCGCCTTGAGTTTGCCCTCATCGTGGGAAATTCCATGAGGGAACTGCCCCAGGTCAGGGAGCCTCTCATCTTCGCGGATGTCCCCGAAGCGGTTGTGGAGGAATTGAACAGGATAACCTCGGCGGGCCTCATGAGCGGTTACGGCAACGGCTATTTCGGATCGGAAGATTACCTCACGAAGGCACAGCTTGGGACCGTCCTGGACAATATCAGGGCACTGTCGTCCGTAAGGCCGCAGGATGATTTCTATTATTCGGTCAACTACGAATGGCTTACAAAGACCCGGCTTCCTGCAGGGTACCCGGGGATGACGACCTTTGACGAGGTAGACAGGGTGAACACCGAGAGGCTCAAGGCCATCGTGCGGGAACTGATGGAGAACCGGGAAAAATACCAGGAAGGTACGGTTGAACAGAAAATAGCGGACTTCTATCATACCATCCTGGACATGGATAACCGCAACAAGGAAGGCTTGAAACCAATCAAGAAATACCTGGACCTGGCCGACAGCGCGTCGACAATCCGGGAACTGCTTGACGCCATGGTCCAGATCGAGTCGGAAACCGGCATGAACCCATTGCTGAGCTTCAGCCCGTCCACCGACCTGATCGACAGCAACAGGCACAGCCTGTACGGAAGCGGGCTTTCCACGAACCTTCCGCGCGACTATATCCTGATGGGGAATCCCCAGGTGGACGCCCTGTACGAAGGGCTGGTGACCCACCTGCTGGCGCTCTCCGGGATTCCCGCGGAAGAAGCGGCACAAAAGGCCAAGGCAATGTATGATCTTGAAAAGGTCATTGCCGCTTACACCATGAGCAACGAGGAAGCCAGCAAGGTGGAAAACGTGTATAATCCCGTTTCCAGGGCTGATCTGGCAGGGATGTTCCCGCACGTGGACCTGGATAAGTACCTGAGCGATCTCGGGTATGGATCCGTGAACGAGATCGTCATCACCGACGTGAACCTTATGAAGAAAACCGGGGAGCTTCTTTCCGACGGGAACCTGGACGTGCTTAAAACCTACGTCCGCTTCGGGCTCCTGTCAGGTACGGCAGCCCTCTTGTCGCAGGACTTCAGGGATGCAATCATGGCCTTCCAGAATACATTTTTCGGCATAAGCTCGTCCATGAGCGAGGAGGACATAGCCTTCAACATCCTCAAATCGGTCATGGCAGGCTATCTTGGCAGGATGTACGTGGAGAGGTATTTCTCCCCCGAGGCAAAGAAAGATGTTGAAAGCATCGTGGCCGATATCATCGCGGTCTTCCGGCAGCGCATCGAGGCGCTTGACTGGATGAGCCAGTCCACGAAGGAAAAGGCGATAGTCAAGCTTGACAATATCAAGGTCAAGGTAGGCTATCCCGACAAATGGAATGACCCGCTGGAGGGAATCAGCATCAAGACCTACGAGGAAGGCGGGTCCCTGCTGGGCAACGTGTTCGCCATATCGTCCGCCTCTGTCAAGGAATCGAAGAGCCTTCTCTCGAAGCCCGTGGACAAGACTAAATGGCTCATGCCTCCCCATACAGTCAACGCGTACTACAACGCCACGAACAACGAAATTGTATTTCCTGCGGGAATACTCCAGCCGCCCTTCTACGATCTGAACGCTTCCCGGGAGAAAAACCTGGGTGGGATCGGCATGGTTATCGCCCATGAGATCACCCATGCCTTCGACAACAACGGAGCGCAGTTCGATGAGAACGGCAACATGAACAACTGGTGGACCGAGCAGGATTACATCGTATTCCAGCAGAAATGCCAGGCGGTTGTGGACCTGTTCGACGGGCTGGTGATTGCGCCCGGCGCTGTGGTGAACGGCAACCTTACGGTATCCGAAAACGTGGCCGATATTGGGGCTATAGCCTGCATCCTGGATATTGCGGATGATATCTCCGATGCAGATTACAAAGCGCTGTTCGAAAGCTTCGCCACCGTCTGGCGCTTCACGGGAACCCGGCAGATATACCAGATGCTCGCAACCCAGGATGTCCATGCCCACAACAAGTTCAGGGTCAACAGGGTGCTCCAGAACTTCCCCGAGTTCTATGAAACTTATGGCATTCAGCCCGGGGACGCCATGTACCTTGCGCCCGAGTACAGGGTAACCATCTGGTAAGCCGGTATGAAGCAGTAACTGGGAAAAACCTCCTGCCTCGTCTTGTTTACCAGGGGCAGGAGGTTTTCGTATGCGCATGGCCCTGTGAACGAAAACCCCAAGACTTATGCGCACAATTCTTTCCCGTACCCGGCACGGAATTTCGGACGGAATATGGCATGCCGGCAACTGATACATTCATGGTAAAATAATGTTTATGCGATATGTTCGCAAGGCAGAGGAAAGGACGCTGAAGATGCTCATCTATTTGCTTGCTTCGGGATTTGTTTACCTGGCTGCCAAGTCATGATTTTGCTGCGGCTGTGATATAATCATTTTGACTGATATATACCCATGATCGAAGGAAAGGGGACATTTGCATGAAGGTTATACTGGTTAATGGAAGTCCTCGTCCCAGGGGCTGTACATATACTGCCCTGACCGAGGTGGCAAAGGCGCTTGAGCAAAACGGCATTGAAACGGAGATATTCCAGGTGGGCGCAAAGCCTGTTATGGGCTGCATCGCCTGCGGTAAATGCAAGAAAACGGGGAAATGCTTCGTGGACGACGTGGTGAACGAATTCCTGGACAAGGTGCCCGGAGCCGATGGCTTTGTATTCGGTACCCCTGTCTATTTTGCCGCTGCCGCGGGATCACTGGTATCCTTTATGGACAGGGCTTTCTATCTCAAAGCCCATCTTTACAGGGGAAAGCCTGCGGCTACAGTCGTGAGCTGCCGCCGCGGAGGCGCCACAGCAACTTTCGACCAGATCAACAAGTACTTCACCATCTTCCAGATGCCCATAGTTTCATCCCAGTATTGGAACCAGGTTCACGGCAACACGCCGGAGGAAGTGGTCAAGGACGAGGAAGGTATGCAAACCATGAGAACCCTCGGGAAAAACATGGCCTGGCTGCTGAAATGCATAGAAGCAGGCCGGGAGAAGGGTATCACCATGCCCGAAGAAGAACCCGTTATCAGGACCAACTTCATCCGCTGACAAGATACATATCTGCCATAGCGAGTAAAGCTAAGCGGAGCGCGGCAATTGCTTCAAACGTTCTGCCTCTGTTTCAGCTTTGCCTGTCATGTAACATAGGGTGAACGGTAATGGGAGAAAGCATTAATCTGACCAATGAGCAAGCCCGCAGGTTCATGCTGCTGAAGCAGGGGCTACTGGGCGATTACAGGTTTTCGGGCAAACAGAGTGTGCTTGACTATATCACCCAGGCCGGCTGCATACAGTTTGATCCTATCGATGTCTGCGGCAGGAGCCCGGAGCTTGTCCTGCATGCAAGGGTGGAGGGCTTTGCGAAGGAAATGCTTAATTCCCTTTTATATGAGGACAGGAGCCTTCTGGATTATTTCGACAAGAACCTTTCCATAATAAAAACCTCCGACTGGCCATACTTCCTGCGGTACCGGCAGGCATACAGAACAGGCGGCAGAAGCCATGACAAGGTTAATTGCATATGCGATGAGATAAAAAGGATAATCCGGGAAAAGGGACCCGTTTCATCATCCGATATCGGCTTCGATGAAGTTGTTGACTGGTACTGGGAGGCCACCCGGCTCTCCCGGGCAGCCCTTGAAACCATGTACTTCAGGGGCGACCTGGTTATCCATCACAAGAAAGGGACCATCAAGTATTACGATCTTGCCGAAAACTGCATTCCACGCGAACTGCTGGATAAGCCGGATCCTTACCCCGACGAGATGGACCACCTGGAATGGCGCGTGCTGCGAAGAATAGGCGGCGTGGGGCTTCTATGGAACAAGCCCTCGGACGCATGGCTGAACATCCGGGGATTAAAAGCGGAGCAGCGGAACCGGGTGTTCGATCAGCTCACTGAAGAAGGGAAAATAATCGGAATAACCGTCGAAGGAATAAAGGACAGGCTGTACTGCCTGTCATCCGACAGGGACATGCTTAAAGCGGTCCTGGATGGTACCGGTTTCAAGCCCCGCTGCGAGGTGCTGGCGCCTTTGGACAACATGCTCTGGGACAGGAAGCTCATAAAGGCGCTATTCGGCTTTGATTACAAGTGGGAGATTTATACCCCGGTCCATCAGCGCAGGTATGGACATTACGTCCTTCCCATGCTTTACGGGGACCGTTTTGTCGGCAGGGTTGAGGCCGTCTGCCGCCGCAAGGAGAAGATCCTGGAGGTTCGGAATATCTGGTACGAGGAAGGAGTCAGGCCCGGAAAAAGGCTGCAAAAAGCCATATTGGGCTGCCTTGAGAGGCTGGCCGATTTCAATGGGTGCAAGGAGCTTTCCGTCCTTCCCGGCATAGGCCTGCCCAGCGTGAAAACGCTCTTGTGAAGTCATATATGCCTATATCCTGGAAAAGAGTCCGGCCGGCGGCGACCAGGCCGCCGGAACGTCGACCTTTGCCCTATGGTATTCATCATCCTCGGCGAAAATAAAACCGATGAAGTCCGATGATTCTGCTTTCAGCCATAATACGAAAAACGAAGTTGGACCCTTTATACCTTAAAGTAACAATAAAAAGCATAGTAATAAACCGCACCGATACTCAAAAACAAAAGGCCTTGCCTCGTAATCGGGCAAAGACAGGAAAATAAAATGGCGATGGACTTGGTCAAGCAGTTTTTTTCATAGCGCACGCAGGTTAAGGCAATTACTCCAGTTCCAGCGTGATGGCCGCAATTCCATGCGGAGGAACCGATATGCTAAAGAGCAAGTCCTCCCCATGGTATTCACCGCTGATGGGTTCTGTTATGAGTTCCGAGGCTTCCATGAGTCTACGGATCTGTTCCTTTGTTGGATACTCGGGGCTGCCCATCTCGATCCAGGCCTTCCGCGGGTTGCTGTGGTCATCGTCAACCCTCTGGATCGTGGCAGACTTGAACCGGGTTATCCCCCTTATGACCACCTGCGCCGATTCTTCCTTAATGGGCGACAGCGGAATATTATGGTTGTGCAGAACAATGGTCAGTTTCTCCGAACCCTTCTTTACTGCCAGTGCCTCCAAGGTCGGGCTGCTTCCGCCTTCCACGGGAAGCCTTTCCGTTCCGAGCCCGTGGAGGATTTGAAAAGCCCTGTAGTTCGGCTTGGGTATGCCATGAATATTCAGCAGCCCAAAGCATCCGTGGAAGGGTGTGGAGGCGGTTTGCATCTCTTCGAATATGTCTGAGAAGGCAAAGTACGAGTAAATATCGGTCAGCCCCTGGTTGTCTGCCAGCGTTTTAACCACAAACGCGGCGGCATAGGGCATATCGTGGTAAACATCCCTGTTGCCGGGAGAGTTGTTCCATTCGGTATAGAATAGCGGGTATTTTCCCACCTTTTGCCGGACTGCCATGGCCTTCTCCTTCAGGACGCCGCGCCTGGACTTGGCCATCCTCTCTTCCATGGGATGCCCGAAACCGATACCCACATCGGTGGGATAATGGTGCGTGGATATGAAATCAAGAGGCACCCCGTTGCCTACGCAAAAGGCAATCATATCATCTATCCATTTCTCGCCGCCGGTTGCCGGCCCGCCGACGCGAAGGCGGGAATCAACCCTTTTCAAGGCTTCAGCGCTATACCTGTATAACTTGAAATATCCTTCCTGCCCGCCTGCCCAGAAATACTCGGATTCGGGTTCATTCCAGACTTCAAAGTACCACTTGCTGACCTCTTCAATTCCATACCTGCCGATAAGGTGCCTTGCAAAATGTTCTACCAGCTCTGCCCAGCGGTTGTAGTCAGAAGGCGGCGTCACGTTGGCCCTGTAATGGAAACAGGTCTGGGTCCCGGAAGCCAGGGCGCCGGGCATGAAACTGAGTTCTACGAAAGGTTTCATACCGATCTCCAGCAGGAAATCATAAACCTGGTCGACGTTAAAGAAGCTGAAATACGGCCTATTATCGGTCAAGCCATAAACGCTCATGTCGTCGTTGAAGATACCGTGGAAACGTACGGACTTGAAGCCCAGTTCTTCCCGGCACTTTTTCATCTGCTTTCTCCAGTCCTCGCGGAGGGCGGTGGCAGCATGGCAGCTTCCCACGCATTCCTCCCAAACATGCGGAAACGGAGTGGTTTTTGCGCTAATGTCGATAACAAACCTGTTCACCCGGTGATCCCCCGTTATTGCTTATTGCAGGATACCTAAAATTGGATATAATGATATTATCATTATAAGCTTGCTTGGATTTCGGTATCAATCAAAGAATATTATCAGAAATATAAGAATATGAACATGAATCAATATAACCAGCGCAGAATGGTATTCCCTATAGTCACGAACGAAGTCAGGAAGCTTCCATTCTATGTGACAGGGGCAGGCTCCCTGGAAAACCAGCATCCTGCGGTTCGTCCCAACGGCCTTAAGGACTACCAGATCCTTTACGCGACGGCGGGAAGGGGATATCTCCAGGTTGACGGCGACGAATACGAGATAGGTCCGCACATGGGGTTCTATTTCATGCCGGAAGTGCCCCATGAGTATTATGCCATTGAAGAGCCCTGGACCACATGGTGGGTCACTTTCAACGGGTATGCCCTCGGCAGTCTCCAGGTTATCGCTGATTATGGCAGGTACTCGGTATTCTACATCTACGATATGGACAGGATTAACCTGCTGCATTACGATATCCATGCTTCCGCGTCGTCTTCCGGGCTTTTTGCGGCAAACGACGCTTCCTGCCACCTGTACCGGTTTCTTCTTAACATGGCTGCATGCACAGGAACCGAGCCGCAGGGGACGAAGAATACCAGGAACGACCGGCTGAAACCCCTGCTGGCATTTATTGAAGAGAACTATAACAAGGATATAAGCCTAAGCGATATGGCCGCCATCACCGGCACATCTCCGCAGCACCTCTGCCGCCTGTTCAGGCAGGCTTTCAACATGAGGCCGTTTGAATACCTGGCAAAGTTCCGGCTTCAGAAAGCCAAAGAACTCCTGTTGTCCCCAGGAAGTCCATCGCTGAAGGAAGTCGCGGCAAGGACCGGCTTCAACGATGTAAGCTACTTCGGCCATATATTCAGGATTCACGAGGGCATGACGCCGATGCAGTTCAGGAGAATGCACAGGATAAATTAAAGCACGGGAGCGGCAATAATAATCCATGCAATCATATGCGGAGATCAAGAGGATGAGATTAATAAACAGGTAATACATGTTCCTGTCGAATTTTGATGTATCGTGTCGAATAGCTGCAACGACAGGTTGCCAGGCCATTCTGATATATGTTAAAATCAATTATGATCTTAATACCGATTAACAAAGGCGTTAATATAGGGAATCCTGTATTGGCGCCTTTTATTATTTCGGGAGGGAAGCAGGTATGAGCAACAGGAGAATTATATCAATTACCGCAATGTGCTACATATTGGGATCTGTCATATTCTTGCTGCCCTTTTCATCAAGGCTCGTCAACATGGTTATCTTCCTGTTCATCGGAATGGCGGCGGGCGTCTGGCTTGCAAAGAGCGGTTTTATGGCTGATGACCGGGATTCCCGGAAGGACATGCCGGCCGACGACCCGAAAAAAGAACTGGAGAGGCTGAAAGTGGAACTTCATGTCACGGCGAACCGGATCTGGGCGGTTGCGGAGCAGCTGCAGGTAAACCTGGACGAGAACAACGGGTTTGCACAGCAGGTGTATGCGCAAACCGAGGAGATGGTTCATCTGAATGCCAGGGTAAACGAGAAGATCAGTGAAACGCTCATGGAAGTAAGGGAGATGATCCGGCTGCTCGAGGAATCAAGAAGTACAACCCTCGAGCTTGCGGCCGTTGGGCAAAACTCGGAGACAGTCCTGGAAACCAGTAAATCGGAAATACTGGAGATTGCCGGGATCATCCGCGAAATAGAGACAACCATAAGGGCAACGGCCGAACACCTTGACAAACTGACAGATGCCTCGAGGAATATCGTGAAGATCCTTGAATCAGTCAGCCATATCGCGCAGCAGACAAGGCTCCTGTCCCTTAATGCCAAAATAGAGTCGGCAAGGGCGGGGGAGAATGGCAGGGGTTTTGCCGTCGTTGCGGAAGAAGTGCAGAAGCTTGCCCTGGAAAGTGAAAGATCGGTGAAAGAGATCAAGCATCTTATAACATCATTGAACGAGGATATTTCGGACATTCACAGGGCTTTCGAAGAAGTGGGCGCCAAGATCGACATGGGGGTCAAGGGCGCGATCAATGTGGAAAAGGAGCTTGGCAGGATCCACGAATCCTTTCATGGCTTGCTGGACATGGCAAAGAAGATTGTATTCTTGTCGGAAACCGAGGCCGGTGAAGCAAGCGATGTTGCAGACAGAATAGGCGAAGTCGAAAGCCTTATAAGCGTGGCCGAGGAAAGCGTGGAAGGCGTAAAACGGGCCGTATACAAGCAAATGCAGGGCATCATGGAAGTCGCCGAAATGGGCAGCCGCCTCAATGACGCGTCCAGAGACCTGATGGAATTGCAGGACGATGCGGACCTTGAAGGCTTGATTTCCGGGAATTCCGAGTTCTCCGGCAGAATAGACGATGCCTTCAGGCTGATAAGGGAACTGGCCGCGCTTCCTCAAATACGGGAAATGGACAGGGAATGCCACAGGATGGAACTGGAAAGGCTTATAAGGGATAACAACTACATAGAAGCCGCCTGGAGCAACGACGCCAAGGGCAGGTTCCTGTACTCTATACCCGAAGCGAGGATCGCCAATGCGAAAATAAGGGACTGGTTCCAGAAAAGCATCCAGGGAGAGGAGTTCCGCTCAAAAGTTTATATATCCGCCATAACAAAGAGGCCGTGCCTGACCCTGTCGGTGCCGATAACCGGTGAAAATGGGGTTGTCGTCGGGGTGCTGGGCGTGGACCTTAAGCTGTGACGGTGGATAAAATGCCAAAAAGCCTGATAGAATCAGGCTTTTCGTTGTGGCGGAGAGAGCGGGATTCGAACCCGCGGTACCCTGTTGGGGGTACACACGATTTCCAGTCGTGCGCCTTAGACCAGCTCAGCCATCTCTCCGCGTCCATTGTCCGCTCCGCAACCGGAGCCATGTATTGAGTTTGCCGGTTTTGCCGCACGCATAGTAAAGATGCGGCGCAAACCCGCTTTACTATTCTACAGGAGAAGCGATGGGCTGTCAATAAGGGGCGGAATTTTCCTAAGAAAGGGGAATGCCTTGATTTGGCGCCATAAATGCCGCATAAACGTAGTTCCGCTTGCACGGCATACCTTTTGTAAGATGCGGGAGGTTGGAAGTCGGGATATAAGAATGCCTTACAAGGCGCAAAAGGTTATTCTCCGCTGATGGTTTCATAAGGCCAGTTGTTTATGCCGCCAAGGTCGAAGACATTACTGTAGCCCAGTTCCCTGAGGGTATTGGCGGCTTCGGCGCTTCTCCTTCCGCTTCTGCAATAGACCACGATCCTGGCGTTTTTGTCGGGTATCACATCGGTTGCCCTGTCTTTGATCTCATAGTTGGGAAGAAGGATGCTGCCGGGTATCCTCTTTTCCATGTATTCCTCGGGCGTTCTCACATCGAGAAGGATAATATCCTTCTCGTTTCTGACCATATCGATGATGTTATCCAAGGCTTTACCGCCTCCCATAAGCAGATTCCCTTTCCCGGCAAGCATAAACACTGCAAGCGCGGCCATGGCCGCGACAATTATGAGGACGTATTTCATAATCTGGCACACCTTCCCCGGCTTTATTCTTTCGGTTCTCGCAATAATGATTTTAACTTGCAGCCATATAAAGTGGAAGTGATTTTATCACGATAAGGGGAGGCGGTCAGGTTTCATCCGGCAGTCGGCCGAAAGCGGCACCATGACAGAGGATGGCATGCATAGGAAGATATTTACAATATATTGCCATCAATATGCCAGTATTTCTATATATTAACTCTAGGAAGCCAAAAAAATAAAAAAATTTAATAAATTTTGCAAAAAACAATGGCTTTTTATGTTGCTTTATGAAATAATATGGGTATAAATGAGATTGGCAGTAGATGCCAGTATATTTTCCGAAAGGAGAGACCATAATGAACAAAGCGGATCTTATTGATGCAATCGCCAAGAAGGCAGAAATGACCAAGAAGGATGCAGGAGCAGCTCTTGATGCCGTAATCGAGAGCATCAGCGCAGCTCTGGCCAAGGGTGAGAAGGTTACCCTCGTGGGCTTCGGCACCTTTGACGTAAGGGAGCGCAAGGCCCGCACCGGCGTAAATCCTCGCACCAAGGCCAAGATCAAGATCCCTGCATCAAAGGCTCCTGTCTTCAAGGCCGGTAAAGATCTCAAGGAAAAGGTAGCGGCATCTAAGAAAAAGTAAGGCCAATGGAATCATTTATAACAAAAAACGGCTGAATAAGCCGTTTTTTTTTCGCGAAAAACCGCAAAGCGGCATGCGGGGGATAAAGCCGTCCGCTTTCCGTGAAGCCTCGTGCGTGGCGGAAGAACAGCGGTTTATAAAATACTGTCTGTTAAAGGAGGCCAAGATAGTGTAGAATTGCATTATGACCGTATTGTTGCCTGAAAAAACCCGTCGGTTGGCATGGAGGGACAATGGGTACCGAATCCTTTATTTCCGTCAGGGATGTGACGAAAAGATACCGCAGCAGGATAGCCCTGGACCGCGTTAGCATCGAGGTGGGGAAAGGCGAGGTATTTGGCTTGATCGGCCCCAACGGGGCGGGGAAGTCCACCTTCATCTCACTGCTTGCCACCATAATCAAACCGGATTCGGGGGATATCCTGGTTGACGGCAGAAGCATTGTCAAAAATCCGGAAATAATGCGCAAACGTATCGGGTATGTTCCCCAGGAGATAGCCCTGTATCCCATGCTGTCTGCCTACGATAACCTGGATTTATGGGCCGGCGTATACGGGCTAAAAGGGCAGCGGAAGAAGCAGCGGATCCAGGTCGTGCTGGATTACCTGAAGCTCGGGGACAGGGCGCGGGACAAGGTGGCAACCTATTCGGGTGGAATGAAGCGAAGGCTTAATATAGCCGCCTCGCTGCTGCACAAGCCCGAGATACTTATCATGGACGAACCCACCGCCGGCGTTGACATCCTTTCCAGGACGACCGTTTCCGAAATGATCAGGAACCTGAAGGCGAACGGCTGCACGATTGTCATCGCCAGCCATTACATAGACGAACTGGAGTCCTTGTGCGACCGCGTGGCCATACTTAACAAGGGTGTCCTGCTATACACGGGAACGTTGGAGGATATCCTGAAAAAGACGGGCAAGGAAAGCCTGAAAGCGCTCATGCTGAACCTGGAGGAGATGTGATGGGTGCTTTTCTGTCCATACTGAAAAGCGACGCAAAGATAATCCTGCGGGATGTGAAAGCCCTTTTGCTGCTCCTGGTCATGCCTGTCCTCGTTATAGGCATCTTTGCGACAGCCCTTGGTCCAATGCTGGAGAAGAACGCTTTTATAGAGCCTTTCAGCATAGCGGTCGTGGACAGGGAGAACTCTGTGTGGACAGGCATCCTGGTTTCCCAGCTGAGGAACCTGGACATCCTCGACAATATATACAGGACGGACGAGGATGGGGCAAGAAAGCTGATAGAAGAAAACAAGATCGCTGCAGCCATTGTCATACCGGAAAACATTACAGACAGCATTGAACGATGGGAACCGGCGCAGGGGAAGGTTATAGGCAGCAGCATGCTGTATCTTCAGACCCAGATTGTAAAAAACATTGCCGATGTCGGTTCCACCTCGGTTTCGGCAGGGCTTGCGGAGCTGTATGCGATCAATGATTACGAAAACTGGGCTGGTATTGACCCGCGGCAGGTATACCAGGATATTACAGAGGCAAATGACGAATTCATTAACATCGTGCTGACCAGGAAGGAGATCTTCAGGGAAACCTGGCAGAGAAGGCAGGACTTGAGCGCGGCCGAGCATTACGCCGCGTCCCTCCTGGCTGTCTTTATCATGTTCTCGTCGGTTCCATGCATCAAGATGATTGCCCAGGAAAGGAAACTGGGGATAGCGGCGCGCTTTGGCGCGGCCCCTGCCGGATGGTGGCAGTCCATCGCCTCAAAGCTGCTACTGTCGGTTTGCATATCGACCGCCCAGTTCCTGATGATCGGCGTCTTCCTGAAGCTTTCCTCGAAGAGCTTTGGCCGTATCCAGGCAGGGCCCTTCATCCCGGTGTTCTTTTGCACGACTATCGCGGCGGCGGCTTTTTCGCTCCTTGTCGCATCCATCGCCTCATCGGCGGCTTCAACCGACCTGGTTGCCAACCTGTCCATCCTGCTCATGGCAATAGCGGGAGGAAGCGTTTATCCGCTTTCGTCCCTTCCTGACATCTGCAAGGATTTAAGCGTGCTCACCATAAACCGCTGGTCGGCCGGTGGCTTTCTGAGCGTCCTGGCCGGAGAAAATGCCGGGAAAATCATGGAGAACTGCCTGGCCCTGCTCCTATTGGCAGCGCTCTATTTTGCCGCGGCCCTCCTGGTCCAGAAACTGAAAAGGAGGCGGCCGGCATGAGATTCCTGGTTGTTTTCAGGAACCGAATAAGGGCAATCCTGTCAGACCGGGTATTCATCGCCGCCATGCTTGTTATCCCGCTTGTCCTGGCCATGATCATGGGCTATGCCCAGCGGGAGGAAAAACTGGACTATGTCGCGGTTGCGGTCGTTGATGAGGATGAAAGCGGCCTTTCGAAAACGCTGGTTTCAAGGATCTCGGAAAAGGAAGGCCTGAAAGCGATGCCTGCGGCCAGGGACGAGGCATTTGATCTTTTGAAGAATGAAAGGGCGGAAGTGGCGCTGATCATCCAGGAAGGCTTCGGGAAGGCTCTCGAAAGCGGCCGGACCCGGGAGATCCTTGAGTTTGTAAAGTCTCCGTCCACCGTTTCAGGAGAAGTGGTAAAGGAAATCGTTGCGGCCGAGGTGTTAAGGCTCAGGGCCGCCGAGTTGGCCCATGACCGGATCAGCAGACGTTACCGGGAAAGCGGTATTGAGGTTGGCATAAGCCGGCAGGAGATCCGTGATTATGTTGAAAGCCTCTGGAAACCGGTCCCGCCGATGACCATCGCCTACGAGGAGGTTGAAGGCGGCCTGGTGGCCGCGGAGGATGTGTCCATTCCTTCCTATGCGGCCGCATCGGCCGGCGTCCTGGTCCTGTTCGTGATGCTGACATTGATCTTCGGAAGCGGCTGGATCTGCGAGGAAAGAGCGAACGGCACTTTAGATCGCATATTCTCCTCGCCGGGAACCCTGTTTCCAGTATTCATGGGAAACGCGCTGGCGCTGTTTGCGCTTGGGCTTTTCCAGGCAATTCTCTTTGCAGCGGTCCAGCGTTTTGTCTTTGGCGTCGTCATGCTGGAAGGCTTCTGGTCATGGCTTGTCATGGCGGCATATATCCTGTGTGCCGCTGCCGTGAGCATGCTGATGGCCTCGCTTTTCAGGACCGCCGCACAGCTTCAGGCTGTCGCGCCTGTGTTTTCCATCATCACGGGCCTGATGGGAGGATGCCTCTGGAACTATGCCGGCATACCTGAACAACTGCAGCCCATCACGCGCCTGACACCCCAGGGATGGGCCCTCATGTCCATCACGGCGCTGTTTGCGAGCCCTGACCGGCCGGATTATGCCATACCCTCGCTTACAGTCCTTTTAGCGGCCGCCCTGGTAATGCTGGCCTTTTCCTGGCTGCTTATACGTACCGGCAGGAAAGACGGATCAAGCTGAGGATCACCTGGAGAAAGACAAGCATATTGAAAAGCCGGCATTCACACGAAACTGAATGCCGGCTCACTTATTGAATGGGGTTCTATAATAAATGTTGGGGTGCCGAAGGGAAATAACTTCGGTGCTCCGACATTTTTTTGTAAATAAAGAGAGCATGGAGATGAAATCTCGAGTAAAATGGAGTTGCCAAACCTACCC
>Ga0134100_1002077_pt1 | contig 16797 bp, 17 predicted proteins | sample 11_taG_2_FD_94444 | JGI IMG/M metagenome (GOLD analysis project Ga0134100, IMG submission 94444) | Switchgrass degrading microbial communities from high solid loading bioreactors in New Hampshire, USA - 11_42_5_180_A3 metaG | ecosystem: Engineered > Bioreactor > Semi-continuous > Anaerobic >...
CAGGAAGAGGGTGCCTCCTGAAGCTTGTTCGAACTTCCCAGGCTTTCCGCTCTTGAGCGCGCCTGTGAACGCGCCTGCCTCGTACCCGAATAGCTCCGACTCCATCAAGGCCTCCGGGACAGCGGCGCAGTTCACCACGACGAATGGCCCGTGCGCCCGGCTTCCGGCCTCATGGATGGCTCGGGCGAAGACCTCCTTTCCAACGCCCGTCTCGCCAAGGAGGAGGACATTGGAACTGCCGCGTGCCGCACGCCGGGCGAGGATGCGGGCGGCGGCGATGCCGGGGCTGGAGCCGATTATCGCCGCGAAGGGATCGCGCTTGCTGTTCCGATCGTGTTCAGACTCTTGGCTGCTGTCTGGACCGGTGCTCCTGTCCCGGTCCTGGGGCTGGCCCGTCTCGCTGTCCCGGCGGTAGGCGCCGTCACAGCCACAGGCATAGTTGCGGTCGTGTCCCTTCCCCGGAGGATTCACATGATACATGGCAGGTAGCATGTCCTTTGACACTCCCCCTTGACTCCTTTGACGCTACAGCGAAGTGTCCTGGCAATGACGCGTTCTCGTCCCTCCTTCGACACCACCGAGCGAGGTGCATCAATCCCCGCCCCGTCTCCAGCAGGTGCCGCGCCAGCGGGCGGTATCGCGCTCGGGGACGGCGCTCCGAGCGGCGCGTGCTTCGCCGAAGTCCGGCCCGTCAGGCCAGTGGCCGGGCTTTGGCACCCCTCGTGCGATCACCGGCAACCCGTCCCAATAATCGGAAGCATTTTCGCACCTCCACTTAGTGCGCTGCAGGACGTCACTACAAGATACGCGGGCCGCCACGATACATGCGTAGCGGAGGTTGCCAGTGTTATGCCTTGGGGACCAGCTCCCAGGGGGCGCCTGGCTTAGGGCGACCAGTAGGTTTTGGAGTCAAGCCCGCCGAGCTGGGACACCCTACGGGAGCCGTCGAGTGTTCTCGTGCCGCCGCGAGCCATACCAGAGCGGCGCGAAGCGGCACGCTTCGTGTCAATCTCCCCAGGAAGCCGGAATACCCGGCGGCGCGATCCCCTCTGCGATCGTGCCACCGGGCATTCCACGGTTTCGACTTAGTCTTAACCCAACGAGATAGGTAGGTTCCCTCGCATCGTCCTCGCCGCTGCGGCCTCTCGCGTTTCAGTGCTGCGGCGCCCAAGTATGTTGCCAAAAGTTCGCACTGCTTTTCGGCGGAGGGGTCCTGCCGGGGTTGCCGGTGCTGCCCTCTGGGGACGGCGCGCTTGCGGCGTGCCTCGTTCGAATTCGGCGCGCGGGACAGCCGAATTCTCCACGCCCCGTCGTGCAAGCACCGGCAACCCTAGCGCCGTCAAGAAAGGAGACGAAAACTTATGGTGCCACACTTAGATGTCTGCTTGGCAGCGTCAGGACATCGGTTCCATGACGCGCCGGAGTCATGTGCGTACGAACGTACTGATTATTCTATAGAATGCGCCGGACCCCTCTCTGCACCGCGCGGAATGGACGATCGCGTCGTGGCCTTCCCTCAGGCGCGCAACCGGCTCCCGTGTGGCGTGGCCCGTCCGGCTTTCTACACGCCATCCGGTTTTCTACACGCCGATGCCGGGTTTTGTCCTGGGCGACGCGGGAGCACCGCCTGGATCCGCTGCGGTTACGAGGTATCCCGAGTCAGCCGCAAGACGGTTCATGGCACGGATGGAGGCTACGGCAGTGCGCATCGCGGGTGACGTGCGCTCTGCGACGAAGAACACGCGGGCGCAGGGGTACTCTCGTGACCTCCCGGCCCGTCCTGCCATCTGCACGAGGGTGCTCGAGTCGAATACGCGGTCGAAGTCGGCGTAGAGGACGACGACGTCGGCCATGGGCACGGTGATGCCCCTCTCCATGATCGTGGTAGTCACGAGGACGTCGATCCGTCCTTCCTTGAATTCCTCACGGAGCTGGTCGCGCTGAGGGTGGCGCGAGTGCACGAATGCGATACGCGGCGGTGTGGTGGGCAGGCTGAGTGGGCTCTGGGGCGAGGGCGGCCCACCTTTCTCCGCTGCGGCGACAGGAGAGGCAAAGGAGGCCTCCAGCATGGCGCACGCCCGTCCGGCGAGCTCGACGGTGGGCACGAAGACGAAAACGCGGTGTCCTTCGTTAAGCGAGGCTCGCAAGATGGCGACTACCTCGGATGGGAGCTCGGATGCACGTGGGGGCCGAGGCGTGTACCCTGGCCGGCACGGCGTTGAGAACGCGCCATGTTTGTCGACCGGCGGGAGGGACGCCGTGACGATGACTGGGACGGGAAGGGGGTGGCCGTGGTGACGGGCGGAGATCCTGGTCAGGCCAACCTCGCCCCGGTCAGCGGCGGCGAGCAGGGATTCGTCAGGGGTGGCAGTCATGTACACAGTCTTGCCGGCTGGCGCGGTGGCCCGCCTCATGGCATAGCGCAGCATCCTGTTGCCGCGGAACGGGAACGCGTCCGCCTCGTCGAGGATGACAAGGTCAAATGCCTCGTAGAACCTGAGCACCTGATGGGTTGTGGCCACCACGATGTCCGCGTCGAGGTAACGCTCTTGAGAAGCACCCCGAAGAGCAATGACGCGGACGCCTGGCAGGGCGGCGGAGATGCGCGGGGCCACCTCGGCCACGACATCGCTTCGTGGCACGGCGAACAGCACCCGGCCGCCGCATCCAAGGACACGGGCGACCGCCCCAAAGCGCACCTCGGTCTTCCCCGCGCCACATACAGCGTGAACGAGACACTCGCTTCGTTCGTCCTCGGACACGAAGGCTTCCAGGAATTGCGATGAGTCTCGTTGCGCCTTCGTGAGCTCGAAAGGGAGCGCGACCTGCCAGGCCGGGGCGGGGTTCGTCTGGGGAGCGCAGCTCTCTGGGTACGCGGTGTGGTCCGAACGCTCCGCACAGTCCTGGCCTTCCAGAGCGTCTGAACGCGCCAGACGTTCTGTGTCCTCCGGGCGGTTCGAGCTCCGCGGCAGCTCTAGGTGCCGTGGCGATCTCGGACGCACCGGGGCGTAATAGAGGGGACGACACGACCTGGCCTCCCCCAAAGACGCGCACTCCATGCAGCGCAGACACTCGTCGCCCCCGCAACTTGCGCAGCTCGCCTCGACGATCTCGCGCCCGCCACATCTTGCGCAGGTAGCAATCCCAAAGCGGTCGATGGCGACTGACGGAACGCGCCCGACGACTCCGCGCAGGACAAGCACCTGAAGGACGTCGTCGAGCGGCCCTGGAACGGGATGTCCGCGCTCTTCAAGGGCGCGCCGGATCTCGCGCTCAAACAAGATCCGCCCCTCAAGGACCTCGCTGACAACGCGAAGATCCTCCTGCGACGGCATCTCGACAGGGACATGGTGCGGAGCGGTGAGCGCGAGTGCATCTACGTACGTGGCGGCGCCGGAGCGGAACAAAGCCTCGCCCGGGCCCGAACGAGACCGGAGCGCCTCGAGCTCCGCGAGGGCGATGGGCAGGGGGCCTTTGAGCACCGTCAGGCGTTCGTAGCCATCCTCGGCAAGCACGGCGAGGTCAAGAGGGGGGTAATGAGACACGCCGACGAACGGGGGATCGTCATCCCGCGACGTGCGAGCCGCGTACACGAAGTAGAGCGCGCCAACCATTCGACTCCTCTCCCTCCAATAAGTGCGTTTTCCGGCGGACGGCAAGCGGGTTTTCCGGGGGAAGGCGCGTTCCGACCGTGACGGAGGGTTCCGTGATAGAGTTTTCGCCCTGCGAGGCGTAGGACCTCCCAGAAAATGGGGTGACGTCCCTAAACCACCTTTTGGGGTGATACGTCGTGTATCACTCCCAAGTCATGCCATTTCCGTATTGTGCTGTCTTCCGTGAGGAAGGTAAGATCGCGGTGTGCGGGCCCGGCGTGCGGGCGCGGATCGCAAGCCGGGGATGTGAAGGCTTGCGGCGTTTTCACCCAGTCTTTGCCTGAGACAACAGATTGACAGCAGGAGGTACGGCGCATGGCTCGTTGGTTCAGTGGCGGAGCGTCTGGCGCGCATTGCGAGAGCACGGGTACGGCGGCGGCTGCGCGGGCCGGTATGTCGGCCTCGTACCGCGGCCATGCAGGGGGGCGTGGAAGACTTGAGGACGCCGTCGCGAGATTCGTGCGGGACGTCCTGGATGTGCTGCTGCCCGAAGAGGAAGGCTGTGTCCTGTGCGGGCAGTTCCACGCGCGGGGCCTCGAAGAGATCTTCTGCACACCGATATGCGGACACTGTCTGAGCAGGATACCCTTTGTGCAGCCGCCGTACTGCCTCAAGTGCGGGCGGCCGTTGAGGGGCGCGGCTCTCGGCCGTGGCGGCGAGACCCTACAAAGCAATCAGGTCTGCCGCGACTGCGCTTCGGGCGCGAGGTTCTTCGAGGTGGCCCGGGCGGTAGGGGTGTACGACGGCGCGCTGAAAGACTTCGTCCACGCGTTCAAGTTCGGAGGGCGGCGGGAACTGGCCGAGGGCATCGGCGTCCTCATGGCGAGGGTCGTTGCGCGAGAGAAAGCGATGAGGGGTTCCGAGGTGTTGGTCCCCGTGCCGTTGCATCCGAAGCGTCTCGCTGAGCGGGGCTACAACCAGGCAGACTTGCTTGCGCGGGTAGTGGGGTCGTGCCTTGGCCTCCCCGTGAGGGCAGCGCTTGTTCGAAGCGTTCTTGCGGGAGAACAGAACAAGCTCGGGAGGCGCGAGAGGCGCGACAACATCCGCGGGGTATTCCTGGTCCCGCACCCGCTCGAGGTTGCCGGCAAGAGAGTGTTACTCATCGATGATGTGATCACAACCGGTGCCACTGCGAACGAATGCTCGCGTGCACTCCTCCGCGCGGGAGCTGCCGAGGTCCGGGTGCTCGCTTCTGCCGTGGCCCCTTTGGAGAGGGAGTGGCTGGGCCGCGCCTGAAGTGCCGCCTCAGGTTAGCGGTATCTTTACCAAGAGCCCCGAGTCCTCGCATTCTCTTCCATTGACACGGGCATATCTCCTTGTCACGTACGCAACGCAGTCTCCCGCCCCGTCCGACAGCCTGTAGCGAGCTAGTCTAGTCAGGAATGTTGCTATTGCGCCGCCTTTGCGCGGATTCACCGGCTGGTTTCCTTCCCATTCGAAGGTCTAGGTGGGGGTGCAAGAGTGCTCCCGACTTTTGGGAGGCGTTGCCGGTGATTGCACGACGGGACGTGGAGAATTCGGCTGTCTTAAGCGCCGAATTCGGACGAGGCGCGCCGCAAGCGCGCCGTCCCCGGAAGGCAACACCGGCAACCCTGGGCAGGACCCCTCCGCCGAAAAGTAGCGCGAACTTTTGGCGACATACCTGATATGGAAGGGCCATGTCAAGACCCTCCGAGCTGTTCCGTAGGATGGATTGTTAGTCGTTCACCCGGTCACATGCAAAGTACCTCTTTGGGGTTTGGGCAGTAGCGGGCGGACAGAGCGATGCGACGGCCTCTCATCCTGATATTCGCGGGTTGGATACCGTAAGACTTACACTCCGCCAGGGAGCTACCTCGGCCTAGACGCGTGCGTTCGGGCGGACCCCTTAGCACATAGGTAGTACGAGGATTCTCCCTACCGTCTCTCTGCCGCTCCGCTTACTGCTACACCTCCAAATCTATCGGAAGTCTACATGCTACCAACAAATCCTGACCGAAGCCTACGCCACTTCCCTCTTTACGCTCTCTATCACTACTTCATGCGCAATCGCCCAGACAAACCCCAACAGCTCCCGTGCCACTGCGACTACCACGACCTGTTTTGTCTTTCCCCTGCCCAGCATCTTCCTGTACTTGCGATTGAGCCGCATCTGCGCCTTCCAGGAAATTGCTTTAATCTCCTGCGATAGGCCCTCCTGGCGCTTTTTGAGCACAACCCCTACCTTCGGGGTGTGACGATAATTCCAGGCTGACTGCACTATCACCCGGCGCACGTGAGCATTGCCGCTTTTGGTGATCGACCCCCGCCGCTCTTTTGCGCCACTCGAATACTCGCTTGGCATAACACCTGCGTAGGACATGAGCTGTTTCGCATTCTCAAACCGGGTGATGTCCCCAAGCTCTGCCACCAGAGTCGCTGCTGTGATGAGATCCACCCCTCTAAGTGCCTGTAGCGCCTTTATCACCCTCTGGTCAGCAAATGCCTCAACATACGCCGCTATCTCTTGCTCGAACCGCTCTATCCTGCTCCTCGCCTCATCGACCGCATGAATGTATTCTGCTAGCACTACTTGCTGCGCCGCTTGCTCGAAACGTATGCCCTCAAGCCACCGACGGTGTTTATCAGTCCATGCCCGTATCCCTTCAGGAGCCCTTAGCTTTAACCTCAAGAGGAACTTGCTCAATTGGTGCCGCTTCCTCAAAAGATCCTGACAGGCGTCTTCCCTTGCCCTCAAAAGATCCCTCAAAGTCTCCTGACGCTCATCAGGAACCCATACCGGCGTAAGATCCCCACTTCGCAGCAGCCTTGCAAGTTTCTTAGCATCCCTCCGGTCCGTCTTGACTCGCTCACCCGGCTTCCTCGGAACCAGTGACGGCGCAACTACCATACACGAACAGCCCATCGCTATAAGCTGCCTGTAAATCCCATACCCACAAGGGCCAGCCTCATAGCAGAACCTCAGGCCCCCTGGTTCGCCCAGTTTCCTTACCAGCTTGGCTATTGCCTGAGGCGTGTTAGGGATCACCCCGAGCCCCTCCGCGTCCTTCTCATCCCTACCTGCTACCGCAACCGCGATCGAATCCTTGTGAACATCCAGCCCGACGAATGTGGTATACTTCATGGTGCCGGCCTCCTTCGCTTGTAGCTCTGTGCTGGTGGACCTTGTCTCCAGTATAACCTACGAACCGCGAATCGGGGCCGGCCCTTCCATTATGTCTAGATCGCTCAAGACGGTCGTCGTGCCCGGTCAAACTGGTAGGTACTGGGGAAGTTCAACAGTCTCACCCAGACTCACTTGGTGTGCGCCAGCCGCGAGGTTCCCTTGTATGCAACCCCGCAATGGCTCCCCCCAGGCCGAAGTCGCTAGCGGCGCGTGCGAGCTTCGATGGGGACGTGGTTAACCTCGTTGTTACATAGTGCGCGCGAGCCAACTCGCGAGGATATGCTGGTCTCGCAGCCACCCGGCAATGCCGTCCGTGATCGCCCGCGCGGCTTTCGTCTGAAACCCCTCGTCTCTAAGCAGCCTCTCCTCATCTTCGTTGGATATGAAGGCCAACTCGATAAGGGCGGCCGGCATTTTCGTGTGGCGCAGGACATAGAACCCAGCGTCCTTGACCCCTCGGTCCACAAGCCCGGTTGCGCGGACAAGGGGCACGTGTATGGCCGCTGCGAGCTTCCTGCCTGGGTCGCTCGTCCTGTAGTAGTACGCCTCCGTGCCACGGGCGCTATCGCTACCAGCGGAGTTGCAGTGAATGGACACGAACGCTGCGACTTCAGCGTTGTTGGCTCTCATCACGCGCGTTCTGAGGGGCACCGAGGCGTCTTTCGTCCTCGTGAGAATGACACCGATTCCCCCGTTCCGGAGCAGTGCGGCGACCCTCGCTGCCACGGCGAGATTGACGTCGGCCTCGCGCGTCCCGGCTCTCCCAACCGCTCCCGGATCATCCCCACCGTGCTAGTGGCCAGGGTCGAGGCACACAGCCGTCGTTCCCCTGAGCATCCGGCATCACCCCCAAAGCTCGCGTTACGTTGATGCTAGCGCGTCACATGTCTTGTGACGCCGCGGCACCCTTGTTCCGAATATCCTTGGACCCTTAGCCCGCAGTCGCGGCGATCCCGCATCTCTAACGCTAACGTATGTATGTGCGATTTGGTCTGTGACGCTTGCGGCCTGCTCCGCGTAGATTATGGAGGAGAAGTCGGGGCCGGGCGGGCGGCACCCATCCGCCCCGTCACGAGTCATTTCGTTTCCTCGACCGGGGTCTCCGCCGGGCGCTCAGGAGGGGTGGGAAGGATGGAGAACGGGGTAACGATAGGGTACGATCTCAACGTTCATGATGCAGGACTCATCCCGCTAGTGATCGTGATCGTGCAATACCTCAAGAGGTACGTCGACAAGAGATGGGTGCCTCTTCTGCCGTTTCCGGTAAGCGCCGCGCTCTCGGCGCTCGTCGTCATCGGCTCCGCCGGCGAATGGCCGGGCTGGCCCGCGTTCCTCGCGCAGACCGCGGTGGAAACGTTGAAGGTGGCGTTCGCGGCCATGGGCTTGTTCAAGATATACTGGACCACGGTGCTCGGCAATTGATGCCGCCGCTCGGGATGGGAGACCCCGTCCGACAGCAGCCGCTTTGTTCCGGGAGACAACCATCGCTCCTGAAATTGGCGTGAGGATGGTGCGAGGACGGCTGGAGGCTGCTGTGAGCGCGGCGCGAGGAGGGGGCTGTGTCCGGCGCGGCACCGAGCGTGGCCGGGCGGAAGGCGCCGGAAAGTCATACACGCGAGAAGAGGGGGTGACGTCGTGCTGTCGCCGATTGTCAAGAAGTGGCTCCCGTGGGTGATCGCGATAATTCTCGCAGGGCTTGCCGTGTTTGCAGGAATCAAGTGGTACGAGCGTGACCGCTTGTTGCGTGAGGCCCTCAAGGCCAATGAAAAGGTGGAGCAGGCGATGAAAGACGTGGCGTCAGTGGAGGAGCAGCTGAGACTCATCAAGGAGGAGATGAAGAAGCTCGACGAAAAGCAAGCTGAGATAGATGCGAGGGTGCGAGAACGCGACAAGGTCCTCGAGGAACTCGAAAGGAGGACGCGACAATGAGGCAGCTACGACGTCTTCTGGTAATGGCGGGGGTGATCGCGCTCACGTTCGTGGCCTGTAGTGGGTCCGGCTTTGCGCAAAACTTGACGTATGCGGCGGGTCCGGCCGATGTGGCGATCGGGATCGCCACCCATCCTGGTGAAGTGCTCGCGTGCGCAGCAATTGTGGAGCAATCCGATGCAGGAGTAAACGCACAGGTAGCGGACGATACACCTGCGGTCAAAGAAGAAGGGCCGCCCGTCTCCGCGGCGCCATCCAATGAACCGGATGGTCCGGACGGCGCGAGTTCCCCTTCGACCGGCCCGGCGGGTGCGACCTCAAAACCCGGCCCAGCGCAGGGCGCCGAGGTTCCCGGGACGTACGCGGAGCTAAAGGACTTGTATCTCAAGGCGCTTCAGAGGATCGTCGAGCTGGAGACGGCGCTTCAGGACGCGCTCGACCTCGCACGCGGCTATCGCTCGGACTGGGAGGAAGAGCGAGCCTTGGCTGAAGCCCGGAAAGCCGAGGCCGAGCAGGCGCTCGAGGCTGCCAAGACCCTCCAAGACCTCGTGAACGAGATGAAGGACATCATAAACAAGCAGCACGACATCATCATGAAGCTAACGGAAGTGAAGCCGACGTCAGTCGGTTTCACGGCCGGGGTATCCATCCAGCGGGCGGTCCTCGCACCTGACAAGGTCTCGTACGCACCCGGTTTCACCGTCGGCATCATTGTGTTTCCGTGAGGAGACCGCAGTCCTGGGCAGGTACACTAAGCAGCCGTCCATGGCGGCCAGCTGTCGCCGCCATCGAGAAGGTGAAAGTAGCAGCCGGCTGCTGGCCTACCGTGCCGGACTTCAAGCAAGCGGGGCTCGCTCGGGCGCCGTCGCCAGCAGAGCAGCGGCGGCCTCGCGCAGCGTGATGAGGCGCGCGGTTCCCCCGGCCGGCGATCGCTCGCATGTGGTCGCAAGGCACCTCAGCCGCCGCTATCCAGCTTCCTGGCGCTGGACTCTCTGACCGTGAGAGTGAGCGGAAAGAGGACGTGCCGCTCGGCAGGGGTCTGCCTCTCGATGAGCTTGATGAGGAGTTCTGCCGCCGCCTGCCCTAGGCGGTATATGGGCTGCGTGACCGTGGTAAGGGCCGGGGTTACGTACGCGCCGAGGGCTATGCCGTCGAATCCTACCACCGAAAGATCCTGCGGAACCCTGAACCCACGCTGCCTGGCGGCGCTTATTGCCCCGATAGCCATCATGTCATTTGAGGCGAAGACCGCTGTGACGCCCGGGCTTCGGTCGAGGATGTCCATCATGGCGCGGTATCCGCCGGGTTCGGTGAAATCCCCCTGTGCGACGTGCGACTCGTCATAAGGGATGCCGTGGCGCTGGAGCGCGGCGCGGTATCCCTCCAGCCGGCGGAACGTGGCGGTCTGGTCCGGCGGCCCTGCTATGCAGGCTATGTCCCTGTGGCCGAGGCTAACGAGATGGTCCACCGCTAACTCCACGCCTGCCTCGTTGTCACCGTCGACCCAGCACACATCGCTGTTGCGCCCGGGGTTGCCCAGGAAAACGAAGGGGATGTCGCGCTCCTTCAGGAAGTCCACCCGCTCGTCGGTGACCCTTGGCTCGGTGAGGATGAGCCCGTCTACTCGATGAGAGCTGACGATCTTCGTGAATGCGGTGTTGCCGGCCGGCTCATCCTGCGATGCCCTGGGGCTGGACAGCAGGATCGAAAACCCCTTGGTAATGGCATAATCCCCAATTCCCCCTACGAACTCCAGGAAGAAAGGGTCGGAGAGGGAGCGTGGCGCGAACGGGATGACCAGGCCGATGACGTTGGTTCGACGCTTTGCAAGACCGCTCGCGGCAGAGTGGGGGTGATAGTTGAGCTCACGCGCGAGCTGCTGGACCCTGGCACGCGTCTCCTTGCTTACACGCGGGTCGCCTGCGAGGGCTCTCGATACTGTTGACTTGGAGATCTTTAGCCACTGGGCAAGGTCCTGCATGGTGACAGGCACGTCGTCATCCTCCTCCGGTATGGCGCCAGCCTGGGTCGACGACGCCCGATCCGCCCCTCGATCCACCCGTCGCTCCCGGCTGCAACCGGTTGTATTCCAAACCCACTCCTTCGCGTTTGTTTCCGCAATTCCTCTTTCGCATGATCATAGCCGACTACCTCTCGCAGTGCAAGGTTGCGGAACCCTTCCCGCCACGCCATCCTACGCCCCGCCACGCTGTCCGCCCGCCGCACTGCGCGAACTCTTACCGGCTTGCCGCCGGAGGGCCTGGCGTCAAGATCCCCCAAGAGCCCGGCTGCGGAACCTCCTTGGGGCCTGCAGGCCGGCCGTGCCATCCAGTGCCGGCTCGGTGCAGGCAGGAACGGTTCCGCATATGATAGGTCCGGGTATGAGTCGGGCTGGAAGCGAGGGGGTGGCGTTGAGCCATGGACGTGAAGCGGCCGGTTGCGTTCAAACGTGGCGACTCGGGCCCGTTCATTGCCGATGCCCAGGAGATGCTTGCCAAGCTGGGATTCGACCCGGGAGGCCCTGAGGGCGTGTTTGTGTCCAAGACGGAGGACGCAGTGAGGGCTTTTCAGCGGGAATACGGGCTCGAGGTCACAGGTGTGCTGAACTGCGTGACGCTGAAGCTCCTGTATGAGGAGGTCGATCCACAGAGTTACCCATCGGTGCTGATGGAAGGACCCGTCGAGCAAGCAGGGCTGGCGGACGCGTCTCCCCCGGGCCAGTCTTCACAAGGTAGGTTTCGGTCGGGCCCGGAGGCCGCGGCAGGGGGACGGACGATAGTGATCAGCGTTGGGGAGCGTGCCCTCGGCCTCTACGATGGTGACCGTCTCGTGCGACGGTACCCGGTGGCCATCGGCAAACCCTCGACTCCGACGCCCGTCGGGACCCACAGGATCCTCGAAAAGATCATGTACCCGGGCGGTGGCCTCGGCACCCGGTGGATGGCGTTCACGTATCAGATGCACGGGATCCATGGCACCAACCACCCGGAGCTCATCGGGCAAGCGGTTTCAAACGGTTGCGTGAGAATGCACAACGAACATGTCGAGGAGCTCTATGACCTTGTGGACGTAGGCACCCCGGTCATTGTCATCGGGGGCCCGCTAAGTTCATGGCCATCCTTGGGAAAAGCCCAGCCTCCGGTGTCATCGGGGGCGGCGGACGGGCACGGACACGCATCTGAGCATGGCGGGCCTGGCAACCGACCTGAAAGCGGCCAGCTAGGTGGCACGCCGGGCGGCGAGGGGCCGTGGGGGCTCGGGAATCCGGGCTCAGCCCGCCCCAAGGATCCCCCGGGGACCTCGGGCCGCACATACGTCGTGCAGTCAGGGGACAGCCTCTGGTCCATCGCCCGGCGATTCGGCACCACAGTGGACGCGATCGCGGCCGCGAACAATCTGGTTAACCCAGACCTCATCTATCCAGGGGACGTGTTGCATCTGCCGTGACCCAGGAGGTGCGAGCGGACCAGGTCCCCGTCTCCGTCCTAGTCCCCGTGCCCGGCCCCTGGGCCGGGCACGGGACAGGGGCCAGGCACGGAGACGGTCCTCTCGCGCCGGGTCGCGCCCCACGCGTCATCCTCGCGCGGTCAGGCCTCTATCGAGCGGCTCTCATCTGTATGGTCCTCAGTCTGTTCAGAGCGGCGGCGATCTCGATGGGCCGGGCGAGAGAGTAATCACCGTGAATGAACGGGGCCACGACATCCATTCCCCGCGAGGCGACCTCCTGCTCAAGCCTCCCGATGAGCTCGGCGACGGTGGACCTGCCGTCGAGGAGGTGCGTTTCCAGATAACGGAGGGCGTCCGCGATGAACCTCGTCTGGCCCGGGTCCACGACTTGCTCCACGTTACGCAGGTCGATCTCTTCGCGGCCGAGCATGATGGCGTCGGTTCCTCGCGCCTTCGTCTTCGTGGAGCGGCGGTCGCCCGCCCTTGCAAAACCGAGCGACACCGGCACCCTGCCGACAACGCGCAGGTGCGCGGCGCCGCCCTCGAACGCGCGCCCGGTCGGAAAGCGGGCGGCCACTTCACGTGCGCGTCCCGTCACGTCCACAGGCTTGTACTCGTCCATCATGATCACGGTGTCCGCCACGTCGAGGTAGTCCCCAGACCCGCCCAACACAAGCACGGTCGAGATCCCGTCCTCCGCGAGGCTCCGCACGCGATCGATGAACGGCGTGATGGGCTCCTTATCCTTGGTCACCAGCGCCTGCATGCGCCGATCGCGGATCATGAAGTTCGTCGCCGACGTGTCCTCGTCCAGTAACAGCACCTTTGCGCCGATCTCAACGGCCTCCACAATGTTCGCGGCCTGGGACGTGCTGCCGCTGGCGTTCTCAGTGGAGAAACGCCGCGTGTCCGCGCCGAATGGAAGGTCGGCGATGAAGAAACTGATGTCGTCCTCGGTCACGGCGCGCCCATCCTCTGCCCTGATCTTCACGGCAAGGGAGGACGTCACCACCAGCTCGCGGCCGTCGCCGGGGATGTGGTTGTACACGCCGCGTTCTATGGCCCGAAGGAGCGTCGACTTACCGTGGTATCCGCCGCCCACGATGAGCGTCACGCCACGCGGGACTCCCATGCCGCGCACCGTGCCGCGGTTTGGGAGCGTGACCTCCAGCTCGAGGGAGGGCGGGGACTCGAACGGCACCACGTTGCCCCGATCGAGTGGGCGCTCGTCGACGCCGCTCCGGCGGGGGAGGATGGCTCCGTTCGCCAGGAACGCCACGATTCCGAGGTCGTCGAGGGCGTTGCGCAGAGCATCGGCGTCTTCGGCTGCCATGAGATGTTGCCGGAGGGCTGCGGTCTCGACGGCGGACATGGACGCGAACAGAAGCGCCTCCTGGACCAGCCTGGGGAGGGCGCGGCAGATGAGGTCCTCGGCCGCGCCGCCAAGGATGGTGCGCCCAGCTGCGGGGAGCCCCACCGTAAAACGCGCCTCCACAGCGTTCTCGTCGACGAGGACCGAGTTGCGCGCGAGGATCTCTTGTCCGGGCCGGGCCATGTGGATGCGGTCCCGTCCCTGTGATGCCGCGGACGCGAGCCCCGCGAGGCCGCTGAAGCGGCGGGTGAGGAAATCCCCCAACGCGACTCGGCGCGTGGGCGTCGAGAGGGCCCACGCTGGAAACCGCGCCACGCTCTGCGGGACGCGGACCCTGAACCTACTGGGCGGGGCGAACGGATCGGCTTGGACGTGGTCGACGTACAAGTCGAACCCAGGGAACTTGTACTGCCCTCGGATGTCCTGGTAGGCCTTGTAGCCGCGATGGTCGATGCGGCGAAGGATCGATGCGAGCTCCGTGTGTGTCGAAAGAGTTTCCAAGCGAAGACCACCTCCGCCTAGATCATAGCACAATCATAGCATTACCTGCCTGCGCAGTCAGTACGCGGTAGGCCCTGCACTACCCAATCCGCTGGATGGCCGGTTGGCATTCTCGGAATCAAAAGGAGGAATTGGGGGGCGACCGTCGAATAATCCAATCGGATCCTGAAACGTTCAAGTAGACGGGGCGTTGAAAGGCATCCACATGAAATGGCCTGATCCGCGCAGATGCGTCCGGAGTCTGTGCGGACGGCAAGGGGACTGCGGTGCGGTGACTGTAACGATTAAGGACATCGCCAGGATCGTGGGGGTGTCCCCCACGGCGGTTTCGCGGGCGCTCAACGGCCACCGTGACATAGGCGAGGAGACGCGTGCGAAGATCAAGCGCGTGGCCCAGGAGCTTGGATACCGCCGCAACGCCATCGCCCGCGGCCTCGTCACCAAAAGGACCGACACGATCGGCCTCTTCGTGCTGGGAAGGGGTGCCACCGGATTTGGCGACCCGTTCGCGTACGAGGTTATCCTCGGTGTCATGGACACGGTAAGCTCTGGCGGTTACGACCTTGTGCTCTACGGCATTGGAGGCCCATCGCCCGCGAGCGGGCGTCGGCCGGGCGGGCCCTCATGCGCCGGGTCGTACGTCGGAAAGTGCAAGGAGCGGCAGGTAGACGGGGTGATTATGATGGGGCTTCGCACCGATGACCCGCAGTACCGGTCGCTCGGAGAGCTCGATGTTCCCTGCGTGCTCATTGATGTGACGCCGCCCTGTGAGGGGATAGGCTTCGTGGGGTCCGATAACGTTCTCGGGGCGAAGACCGCGACCGAGCACCTCATTTCTCTGGGTCATACGAGGATAGGCATGTTGAACGGGCACGCGTACGCCACGGTAAGCGCCGAACGGCTTGAAGGGTACAAGATCGCCCTCATGAACGCGGGGATACCGTACAACCCGGCCTTGGTCTTCGAGGGAGACTTCTCGGGTGAGAGTGGGGGGCGGGCGGCCAGGTACTTCACGGCGCTCTCGAACGATGTGCGTCCGACCGCTGTCGTAGCGGCGAGCGACGTAATGGCCATCGGACTCGTCCAGGCACTGAAGGGCATGGGGATCGCGGTTCCGCAGGACGTGTCCGTGGTCGGGTTCGACGACATCCCGAGCGCGTCCCACGTGGATCCCCCGCTCACCACAGTGCGACAGGCGCGCTATGATCTCGGCGCAACGGCGGCGAGGATGGTGCTGGAGCGCCTGGCCGACGGCAGCCGGTCTCCGAAGGCTTTCCCTCATCCCGGATTCCGGCTCGCGACGAACCTCGTCGTGAGGGGCTCTACGGCGCCGCCCCGGAGTTAGCAAGGGTGCATTGCATCAAGCCCCGTGTATCTTCCAGGGGGGCGCCTTGTTGCGTGAGTCGCACTGGCGAGGGACGTCCCGCGGAGGGTGTGGCGTCCTGTCCCGAGGGGTGAAGGCGGCTGGCTGAGCCGGAGGGGCAGGTCGGGGCGTCGACGGACGGCTGGGCGGCCGGGTGCCGCGTGTGGCGCTCCGTGGCTCGTGGGCGGCGACACCGGGGACATCGCGGTTGTAGGCTGCAAGACTGCAAGGAGACATGGGGTCAAACTTTAACGTTGAAGTAGTCATGATTGTACCGGCAGTCAGTGTTGAATTGGCCGTCGGTCATGTCGGGAGATCATGTTCTCTTGGTTTGTGGCCCCTCAATGAGCTTGAGTGAGCATGGGGTGGATGGGCCGCGGACGGATGGGGGGAAGCTGAGGAGTTGCGTATGTTGGATGAGGAATGGTGCATTGTTGAGGATAAGCTCGACATTTCCGGATTCGGCGCGCGGGAGACGGTCTGCGCTTTGGGAAACGGCTATCTTGGTGTGCGGGGCGCTCCGGAGGAGGGCCATCCATCCTCGGGCCCTGCGACGTTCATAGCGGGGGTGTTCGACGCTCCGCCGGGCGGAGTGCCCGAGCTGGTGGTGGTGCCCAATTGGTTGTGTATGCGCGTCTTCATCGACGATGAGGAGTGCACCATGGGGTCCGGGGAGTTGTTGGACTTCAGGAGGACGCTTGACATGCGTTGCGGCGTCCTGGAGCGCGTGGTGAGGTGGCGAGGACGGCGGCACGGGCGCCCTGTCCGTCTGACCTGGCGCCGGATAGTATCCATGGAGGACATCCGCCTCGCGGCGGTGAGCCTCTCCATCGAGCCCGAAGCCGGGGAAGTCGATGTGGTGGTGGGCTCTCGCATCGATGGACGTGTGTCCAATGCCAAGGCAGTGCATCTCGACCTCGTCGAGCAGGGATGGGACGGGGATGCGAATTACATCGTGACGCGTACACGCTCGTCGGGCATCATGATAACTCAAGCTCAGATTGTGGCTGCTTCCGTCGGCACGGCCTCGGCCGGCGGGCGCGCGCCGACCCGCCGCAGCGGCGTGACGGCGGAGGACACTGCGGACGGGCCGATGATCACGGTACGGCTTCGCTGTCGTTGCGGCGAGCGCGCCACCATTGAGAAGTATGTGGGCTTTGCCACGTCCATCGATGTTCCTCTGCCTGGCGACGGGCGCACGGGTGCGGCGGCGGGTCCTGACGAACGCGGCGCCCAAGGACACGCGAGTTGTGGCGGCGACACGCGCGCCGGGGACGATGGCGCGGGGAACGCGCTTGCCGCGGCGCTGAGCGCGGCTCGGCGCGGCGCGGCCTGCGGCTTCGCGGGGTTGCTCGAAAGGCACCGCAGGGTATGGCACGACATATGG
>Ga0134100_1002078_pt1 | contig 16794 bp, 8 predicted proteins | sample 11_taG_2_FD_94444 | JGI IMG/M metagenome (GOLD analysis project Ga0134100, IMG submission 94444) | Switchgrass degrading microbial communities from high solid loading bioreactors in New Hampshire, USA - 11_42_5_180_A3 metaG | ecosystem: Engineered > Bioreactor > Semi-continuous > Anaerobic >...
AGAACAGAGCGTACGTGCCGGCGACACAAGGGTGGGGTCGCGGTGCGAAACTCCCTCGTCAACAATTGGCCAGAACAGAACGCAGGCGCCAGCGACACACGGGTGGGCGTGGGGCGGTACTCCGTCGTCATCAATCGGCCAGAACAGAGCGTACGTGCCAACGACACAGGGGTAGGGTCGCGGTGCGGAACTCCCTATGGGTGGGACGCGGCCCGGAACCCCCTGGGACCGCGGCCGGTCGGGGTAGCCCACATGCCGGGCTGCGCTGGTCCTCGCTCCCCTTTCGCCGGGTCGGATGCGAACACACGTCTGGACAGCAAACGGAGGTTCGGATATAATGGATACAAACCCCAGTGATGAGAGGAAATGGAACCATGCTCCTTTCGATGGCTGGTCGGCACGAGAAGGGTGCGCGTCACGGCGGCCTCACCGACGATCGTGATCGGAGACCCTGTCCGTGGTGCGGTGGCGCCCGGGTGGTGAAGAACGGCAGCTTTCGGCTGACGTCGGGCGAGCGGGTGCAGCGGTACCTGTGTCGCTTTTGCAGGCGCACCTTCAGCCCCCTCACCGGCAAGCCGGCCTACCGCCTGCGGAAGCTCGCAGAGTGGAACGCCATGGTCCGGCTCCTCCCGGCAAGCCTTCCCTTGCGCAAGGTGGCGTCACGCCTCAAGATCAGCGTGTCCACGGCGTTTCACTGGCGCCACCGCGCGCTTGCGGTCCTGAATCAGAAAGTCCACCAACCCCTGAGCGGCGACGTCTCCGTGTGCATGTTCCGGGTGAAGTACTCCGAGAAGGGGAGCCGGGTGTGTAACGGTCCCGGCAGTTGGGGTTACTGGAACATCTTGCGGCGTGGACCTGAACCATTCGACCGCTACACGCCTCGGGCAGCAGGGGGCGGCAAGCGGCGGTTCCGGTTGCTGATCGACGGTCGGCCTTTGGCCGTGATGGCGGCCCAGACCGGTGAAGGATACGAGTTGTGCATCGTCGGACAGGGTAAACCCGTTCCCGAGTTCGTGGCGAAGGGGCTCGCCCAACTCGTGGAGCCGGGGTCACATGTGTACGCCTTCGAGTTGCCCGAGTCCGAGAAAGCCTGCGAGTTCGTTGGGCTGGTTCATCACGACGGGTTTGAAGCCGTCCACGAGTGGTATCAGCGCCGCGAGGCAGAACCAACGGCTACCACCCGCCTTTCGGGGCACACGTCTGCTCGGTGCCCGATCCGGAGTCCCGACCGGCCGACAGGCTGGTTGTGGCGTTTCAGGGGAGTGGCCACGCGTTACCTGGCCCACTACCTCGCCTGGTTCCGCGACATCGTCCGCGTCGACCAGTTCCCGGACCTTGTAGCCCAAGCCTGTTCGGTACTGCTTGCGTCTCGCGAGTGTCGTCTCGCGCGCCCTGCGCCGGGGTCCACCGCCCTGGACGGCGCCTGAATCCGCCTGGCGAGGGCCGGCCCAAGGCGCGGTGACCCGGGGGCACCCCGTGGGCGGTACGGCCTCGTCCACCGTCCAGGTCCGGGACGGGAGCGCCCGCAGCATGGCGACTGCGAGACGGTTGGGGCCGGACCCGCCGCCTCCCGGCCATGGGTAACCGGATGCCCGCGAGTGGTCCGCCATGGTAGACTGGAGGCAGGTTTGCCACAGGCCCCGGAGGAGGAAGTGACACCATGAACCAGAACTACGTGCGCCTGAAGGAGCTGCTGCTGGAACTTTTCCAGCTCAACCAGCCCGATCTGGACTTCGGCATCTACCGCATCCTGCGCGCCCGCGCCGCAGAGATCACGGATTTCCTCGACCGGCGCCTGCCGCCCCTCGCCCGGGAGGCGTTCAGCCAGTACCGTTCCGCGGACAGGACGGAACTGGAGAAGCAACTGGCCGAGGCGAAGGCGGCCGCCGCGGCGCTGGGCGTGGACCCCGCCGAGGTGAAGAAGGTCCGGGAGCTGGAGGAGAGGCTGCGGCGCACGGCCGTGGACGTGGCCGGGCTCGAGGCGGACGTCTACGACCACCTCTACCGCTTCTTCAGCCGCTACTACTCGGAGGGCGACTTCCTCCCGAAGCGGGTGTACAAGGAGGGCGTCTATGCCCTCCCCTACGAGGGCGAAGAGGTCCGGCTCCACTGGGCGAACAGTGATCAGCACTACATCAAGACCAGCGAGTACCTGCGGGACTACGCCTTCCGGCTCCGGCCCGCGGACGAGGCGCATCCCATGCGGGTGCACTTCAAGCTCGTCGACGCCGCCGAGGGCGAGCACGGGAACGTCAAGGCGGCGGAGGACAAGGACCGGGTCTTCGTGCTGGCGGCCGAGGACTTCATCGCCGAGGAGGACGGGGAACTGGTGCTCCGTTTCGAGTACCGGCCGGCCACCGTCGCCGACTGGCCGGCCGGGTCGGCGCGGCCGAAGCCTCCGTCGCAGAAGGACCTCATCGCCATCGCCGTGGCGCGGGTGCTGGGCGTAACGGACCCGGGCCTGGCGCCCTGGATCCAGGAGCTGGGCCGGGAGCACACCCTGGCCGACGGCCAGCCGGCGGGCTACAGCAGGCTGGAGGCGCACCTCAGGCGCTACACGGCGCGCAACACCTTCGACTACTTCATCCACAAGGACCTGGGCGGCTTCCTGCGGCGGGAGCTGGACTTCTACCTCAAGAACGAGGTCATGGAGCTGGACAACCTCGTGGACGAGACGGCGACCCGCGCGGAGCAGTACCTCTCGAAGGTCAGGGTCATCCGCCAGATCGCCGGGAAGATCATCGACTTCCTCGCGCAGATCGAGGACTTCCAGAAGAAGCTGTGGCGGAAGAAGAAGTTCGTGGTGGAGACGCAGTACTGCGTCACGCTGGCCGCCATCCTCGCCATTCCAGATGAAGAGATCCGCACGCGGCTGCTGGACGAGATCGCCGCCAACGCCGACCAGTGGGCGGAGTGGGGTCGCCTGGGGTTCCTGCCGGAGCACCGGGGCGAACTGCCGGGCGAGGAGCAGGGCGGTCAGCCAGACGCCCGGCAGTCCGGCGGGCCGGGTGAGGACTGGGGCGAATCGGGCGGGCGGGGCCAGGCGCTGGCGTTCCTCCTGGCGCACCCCTCCCTCCCCGTCGACACCCGCCACTTCGGCGAGGATTTCAAGTGCCGGCTGCTGGAGGCCCTGGGCGACCTGGATGAGCTCACCGACGCCATCCTGATCCAGGCGGACAACTACCACGCCCTCGACCTCCTGCGGGCGCGCTTCCAGGAGCAGATCGGCCTCATGTACATCGACCCGCCGTACAACACTGGCAACGACGGGTTCATCTACAAGGACCGCTACCGCCACTCCACCTGGCTCACCATGATGGCCGACCGGCTGGCCCTCGCGCGAGAGCTGCTCGCCCCTGACGGCGCGCTCTTCATCAGCATCGACGACAACGAGGTGGAGCGGCTGAAGTGCCTGGGGGAGATGCTCTTCGGCCCCCAGGGGTACCTGAACACCTTCGTCTGGGTGAACAACCTCAAGGGGCGGCAGATCGCCGGGCGGGGCGCCGCCGGCACCCACGAGTACGTGCTGGCCTTCGGCGGCCCGGAGGTCGGCGTCTTCTCCGCCCCCATCGAGCGGTTCAAGGAACTCATGCCCAGCGCGTACAAGGGCTTCGACTACGACACGAAGTGCGACGCGATCGGCCCCTACGTGACCAAGAACGAGCTTTACAACACCAACTCCAAGTTCAACGAGGAGACCCGGCCGAACCTGGTCTTCAACATCCACTACAACTTCGAGACCGGCGAGGTCCGCTTCTCGGAAATCGATGAAGACGTGGACTTCCCCGGCTTCGTGAAGATCCCCCCGAAGCGGAACAACGACGGCACGCACCGCTACCACGCCTGGCGCTGGAGCAAGGAGAAGATCGCCCGGGAGATTTCCGAACTCGAGTTCGTGCGGACGGCGGATGGGGTGCGGATCTACACCAAGGTCCGGGACTTCGCCGCCACCGCCCTGAAAGACGTGATCACCGACATCAGCACCACGGCCGGCAGCAAGGACCTGGCCCAGCTGTTCGGCTCCGCCGCGGGCATCGACTACCCCAAGCCGGTGGCGCTCGTCGAGGTGTTCGCCGCCCAGGCCGGGGCGGACGCGTGGGTGATGGACTTCTTCGCCGGCTCCGGCACCACCGGGCAGGCGGTCATCCAGCTCAACCGGGCGGACGGCGCCCGGCGGCGGTTCATCCTGGTGGAGGCGGGCCACTGCTTCGACACGCTGCTGGTGCCCCGCATCAAGAAGGTCACCTTCGCCCCCGACTGGCGGGACGGGCGGCCCGTCCGCCTGCCCACCGCCGAGGAGGTCCGGCGGGCCCCGCGGGTCGTCAAGGTCCTGCGCCTGGAGTCCTACGAGGACGCCCTGAACAACCTGGAACTCCGCCGCACCCCGGTGCAGGAGGATCTGCTCCAGCGGCTCGCCCGGGAGAACCCCGCCGTCCGGGAGGAGTACCTGCTCCGGTACATGCTCGACGTCGAAAGCCGCCAGTCCCTGCTGGACGTCGGGGCCTTCGCCGATCCCACCGCCTACCGGCTGAAGGTGCGGCGCCCGGGGTCTGACGAGACCCGGGAGGTAGCCATCGATCTGGCGGAGACCTTCAACTGGCTCCTCGGCCTCTCCGTCACGCGCATGGCGGCACCCCAGCGGTTCCGGGCCGAGTTCCGCCGCGAGGCCGACGGGCGACTCGTCCTGGACGGCGATATCCGGCCGGACCCCGCCGGCCCCTGGTGGTTCCGGCCAGTGGAGGGCCTCACCCCCGACGGCCGGCGCGCCCTGGTGATCTGGCGGCGACTCACCGGCGACCCCGAGCGGGACAACCTGGTGCTCGAGCACTGGTTCGCCTCGCGCGGCGGCGAGTGGGATGTCATCTACGTGAACGGCAGCCACAACCTGGGCGCCCTCCGGGAGGGCGGGGCCGGTTTGCAATTGCGCCTCATCGAAGAGGATTTCCACCGACTGATGTTCGAAACGGAGGGCGTGTGATGGCAGCGAAGCGCCCCAACGCGAAAAATGCCGCCAGCGGGACGGCGGCAGCGCGTGCCCGCGCACTAAGGGCAGTCGACGGGAGGGACGCGAGGCGTTCCCACAATCGAGGGGCCGCGGCGCCGACCGGGCAGGTTCCCTTCGCGCAGAAGCTCATCCTGAACCAGTGGCTGCTCTCCCTCTTCGGGGTGAAGAAGTTCGACGAGCTGGCCCTCCCCCTGCGCAGCCCGGACCTGGAGGGGCGGGACGAGAGCAACGTCCACCGCTTCCACCACGTGCTCACGGCCCAGTTCCCCCGCCGGCCCGAGCTGCCGGACGACCTGCTCCTCCAGTACGACCAGAACATCGCCCGGCACACCGACCGGCTGAACGAGGCCCGCCGCCTCCGGGGGCTGGAGCCGATCCGGTGGAAGTACTTCCAGTACCTCGCCCTCCTCTTCACCGAGATCTACCTGGACCGCTACTTCACCGACCCCGCGGCCCTGCGTTCCGCCCTCAACCGGCAGATCGCCGCCTACAACGAGGGCAAGGCGGCGGCCGACCGGCTGCCCCTCTTCGACGAGGCGGCCGAGCCCGGACCGCAGCTCAACAAGCTCGCGTTCTGGATGGCCACCGGCAGCGGCAAGACGCTGCTCATGCACATGAACATCCTGCAGTACCAGCACTACCTGGAGCGCCACCGGCGCCGGGGCGAGCTCAGCCGCATCCTCCTCCTCACGCCCGACGAGGGCCTCAGCCGGCAGCACCTGCGGGACTTCGCGGCCTCCGGCATCGACGCCGAGCTGTTCGACAAGGACCGGGTCACCCTGTTCAGCCGGCACTTTGTGCAGATCATCGACATCCACAAGCTGAAGGACGAGTCGGGCGAGAAGACCGTGGCGGTGGACGCCTTCGAGGGCAACAACCTGGTGCTGGTGGACGAGGGGCACCGCGGCGCCAGCAGCGGCGACCAGGGCGCCTGGATGCACTACCGGAACCGCCTCTGCGAGCAGGGCTTCTCCTTCGAATACTCGGCCACGTTCGGACAGGCCGTGAAGGAGAGCCGGCCCCTCACCGAGCTCTACGCCCGGAGCATCCTCTTCGACTACTCCTACCGCTACTTCTACGAGGACGGCTTCGGCAAGGAGTACCTGATCTTCAACCTCGACTCGGCCACGGAGCGGAACCAGCTGGAGCTCTACCTGGTGGCCGGGCTGCTGGACTTCTTCCAGAAGCTGCGGCTCTTCCGCGACCGCAGGGACGAGTTCCGGCCCTTCCTGGTCGAGAAGCCGCTCTGGGTGTTCGTGGGCAGCAGCGTGACCAGGGGGCTCTCCGCCAGCGAGGCCTCCGACATCGTGGAGATCCTCCTCTTCCTCGAGCGCTACCTGCGGGACGCCCGCGGTAGCACCGAGCGAATCCGCCGCCTCCTGGAGGAGGGCCTGGTGACGGCGGACGGGCACAACCTGTTCGAGGGCCGGTTCACCTACCTGAGCGAGACGGGCCTGTCGCCGGAGGCGCTCTACCGAGAGACGCTCGACCTGCTCTTCCACGCACCCGGCGGGGGTGCGCTGCGCCTGGAGAACCTGAGGGGCGCCCCGGGCGAGATCGCCCTGCAGGTGGGCGAGAACCCGCCGTTCGGCGTGATCAACGTGGGCGAGCCCGCCAAGCTGTGCCGGCTGTGCGAGGAGCACGGGCTCGACGTGGCCGAAGCGCACTTCCGCGGCTCGCTCTTCCACGACATCAACAGCCCGGAGTCCACCATCCACCTGCTGATCGGCGCCCGGAAGTTCACCGAGGGCTGGAACAGCTGGCGGGTGAGCACGATGGGCCTGATGAATGTAGGCCGGTCGGAGGGTGCGCAGGTGATCCAGCTCTTCGGCCGGGGCGTGCGCCTCCGGGGCTACGGCGAGTCCCTGAAGCGCAGCGGCTACGCCCCGATTCCCGAGGGGGTCGCCGTGCCCCGGCACATCGACATCCTGGAGACGCTCAGCATCTTCGGCATCCGGGCCGACTACATGGCGCAGTTCCGGGAGTTCCTGGCCGAGGAGGGGCTGGACCAGGGGCAGCGGGAGATCCGCTTCCGGCTGCCCGTGCGGATGGAACCGCTGCCGGCGGGCCTCAAGACGATCCGGCTCAGGCCGGAGATCGAGGGCGTCGCCACGGGGCAGGTCCACGCCTTCCGCCGGCTCGGCCCGCGGCCCGTGCTCGCCGGTCCCGGGGGGCCCGGAGACCGGTTGCGGGAGCACCTGCAGCAGTACCCCGTGGAGCTGAACCTCTACCCGAAGATCCGGGCGATGAAGTCGCGGGGGCTCGCGGGCGGCGAGGCGGAGGCGAGGCCCAACGTCGCCCACCTGGGCCCGGAGCAGGTGGCGTTCCTGAACCTCGACCGGCTCTACTGCGAACTGGAGCGCTACAAGGCCGAGCGCGGCTACCACAACCTCACCGTGCCTCGCCGGGCGATCCAGGCGCTCCTGGGCGACCCCTCCTGGTACCGGCTGCTGATCCCCGCGGAGGAGCTGGAATTCACCGGCTTCGCCCAGGTGCGGCTCTGGGAAGAGATCGCCCTGTCGCTGCTGAAGAAGTACATGGACCGGTTTTACGCCCTCCAGCGCGCCGCCTGGGAGAGCCACTACCTGGAGTACCGGCCACTGGACAGCACCGACCCCAACCTCAGCCTGGGGGCGGAGGGCGCCGCGGCGCCCTGCTACACCGTCACCCTCCCGGCGCAGGAGGCCGAGCTGGCCGCGCAACTGCAGGAGCTCAAGCGGCAGATCCAGCGGGGCACCCTGGACCTCTGGCAGCGGCCGTTCCTCAAAGCGGTGCGGGCCCCGCACCACCTCTACTACCCCCTCCTGCACCTCACCCATCAGGGGCTGCAGGTCTCGCCGGCGCCGCTGAACCGGGGCGAGTGGCAGTTCGTGCAGGACCTGGAGGCCTTCTGCCGCCAGTCGCCCGAACTGCTGGCGGGCAGGCAGCTCTACCTCCTGCGCAACCAGAGCCGGGGCCGGGGGCTGGGCTTCTTCGAGGCCGGGAACTTCTACCCCGACTTCATCCTGTGGGTGGTGGACGGGGACCGGCAGCAGATCGTCTTCATCGACCCCAAGGGCATCCGGAACCTCACCCCGTCCAGCCCGAAAATCCGGTTCCACGAGACCATCAAGCAGGTGGAACGCCGGCTGGGGGATCCCACCGTGCGCCTGGAGTCGTTCATCCTCTCCGTCACGCCGTACGGCGACGTGGCGAGCGCCTGGCCGGTGCCCAAGCCCGAGCTGCAGCGCATGCACGTGCTGTTCCAGGAGGACCCGGATTACGTGCGGACGCTACTGCAGATGGTGGGAGCTGTACCCGTTGATCCCCCGATGCGGTAAGCCCGGGTGTTAGCCTCTGCTGATGGCCGCCGCCCCTGCACCATCTCCCCTGGCGCGTATGCTCTGTTCGCCTACACCGTTGGTCCCCTGACCGTTCGTCCCCGCTGGCGGCCGCCCTCCAGACCATCTCTCCCACCGCATATGCTCTGTTCGCAGCCGCTGTTGACGCCCCCGGCCAGTGGTCCCCCGCGACCTGAGCCGCTCGTTGCAGGACGTCCCAGGAGGGTGCCGCCTCTGGCCGGGATTGCCGGCGGTCCCTGCTTATGCACCCGACTCGCCCGAGCCACGCCTCAGGATCTCCAGGAGGCGCGCCGCCACGCCCCTCCGCTGCGAGGCGGCGGCAGGTGGCTCCGGAGCCGCCTGCCCGGCCGCGACTTCTCCCGCCGGCTCCCGCTGCGCCGGAGCCGCGGCGGGAGCCCGCTCCTCCGCGGCCGCAGGGGCGGCCACGCAGGCGAACGGGTAGAGCTCGCCGCCCGGCAGGGGCTTGAACGCGTGGGCCGGCAGGTAGTTGAGCTCCACGTATTCGCCGGGACGGGGCAACTCCACCTCGTAGACCGCGATGTCGCCTGCCCCGGCCCACACCTGCGGGAGCGCCCCGCTCGGGTGGTGGAGTTCGAAACGGAAGCGCATCGGGTCGCCCACGGCGGCCTCCCGCGGCTTACCGTCGGCGATGCAGACGATCCGCTCGATGCAGCCCGTGTCCCGGGACGGGTGGTTGCGCAGCCGGTTGCGCTCGAACCGGATGATCTGCCCCCTTGCGAGCAGCGGCACGCCCTCGGGCCCGTACGGGTCGACGGTGCGAACGGCCAGCGGCCGGCCGGTGGTCGCCGAGACGGCCCGCACCGCCGGGCGGCCCGAGGCGGGGTCGATGGTGACGAAGACCTGCACCGTGTCACCGGGGTCGATGCCCTCCACCACCGCCTGCATCTGCAGCTGCTCCCGCTCGTGCACGACGCTGAAGAGCAGGACCGTCGCCCTCTCCTGCTCCGCCTGCAGGTAGAGCCCCCGCGGCCGGCCCTGCTGCCGGGCCTCGGTGGCCTCGGCCAGCGGGGTGCCGATGGGCAGCACCGTCCGGCTGCGTCCCTCCGCCGGGACGTAGATGCGGTACTCCGTGTCCGTGAGCCGGCTGATGAACCGCTCGTACTGCACCGCGCGGGCGAAGCCGTGGGTGGTGGTGCGGGTGCCGGCGTAGCGGTCGTCGATGGGCACGCCGGGGAACATCTCCTCCAGAAGGGCGCGGAAGAAGGGCAGCCGGGAGGAGCCGCCCGCCAGCAGGATCTCCTGCACGCCGGCCTGGCCCCGTCCCCGCACGGGCGCCGCGTTCGCCTCCGCCTGCGCCACCAGCTGCTCCACCCTGGCCCGCACCGCCTTCAGCTCGTCCCGGAGCACCTCGGCCATCATCTCCTGCGTCACCTCCTGCCGGAGGTAGACGTCGCCGAAGCTGTACGAGAACTCCACGGGGCGGCGGCGGGCGCGGGCGGTCCCGCTGAAGAGCGCCTCCTTCACCCGCTCGGCCTCGTCGAGGTACCCCGGCAGGGCGATGGCCATCGGATCGCGCACCCGCAGGTAGCGCAGGGCCGCCTGCCCCTTCTCGCCGGCCAAACGGATCACGTGCGCCAGCAGTAGCCGGTCGTAGTAGCGGCCGGCCCGGTCGTGTCCCACCTGCGCCAGCACCCGGTAGCGGAAGTCGCCGCTGGCCGGGTCGCCGGAGATGTCCATGATCGTCATGTCCAGCGTGCCGCCGCCATGGTCGAAGATCAGCACCCGCTTGGGCGTGCGGTGCTCGACGCCGTAGGCGAGGCCCACGGCCAGCGGCTCGGGGAAGAGGGTCACCCGCCCCCGGTCGTGCACCAGGCCCGCGTCCACCGCCGCCTCGATGAGCTTCCCCTTCGCCAGGTCGGGGAAGCCCACCGGGATGCCGATGACCAGGTGATCCAGCACCAGCCGGGGCTGGGCCGCGCGCACCTTCTCGTGGACGGCGCGGAGCATCTCCCGGGTGGCCTGGCGCACGTCCGCGAGGGTGAAGCCCGGTGGGCAGAGCGCCGACGTCAGCGACTCGGTCCGCAGGACGTAGCGCACGCCCCCGCCCACGCGCATCGTCGTGTCCTCAAGGGGGTCGTCCATCAGCTCCCCGGGCAGTTCCTCCGCCTGCCAGCGGGTCTGCCCCCGCTCGGGCTGCATCAGGAGAGGCTTGAAGGCGGTGAGGAGCCGCCCGGCCATGTCGGGGTGCTGGTCGACGTACGCCAGGGCGGCGTCCCCCGCCAGCCACCGGCCGTCGGGGAATTTGAGGGCTGCAGACCGCATGATGTAGGGATCCCTCGTGCCGCCCAGGGGGATCGGAATCGGCTCGCGGCCGCTCACCACCAGCGCGGCCGACGTGTTGGTGGTACCGAGGTCAACGCCCAGGATGCTGCTCATCGTCCCCCTCCTCCCACGGGGTCACCAGGGCCGGATGGATCACCGCGCCGTCGGCCGTCATCAGGCCGAGGGCGGCCACGACGTAGCGCCCGACGGCACTCTCGCGCAGGGGCTGGTGACGCCGGCGGTCCAGCTCCACCCGCCGGCCGAGCTGCGGCTCCACCGGGCGGAGCCCCTGCTCCTCCAGCCAGGTGAGGATCGGCTCCAGCAGCCGTCCGGGCTCGGGCTGCCGGCCCGCCGCCAGGCAGATCTTCTCCAGCGGCAGGGCGATGCGCTTGCCCAGCGCGGCGGCAAAGTGCAGCGCCCGGTCGCGCAGCCGCTGCGCCACCGTCTGGTGGACCACCAGCGCCTGCTGGTAGTCGGCCAGCGGGTTGCCGGTCTCCACGGGGGCGAGGGGCAGCGGCACCGGCGGCGCGTCCACCGCGGCGTAGATGGCGTCCTCGAAGTCCTGCAGGTAAAGCGCCAGCTGCTCCTTGACCTCCTGCCCCGACTCGGGCAGGTCCAGGATCCGCCGGGCCACCTCCTCCAGCATGGGGCCGGCGGCGGCCTCCAGCCGGCTGCGGGAGGCGGCCTCCTCCTCCTCCCAGCGCCGGGCGGCCTCGGCGGTGGCGTCCACGAGTTGATGGAAGGCATCTGCGATCATCTGCCGGTAGAAGGCGCGGTCCGGGCTCTGCGCGATGAAGGCCTCCGCGGTGCCCGGCGCCCGGGTCTCCAGGGCCAGCACGCCGTCCAGCAGCAGCCAGGCCCCCTTCCGCGCCGCCTCGAGGCCCTTTGCCAGCGGCGCCAGGGGGTGCGGCACCTGGGTCCCGATGAGCTCAACCACCCGGGCCAGCCGCTTCGGCGGCAGCCCCAGCACCACCGGCAGGAGGTGCGGCAGCACCACGGCGCCCAGCTCCGGCGAGCCCGCCAGTTGCTGCAGGAGCTGCTCCGCTTGCGGCTCGCTGCCGAAGAGCAGCTGGGCCGCCACCGCCCGCCCCAGGGTGGCGCCGAGTCCCGGTCGCGCCTCCTGCGACACCCGGTGCACCTGCTGAAGCACCCAGCTGAGGCGCGGGGCGTCCAGGGCCTGCTCCTGCTGCAGGCCGCCGGCCACTGCCAGGCAGACGGCGCTCACGTCCACCTCCGGCCCCCCTTCCTCCACCAGCCGGCTGAGCAGGGGGTAGAACGAGGCGTCGAGGCGCTCGGTGGTGAGCAGCTGGCGCCCGGGGGCGCTGCTCACCAGGGCCCGGAGCAGGTCCAGCCGCCAGGGCGTGTACTCGGGCGCCTGCAGGGCGGCGAAGAGGCGCCGGGGCAGGCCGTAGGCCTCCAGCGCCCGGCTGCTCAGGCGGCTGCCGAGGAGGGCCAGGATCTCGGCCCGGTGCCTTGCGCCTGCCCCGTCGAGGGCCTGCAGCAGGGGCTCAGCCAGCAGCGGCACCAGGTCCGGACGGTCCTCCTTCAGGTGCTGCACCGTCTGCCCGAGGTTCCGCCTGGCGCCGGACGAGAGCCCGTACTGCAGCGCCGCCTGCGCCCGCGCCGGGGCGGCCAGGGCGAGGAAGGCCCGGCGCTCCCGGAGTGCGGCCCGGTGGAAGGCCTGCAGCACCGCCCGCTCCTGGCGGGGATAGAGCGGCCAGTCCTGGCTGCCGAGGAGGAGGAGCGCGCGCGCCTCGGCCCCCGCCCGGTAGCCGCCCGCCTCGGCCCCGACGGTCGATCCGTCGTCCACACCGGCCTCGGAGTCCGGCTCGACCTCTGCCTCCGGCCCGGCCCCGGCGCCGCCGCGCGCCCCGGGGACGGAACGCGCCCCCGCCGCCCAGAGCGCCGAGCGCAGCTCGTCCTGCAGTTCCGGCTGGCGCTGGCACAGCAGGCGCAGCGCCGGGATGGCCCGGTCCAGGGAGGCCGACTCCAGCATGGCGGCGACCAGGGGCCCGACCTCCTCGGGCGCGATGCGGACGGGCTCGCCCCTGAGCAGGTGCCCGAGGGCCCTCAGGGCCGGGTGGCGCGCCTCGATGGCGGCCACGGCCTGCTGAGCCGCCTCCCGCAGCGCGGGCTCCCTCGCTTCGAGGGCCTCCTGCGCGATCGGATAGCCCGCCGCCCCTCCGGTGGCGGCCACGACGCGCAGGATGGCCAGCTGCCCCTCCAGCGCGGTGGCGCGATAGAGCCGGCACAGGGGCGCGACGGCCGGCTCGAAGGCGGCCTCCTGCAGCGCCGCGCAGACCGGCAGCAGCAGGTCGAGCCCCGCCCGGTTCACCAGCTGGGCGACCAGGTCGGCCCGGCCCGCAGCCGCCAGCTCCCCGGCGAGGGCGCGCGCCTCGGCCTGCGCCGCCAGGAAGGCGGAGCGGTAGGCCTCGGCGTCCGCCTCGTCCCGGCCGGTGGCCTGCGCCCACTCCCGAGCGCTGCCCAGGCGGAAGAACTGGCGCAGTCGGTCCAGGCGTTCCTCGACCGTCCCCGGCTGGCCGGCTCCGGGTCCGGTCGGGGCGACGGTGCCGTCGGGCTGGGCAGGACTTCGTGCGGTCGGGTCGTTCACATGGGCCATTGGGATCGCCCCCTCCGTGCGTGAGTGCGTGAGAGCGTGCGTGAGTGCTGCGGCGCGGCCCCTGCGTGGGCCGGTCGCTGCGATGGGTGCCGGTTCGGCCCCCGGACAGCGGAGTTGTTTATGATACTGCAATATCATGGCTACTTAATGTTTGGATTCGTAACATCCGGTGGTTAACCCTGCCGTTGCGATCCCACCTCGCCCGGTGGGCCAGTGGCGCCAGGCGCGCGTAAAACCCCGCCGGCTCTGCAGCCAGCGGGGTTTTGCGGGCCTCACGCTCTCAATCCCGCAGGTACCGCGCCATCTCCCGCAGCATGCGGTGAAGGGCGAGCAGGCTGTCCGGCGTCATCTTCGACACGTCGGCCCCGCCGAACGGCGCGGTCGCACCCAGCGCGGCGAGGCAGTGCATTTCCCAGAGGACCCGCACGTCAGGCGCAAGGAGGTCCACGTAGCGGGGGTCGAACGGCTGCACCCCCAGCGCCTTCACCACCTGCCGGCTGCAGTTTCCCACCGCGGAGAGGGAAACGCCGCACTGGCTCGCCACGTCCGCCTGGGTGACAGTGCCGTCGCCCAGGATGTACCGCCGAAACACACAGATCACGCCGGCCGCCCAGCTCTCCGGCCGGTCTTGCTTCGGCCGGAGGGCCAGCGCCGCATCCCACCAGAGCCGCTCCGCCCCGTCCGCCGGCTCCTCGGGGATGCGCCCGCACTGTTGGGCGGATGCGCGGACCCAGTAAGCCACCTGCTCCCACCAGTCCGGCGCCCCTTCAATCCACCGGCCGTCCCACAGAACCGGCGGGCCCGGGGGCGCCTGGATGCGCCCGACTTCATCCCCGTCGACCAGGAACAGGAGGTACCAGATGATCCGCGGCCACGAGGTCCGGTAGAAATCGTTCCAGGTAACGTTGGGCCGCTGCCGCCGGAGCAGCTCCATCTCCACCCGAAGCAGGTGCCGCAGTCCACCGGCCAGGCCCCCATCCAGCACGGCCGCGTGGGTGCCGAAATGATAGACCGGCGGCGTGGGCAGCAGCCAGGTCACCACCAGGTTCCCCGGCCGGACCGCGGCGCCGAGCGTCCGGGCCACAAAGGGCGCGTCGTCGGGGAGGCGGGTGAGCCTGACCTCCCGGCCGGAGACCGCGTCCACGCGGAAGAAACCCGGGATGGCCCCGTCGTTCCAGTCGATCAGGGTGTCCCGCTCGTCCGGGGAGAGCGACGGCCCGTGCAGCGCGAGGCGCTGGGCCAGGGTGTCGCCCACATGGGTGACGAACTCAAAGGCCAGCCAGTCCGCCGCGAGCTCCTGGATCTCGGGCTCCAGTTCGTCGAAGAGTTCGATGGGAAAGCAGCGCGTCAGGTCCCACGCCACGTCTTCGGCGACCTGTTCGGCCTGCAGATACTCTCTCAGCTTCGGGCCCAGCGTCTGGGCCAGGTGGTCTGCGCGCGCCGTGGCCAGGGAGAGTACCTTGCGGTGGTGCGGATCGGGTTGATCTGTGCGCATGCGCCGGAGCCTCCTGGTGAAGGATGTCGTGTAACACTTCAACACGTAAGCGGACTGCCCTGCACGGTGGACAGATGAACTCCCACGGGCCCGCACCGACCGGCGCAGCGAACACGCCGGGGCCGTCCCCGGGCAGCTCAGGCTGCTCTCGGGACGGCCCCGGCTGGCCTTACTCCCGGGCGCCGGTGATCTCGGTCGGGAATGGGATCGGCTGGTCCCAGGGCTCGAAATAAAGCGTGCCCTGCAGGGTGATCCTGGTCGCACCCTGGTGGCCCGCGATCAGGTCCAAGTGGAAGTCCGTATGGTGCTGGCTATGGTCAGCGTTGAACCAGAGGACCACCTCCAGGCGACCTTCGGCGTAACGTGAGGCGTGGCTGCCCAGCAACTCCCGCAGCGCCGGAAAGTCGCCCTGAATCGTCACCACCTGCATCTCGGTGCCCTCGTAGATCTGCTGCGACAGCGTCACGCTGGCCCCGTCGAGGTCGATGTCCTTTGCGTTGGCGAGACGCGTCGGATTGTCAAACGGAACGCTGGGGGAGATCCACTGCAGCGGGCGTTCGGTCCACTCCAGGGTGTTGATGTCCTGGGACCAATGCTGCCCCTGGTACGTAGCTCCCCCGATGGTCCACTCGAAATCGTCCTGTCGAACCGTAGAGTAGGTGAGCGACTCGCCCGATGCCGACTGATACCCCTCGACGGTCAGCTCGTCAGTGAAGGGTTCAGGCCAAACGTGAACGGTTACGGTGAAATCCCCGAAGAAGCGAATCCCGTCGGTCCCGGCTTCCCGCGCTTGCTCCAGCAGGGCGAGGGCTGCCGGGTCGACCACGATGGGCGGGGTTTCCGGCTCCGGCGACGTGATGAGCACCGTGCGGGCCTCCTGGTCCCAGGCGACCTCCAGGCCGACCCCCTCGGCGACAAACCGGACCGGGACCATCATGCGGTCGGACCGGATGGTCGGGGGCACGTCCAGCATGACCACCTGACCGTTGACCAGCGCCTCGGCCTTGTCAGCGGTCAGCACGATGATGGTGTCGCCTCTGATCAGGGTAGCGGTCCGGGTGGAGCCATTCCACGTCACCTCAAAGCCCAGTGCCTCTGTCACCGCACGGATCGGCACCAGGACCCTGTTCCCCTCAAGCACGGGGGCCACATCGGTCTGGATCTGGACGCCGTCCACCACGAGGCGGATCGGAGTCTCCGCCTGAGCCACGGTGGGAACCAGCCATACGGAGAGCATCACCAACCAGACCAGCAGACGACGCACTCGGCACACAACTCCCTTCCGAGTATGCTGACTTCTCCGTAGATTCTCTCACTCTCCCGGAAAATCCTTCGCCTGTGGCAAGCCCTCCCTGTCCCGAGCGTGCGACATGGCCAGAGCCGCCCTCCCGCCAGCGGCCAGGACGGCGGCCCGAACCACAGTCTACAGAAATAGTCGTGACCGCGACCGTCAGGGCATGAACCTATGTCTCCCCATGCACCCACCCGCCTCGTCGCGTACGCTCTGTTCGGAGCTACTGTTGATGACCCGAGGCAGACGGGCGGTGTACTCACCGCCCATCGGCCCTCGGCGGCCGCGTCCCCCTTCCCGAACCGTCGTCAACAGCACAAGGGGCCGTCCCGGGCAGGTCAGACTGCCCCGGGGACGGCCCCGACTGGATTCTCAACCAGTTTTACGCGTCGCCCTCGGCAGCGCCACCGGACTCGCCGGACTCGCCACCCTCGGAGGCGTCGCCGGACTCGCCGGTCTCGCTACCCTCGGAGGCGTCGCCAGATTCGCCGGACTCGCCACCCTCGGAGGCGTCGCCAGATTCGCCGGACTCGCCACCCTCGGAGGCGTCGCCAGACTCGCCGGTCTCGCTACCCTCGGAGGCGTCGCCAGATTCGCCGGTCTCGCTACCCTCGAAGGCGTCACCGGATTCGCCGGACTCGCCAGCCTCGGAAGCCTCGCCGGATTCGGCAGCCTCGCTAGCTCAAGTTTCACGCGAACAACTCGACATTCGTGGTGTTGAAAAAGTGCATGGGTAAGAAACGGCCCGGTTCAGGGTAA
>Ga0134100_1002094_pt1 | contig 16712 bp, 9 predicted proteins | sample 11_taG_2_FD_94444 | JGI IMG/M metagenome (GOLD analysis project Ga0134100, IMG submission 94444) | Switchgrass degrading microbial communities from high solid loading bioreactors in New Hampshire, USA - 11_42_5_180_A3 metaG | ecosystem: Engineered > Bioreactor > Semi-continuous > Anaerobic >...
ACGGCCGTGGCGGTGGTGGGGTGTTATCTCAGAGTCGTCCCCCTCCCCTCCCCTCCCCTCCCCTCCCCCTCTCCTCTCCTCGCCTTTCCTCTCGTCCCCTCCTCATACAGCGGCCCGGTGCAGCGGCCCGGTGACTCCCACCCCTCTCGTCTACTTCGCATCGGGGCACCCGTCTGCTCCCGGAGCAGGAGGGCGGTTGGCGGTCGCGGAGAAATGCCTTGAAGAACCTGGACTACTTTGTCTATGCTATTCTTGTCGAATTGCCAGACTTGCGTCATGCTGGCTGAGGAGGGTGGAAGAGGGTTGAATAGAAGTGAAAACGACGCTTTCAGGGCAACCCTAGAGGAAGCACTGAGCAAGGATTTTAGGGGGTGGGATTTCACATATCTTGAGGCCCCCAGAAGGATGCACGAATACCCTCTGTCGTGGAACTACACAGTTGAGGTTCTCCCGTACTTGAAGCAAGCCAAGTCATTATTGGATATGGGGACGGGTGGCGGCGAGTATTTGTCCCTCCTCGCCTCCCTCCATCCTTTACCAGGGATTGCGTTTGCGACCGAAGGTTACGAGCCGAACATACCTGTCGCACGGGCAAGATTAGCGCCGCTAGGCGTTGAAGTTAGGCGGGTGTCGAGCGATGACGAGCTGCCTTTCGATGATGGCGTGTTTGACCTGATAATCAACAGGCATGAATCCTACCACTGCAGGGAGGTATACCGGATCCTGAAGGCCCACGGGGTTTTTGTCACTCAGCAGGTCGGCGGGATGAATGATTATGAAATCAACCAGATTCTGCATGCTGGCGAGCCCGTGTATCATGAATGGAATCTGGCTACAGCCCCGTCCGTGAGCTTGAAGAAGCAGGAATGCGGATTCTAAAACAGAAGGAGGACTACACAAAGACCCGGTTTTACGACATTGGCGCCATAGCTTATTATGTCAAGACGATTCCCTGGCAGGTGCCTGACTTCACGTTAGACAAGGACGATTATTACGAGGGGCTAAAGTACATGGACGAAGTTATAAAGAGAGTAGGCTTTATAGAATTCACATGCCACAGGTTCTTGATTGTGTCTCAGAAGTAGGGGCTCTCCGGGGGCCCTCCGGACCATCGCGGGATCCTACGCCGGGCGCCCTGCCACGCCCTCGGCCTGGTTTTTCATGTGTTTGCTGCCTCCTTCGCGCTCCTGCCTCCGGTTGGCTCATCTGAAACCACCATTTGAAACCGCCATTGGCGTCGCCACTGGCGTAAGCCACAAGCCAGATGGTGTGAGATCAGCACCGTGATGCGTGATAGGTACATCAGCTTGGTGATGACTGGTCCGGGACAGAACGGCCGGGACGGAAGTTGTCCCGCTCATCGCGGCAGCGGTGACGTCCGACACGCCCAGTTGGGGATGAGTGACGTCCGACACGCGTAGTTGGGAATGGGTGGGGACCGGCACACGTAGTTGCGGATAACTGAAAGCCGGCACGCGTAGTCGGGAATACCTGAGGCCTAGCACACGTAGTCGGACATGAGTTACGGCCAGCGCGCGTCCAGGGATATACGTGACATGAGGAACGGGTGCGCTCGGGACGGGGGACAGTCGATACGTGTAGGCCGGGAGGGGTGACAGATGGCACGTGTGCGTGGGGACGAGTGACGCAAGGGACGCGTGATGCCATGAGGAGTGACATGTGTTACGGGATGGATCGGAAGCATGACGCGCAGAACGATACACCGGAAAGAAGTGATGTGCGCCACCCATCCTGGTCCGACGGGTGATGCGCGAGGAGGTCTGCCGAGAACGGGTGGCGCACGGTACACGTCGAGTGCGAGCGGTGATGCCCATCACGGAACAGACGCGGACGTCATCCCGCGCGCTCGAGACTAGTGCCGCGGTCCAAGGCGAAGGGGCGACCGGAGCTGGTCCACGGAGAGGCATCGGCTCTACCCGGCCCGGGAGTCGTCACTTCCTTTCTCAAGGGCACCAGGGTAGCCGGTGGTTGCACGGGCGGCCAGATTCGAAGCTTCCCGCCGTCCAACCCACCGGCAGCCCCCAGCGTTCTTCAGGAAGAAAGACGAGAGTCCATGACGCCAGAGCCGGGCAACACAACGGTTCCGATGGAATCCATGTCGGGATCTTGGGCGCGACCATCATCCGGCAGGCGCGATCGTCATTCGTCATCGGGCTCGGGCTGCCAACGCAATCCCGTTCCAAACCCCAGGTCGCGGCCTGTTTCGCGGCGACACCACCTGTGGGGGACTCCCGGCGCCTGAGCGTGAGTGTGAGCGCGAGGGCCTAAGCCGAGCTGCGCCCAGCTGAGCCGAGCTGACGGCCCTGCCTACCCAAGCCGCATGACCAGTCTATTCCGCAATTCAGCGGGTCACATACGTCACCACGTCATCGAACGCCTTCCGTGTCGACGCGCCCGTTATCGCGTCCACGCTCTCATCTGACACGCCGATAAGCAGCACGGCCACGGCGTTCATCGCCTTGGGTATGCCCAATAGCTTGTGGAAGTAATCGCTTCTAGCACCGTTGATGGCGTCGGTGGGAGAAGAGACTATCTTGGTAGCGTACCCTAGCACCATCGCAGCGACGGACATGTTCTGACAAGCAAGCCCGCAGTCAAACGGGTCTGTGCTCAGGTTACTTGTGCTCGACACGACGATGGCGACCTTGGCCGACGCGAGCGACAGTCTCCGAGGCGCACCTCCCACTCGGCCCTGCGCAGGCGCAGGGGCCGGCCCGCCCGGCGGAGGTGTTTGCCCACCCTGCGAGGGAGCTTGCCCGCCTGGAGGAGGAACCATCATGCCGCCCCCGCCGCCCATGCTGCTTTCTATCTCCTCGAGTATCTCCGCATCGCGCACTACGGAAAAGTGCCACCGCTGGCTGTTGCGCGCACTGGGAGCATTGATGCCGGCTTTGAGTCGATGATGTCAATGTCGCTGCGTTTCGCCTTGGTCGCTGCCTCCGCGACTGATGAGGCATTGCCCTTCTTGTGCGGCTGAACTAACTCCACGCCTGCATAGCAGGTTAAGGCAAGTACCAGTGCAACAGCAAGGAGCGACCTCGAGTGCGGCGCTGGTGCCATGCGTTTCATGCCTAAGACCCTCCTTCCTGAAGCCCTCCTTCGACCTTCGACCTTTCCTGAAGCCCAGTTGAACTCCCATGCTTTCACCATTCCGTCAGGGGACGCGAGCGATGGCCCCACGCTCCATCTTGTGCGTGGACACGAGTTCACCTGTCCCGGGACATTCCTCCCCTGGCCCGCGGTCCCCTTGCCCATCCTTCCAACTCACGCGGACATCTTTCGTGAACCACAACCAGTCTCCTCCAGACCTTCGAGCCTCGCTACTTGGGAAGTCACTCCGGGCGGTCGCAGTCACATGGACGAGGGGTCGTTGAGACTCCCTGGTGAGTGCGAGTCTGGCCTGCCGCAGCGACGATCTTGCCTGATTGGGCCGAGCTGCCGTGTTCGCGTGATTTCACGATGCTGTTCGCCCATGCACCCGCATGCCAGCGTCCCCACGCGCTGGCCGCTGGCATGCTTACGTGTGCGTGCCTGAGCCTGCGCGTTGCGTTGCCATCGTGTCATCGTGCCAGTGCGCCCGTATGCCAGCGTACCTGCGCGCTTGCGCGTTGCGGTGCCTGCACCACGAAGCTGAAAGTTGAGAGAAACGTTGGCAACAGTTTAGGTCTGCTTCAGAGAGCCTTGCCTTCCAATTGCTATCATTCCATTGGAATCTCCATTGGTGGAATCTCCGTTGGAGTCAGGGTCTGCCGTGCCTTGGCATCTGCCGCCAAGATGCCAATGTGCCAATGAAGGATGTTCAACTCGCGAGGAAGGGGGCTCATTTAGCCGCAAGGACGTCGCTAGGCGCATTCGAGGCTTACGCCATTGGTGATTTCTGAGGGAGGGAACCCGTCCGTGAGTGTCATCCTCGTTGAGGAGAGCAAATGTAGAAAGTGTTACGCCTGCATAAGGTCGTGCCCTGTCAAGGCGATCAAGGTTGAGGATGGCGTCACGAGAGCTGTGGACGGGCTGTGCGTGGCGTGCGGGGAGTGCATCGAGGCGTGCGCGCAGAGGGCGCGACGCTCGCAGCCGGACGGTGGTGCTGAAGGGCTGCTCGATGCGCTTCTGGCGGAAGGGCGCGCCATCGCTCTCCTTGACCCGTCGTTCCCGGCGGCGTTCCCAGGCGTATCTGCGGGCCAGGTGGTGGCGGGCGTTGCGGCTCTAGGGTTCTCGGAGGTGCGCGACACGTCACCCGCCATAAGGCGTGTCGTCGAGGCGTACCGGGCTGCGCTCCAGACCCTGTCCGCATGCCCGTCTTCAGGTCCGGGGCCATCCTACTACGGCCCGGGCCGGAACGAACTCGCCCCGGCGCGTCCGGTCGCTGTCAAGCGTCCTGCGATAAGCTCAGCGTGTCCGGCGGTGGTGCGCCTTGTGGAGAGGCATTACCCGGACCTCGTGGACAATCTCGTCCCTGTCGCCTCGCCTCCCATAGTTGCAGCGCGCGTGATCCGCGAGGCTCTTCAGGCGGTTGACGATGATGCGCTGCTGGGCTCGCGAATCTCCGGCCGTGGCAAGGGCCGCAGGGCGTCGGAGCCGCCCGCGGCACTGCCTGCGCCCGGCGGGCCCGCAGCAGCCAGGCGGGCGGGCAAGCCTTCCGGCAAGCCCGGGGCCGCGGCGCGCTCGGACGCAGGCGTCAGGATCGTGTATGTTGGACCGTGTGTCGCGCGAAAGGCCGAGGTCTCCGAGCTCGGGGCCGCATCGGGCATAGATGCAGTCCTCACGTTTGACGAGCTTGCCGCGGCGTTCGAGGCGAGGGACATCGTGCTCCGGGATCTTGGCCCGCGAGCGCTCGACGGTCCCATTGCGCCGTATGAGCGCCACGTGGCTTTCGCGGGCGGGCTGTCGTGGCTCATGGGGATGTCGAAGGGGCTTTCCGACGAAGAGCTCGTGATAGCGGCGGGCGGGTCGAGGTGCGTCGAGGTGATGGGCGACCTCGCGCGGGGCGTCCTCAGCCCGCTCTTCGTCGATGCGTCCATGTGCCGTGGTTGCCTGGACGCGCCCGCGCTTCGCAGGCGCTCCTCGGTCTCCGTGCGCAAGCATGCATGCCAAGCGTTCGCTCTGGAAGAGGCGGCGTCCCCCGGAGAGCCTGGCGACGCGCCGGTCGGAGGTGGCGCGTGTGGCGGAGGCGAGGTCAAGGCCGATGTGCTCGGGCGCACGTTCAAGGCGTGCGGGGTTAAGCTGCCCATTCCCAGCGAGTCAGAGATAGCCGAGATCCTGGCGTTCTCAGGGAAGATCTCGCCCCAGGACCACCTGGACTGCGGAATGTGCGGTTACCCCACGTGCAGGGCATACGCCGTCGCCGTGTACCAGAACATGGCTCGGTCCGACATGTGCGTGCAGCATGTGGTGGATAGGCTCAGGGACAAGGTGGAGAATATGAAGGCCGAGCTCGTATCGGTGAGGACATCGTCTTTCGACGATATCTACGGTGCAAGCCACCAGATCCGGGTGGCGAAGGACCTCGCCGAGAGGGCTGCGCGGAGCGGGTCCACCGTGCTCCTGCTGGGGGAGAGCGGGGTGGGGAAGGAGGTTTTCGCGCGGGCCATCCACTCGGCGAGCTCGCGGCGGGGAGGGCCGTTCGTGAGCGTGAACTGCGCCGCCATTCCGGATAACCTCATGGAGGCTGAGCTGTTCGGCTATGTGGAGGGAGCGTTCACTGGGGCGGTGAAGGGGGGCAAGCCGGGCAAGTTTGAGCTGGCAGCCGGGGGCACCATCTTCCTGGACGAGATCGGCGACATGTCCGTGCAGCTCCAGGCGAAGCTGCTTCGGGTGTTGCAGACCCACAAGATCGAGCGCGTGGGCGGGACGCGGGAGATCGAGGTGGACGTGCGCGTGATGGCCGCCACTAACAAGGACCTCGAGGCGATGGTGAGGGATGGTGCGTTCAGGTTGGACCTTTATTACCGCCTCAACGTGGTGACCATCCGCATACCGCCGTTGCGCGAGCGCATCGAGGACATCCCGCTGATAATCAGCATGTCCCTTGCCAAGCTCTCAGCCCGTTGCCCGACGAAGGTGACATCGGTGTCGCCGGAGGCGCTGCGGATCCTGCTCGACTACAGCTGGCCGGGGAATGTGAGGGAGCTCGAGAACGTGCTGGAGAGAGCGCTCAACCTGGCGGACGGCGAGGTCATCGGGGTGGAGCACCTGCCAAGCCATGTCGTGGATTCCGCCAAAGGGCCGGGCCGCGCGGTAGCCGGCTGGGGGCACGGGGGGCACGGGGCAGGCGAGGCCTTGAACGACGTGGTCGCGAGGGCGGAGCGAGAGACGCTCATCGAGGTCCTGAAGGCCACCGGTAACAACAGGAGCCGCGCCGCGAGACAGCTAGGGATCTCACGATCCGCACTTTACGAGAAGCTGCGAAAATACGGGATCGTGTAAGGATTGCAGTATCTAGGTATGGTGCCATACGTTCTCGTTTCTTTTCTTGAGGGCGCTAGGGTTGCCGGTGCTTGCACGACGAGGCGTCGAGAATTAGGCAGGCCTGCGCGCCAAATTCGAACGAGGCTCGCCGCAAGCGTGCCGTCCCCGGAGGGCAACACCGGCAACCCTGGGCCTGGGCAGGATTCGCGCGCTGAAAAGTAGCGCGAACTTGTGGCGATGTACCTAGCTACGGCTCATCGAGTTCTCGTCCCCCTCCTTATTGCGGCAGCGCGGCTCTTCAGCTCAATCGCTCAGGACCGCCGTTGTGCCGGGTGCCAGGCGGATCTGGTGGACAATGGGGAGGTTCAGCAATCTCCCGGCGATACACTTGGTCTGTCGAGGGAGGATACGAGGACCCGACCGGACCGATGCCGCCGAGCGGCAGAGCGGAGGCCTGAGATGGTACCGCAAGGGAAACGGTCTCTCCTGACGAAGTACCGGACCACCGGCCATGGACCGAAGGGCCGATGGGCCGGTGCACCTGTGGCGCGGTCGGGCGGTCCGTGATCGAGCGGTCGATCAGTCGGATAGAGAGCAGAGCGACAGGGCGCCGCCAAGCGCTCCTGCTGGAAATGAGGGGTATGACGCCTTGGACGATAACGCGCGCTTGGGAGATACACGCCGGCCTGACGGGACTCGCACTCCAGGGCCGGGTACACCGAACCTGACGGGTGCTCTGCCTTTTCGTCGGTATATCCAAGGTCAGGAGATGTCGCTCGGGATGCTCCTGCGCCTCGCGGTACGTCTGTGCGATGCGATCTTCCGGGCGCACAGCGAAGCTATCGTCCTCGGCAACTTGAACCCCGATGGCGTCCTGGTGAGCCTGGAAGATGAGAAGGTGTACTTGGCAGACCCCATTCGCACCGGGCAAACGGAAACCGACCGCGATGCCGTATTCTACCTTGCGCCTGAACAAACCGGTCGCTTGAGCAGGCCCGTTGACCTGCGGGCCGACCTGTTCTCGCTGGGCGTGATCCTTTACGAAGCGCTCACGGGCCGGCTGCCAGTGGAGGGTAGGAACAGGCTAGAATGGTTCCACAACCTGATGGCAGGGCGCATCACGCCCCCGAACGAGGTGGATGTACGGATTCCCGTGGTGCTCTCTGACATCGTCATGAAATGCCTTGCCAGGGATCCTGACAAGAGGTACCAGAGCATCGAGGGCATAGGGCACGACCTGCGCCGGTGTCTCGAGGAGTGGGAGCAGCGTAGCAGCATCGCCCCTTTCAAGATAGGCCAGCACGACCGGGGCGACGCCCAGCGCGAGGCTGTCCCTCGATTCCAGGGTTTGGTCGGCTTCTATGGGAGAGAACGAGAGCTTGAGCTGTTGCACCAGGCGTTCGATAGGGTGGCTCGCGGTCCCGCTGAGGCAGTCTTCGTCACGGGACAGGCGGGGATTGGGAAGACCAGGCTGGTTCAGCAGTTCGCCATGAGCGTTCGGACGACGCGGAGCCTTTTCGTAGGCGGGAAGTCTGAGTCTCTTGAGAAGGACGTGCCCTACGGGCCGGTAATAGCTGCCTTCGAGCAGTTGTTTCAGTGGATTGAGGGTCGAGGGAGCGAAGAGCTATCCGCTTGGCGCGAGGTCGTCCTTTCCAAGCTTGGAGCGAACATTCCCTTGGTCACGGCGTTGATACCCGCCATGGAGCGGCTCGTGGGCAGGCACCCGGGGCCAAGGGTGGGCTCGAGCGTGGAAGCTGGGGAACGGCTCTTCTATGCCTTGTCGCAGTTGCTTCAGGTTTTCGCCACCGAGAGCGCGCCTTTGGTGCTCTTCCTCGACGACTTGCACTGGGCGGACCCCGGGTCTCTGAAGCTGTTGGAATCGCTCTTCCTGGAGCACGAGATCGGTCATGTCCTATTGATAGGCACCTATCGGGAGGAAGAACTGCCCTCCGCCCGGTTCCTGGACGCGACGGTCAAGTCCATGGAACGGGCAGCCGCCAGATTCAGCACGATCCGCCTGTCCTCCCTCAGCTGCTCGGACGTCGAGCAGGCGATTGCAGCCAGCCTTTGCTGCAGCGTGGAAGAGGCACGGCCGTTGGCCAGATTCCTGTACCAGAAGGCAGGGGGTAACCCGTTCTTTATCCAGGAGCTCCTGCAGGCTATGTACAAGAAGGGGCTGATAGTGCCCGAGCCCGACGAGGCTGCGGCGGCAACCGGTTCCGAGGATGCCGCGCACGTGCGGGGCACAGTCGGCACTACCACGGAGGGCTTTGCGGGCACTGCAGGCAGGGCTTCCACAGGCTGCGTTGTTGACGTTCCCTCTGCTGCGGGCACCGAAGCAGACACGAGCGCGGGCAAAGGCGCGACCGCCCCGGCTACGGTGCACGCAAGCGCAGGCGGGGAGGTCACTGCCGGGACGGCGGACGCAGGCACGGGTGAGGTTGCTGGGGTTGCTGCAAGCACGGGCATGGCGCGCGCCGGCATGGGGCGCGCGGGAAACATGGCACGCGCAGGCGCGGGCGTCTCGCGCAGCAGCGGCGGCGACCGTAGGTGGCGCTGGGACCTCGGCCAGACAGAGCGCGCGGAGATCGCGAGCGACGACGTCACGAGCTTCCTCGTGCAGAGGATCACACACCTACCCGCGGGATGCAGAGATGCGTTGCGACTCGCGGCCTGCATCGGGAACACTTTTGATGTGCCGTTGCTCGCCAAGGTTTCCCGCCAGCCTGAGGCAGTCGTGGAAAGGTATATCGGGGACTGTGTCGCGGAGGGGCTCGTCCAACGACTCGACGGAGGGATATACGGCTTCGTCCACGACCGTGTGCACCAAGCTGCATATCTCGTGACACCCGAGGGAGAACGGAGGGCGATCCACCACCGCCTGGGCTGTCTGATCCTCGAGGAGATAGGGGAGCCACCGGAGGGGGGAGATGTGCCAGGCGCGGCCTTGCCGGCCTTCTTCGCGGCGGTCGGCCACTTGAACTTGGGAATAGAGCTACTAGTCGGTGAGACTGCGAGGATCCGAGGCGCCAGACTGAACCTACTCGCGGGGAGGAAGGCCAAGCAGGCGTCGGCCTTTGTCGCGGCGCTCAAATACCTTACGATAGGGCTGCGGCTGCTGGACGAAGAGTGTTGGAAGACCGACTACCGCTTGGCTTTCCAGCTTCACAGCGAGTACCTGGAGTGCCAGTATCTTTGTGGCCGCTACGACGAATCGGAGAGGCTCTTCCAAGAGCTCCTTGGCCGGGCTCGAGACAAGCTGGATAGGACGCAATTACGTTTGATCGCTATCCTGTTTGCAACGAAGAACGACTTCGATAACCGGGCCATCCAAATCGGCCTTGAAGGGCTAGCAGAGTTGGGGTACCACATCCCGGCTAACCCTTCCGCACCCTACATCGTCCGGGAGCTGCTCAAGGTCAAGAGGCTGATAAAGAGGACGGGGATCGATCGCATACCAGACCTGCCGCCGGCGCGGGATGCGGAAGTCCAGGCTGCTTCGAGCCTGCTATTTGCGATCTCGCCGTGCGCCTACAACAACAGCGGAGATCTGCTCTTCGCCATCGCGCTGAAGATCTGCGAGCTCTCCCTGCGCTTCGGACACTTTCCCAACTCCGGCTCGGGCTACATGGCGCTCGCGATGGTCAGCGTTGTACGTCTGAAAGACTTCCGCATCGGGGTCCCCTTGGGGAGAATCGCCTTGGCGCTTGCTGAACGATACGGGACTCCGGCGGAGAAGTACGTGGTCGACTTTCTCTACGGCACCTTCTTCACGCCCTGGTTGGAACACACCCAAGAAGGCGAGCAGTACCTGGAACGAGCCAAGTCGGGCAGCCTAACCTGCCGCGACTTCACATACGCCGGCTATGCAATGACCTTCTCCCTGGTCTCGAAGCATTTCAGGGGCCTGCCCCTCCCGGAACTCGTGGAGCAAATACAGGAAAGCTTCGCATTCGCATCCAGGGTGAAGGATCCGTACTTCCCGAGCTTCCTGTCGATATACCGGCAGATGGCGCTCGCGCTGCAGGGTCTCACGCAGGCACCGAACAGCCTCAACGACGATTCCTTCGACGAAGAGGGGTTCATCGGGGGAGATGCGGCGTACCACATCAGGGACAAGGAACTCTTCGACTACTACCTGTGCAAGAACCAGCTGTACTACCTCAATGGCGACTACGAGCGGGCGTTGCCTCTTCTCAGGGAAGCCGAGCGTCTGACCAGGCTGTATTTTGGTGAAGTATATCTCGCTGACCACGCCTTCTATTATTGCCTGACGGTCGCTGCCCTGTACCATGCCTTGCCGGTCGGTAAGAGAGTCGCATACTGGCTGCTCCTCCTCAGGAAGCATCGCCAGATGGCGCAGTGGGCACGTCATTGTCCCGCGAACTTCGAGCACAAGCGGCTTCTCATCGAGGCGGAGATGGCCCGGATACGCCGAAGGAACGACAGGGCGGCCTTGCTATATGACCAGGCCGTCAGGTCGGCAAAAGCCTACGGCTTTGTCCAGAACGCGGCCATCGCCAGCGAGTGTGCGGCAAGGTTTTACTACTCGAGAGGCATCGCGGGGATCGCCGAGAAATGCGTGAGGGAGGCGTACGAAGGGTATAGAGCGTGGGGCGCACGGGCCAAGGTCGAGCAGCTCCAGTCCCAGTATCCGTGGCTGGCGGAGGGGGAGCACAGTGCCGCGGGTACCCCACAGCAGGGACCGCTGTCGTCTTTGACGAGCCGCAGCTTGTCTCAGATGGTCGACATGGAGGCGATTTTCCAAGCAGCCCAGCTCCTCTCTGGCGAGATCATCCTGGAAGATCTGTTGAAGAAGATGATGGAGACGGTGGTGCAAGACGCCGGGGCGGGTCGGGGCGCCTTGCTCCTGCCGAAGGACGGGTGCTGGTACGTAGAAGCTCACATGGAAACAGGCCTCCGTGTGGAAAGCGGGCGCCGTGCCGGGATCGATACTCGCGTTGACCCCGTCTCTTGTGCGGGGGACGGCTCTCGTGCGGAAGGCGCTCTTCATGAGGAAAGCGGGTTGAGCTGGGGGCAGGCCCAGGTCCTCCAGTCGTTACCTCTCGAACAGTGCGACTTCTTGCCCCGGTCTGTGATCGATTACGTGGCCAGGAGCGGCGAGACGGTGGTACTGGATGACACGGCCAAATCGGGGGCGTTTGCAGGGGATCCCTATATGGCCGCCAGGCTCCCTTCGTCTGTCCTCTGTCTGCCCATCGTCGGCAAGGGGAAAACCGTGGCCATCCTTTACCTCGAGAACAGCGCGTCCGCAGGCGTGTTCACTCCGGACCGGGTGGAAGTCTTGAAGCTGCTCTCTTCGCAGATGGCCATCTCCATTGAAAACGCGCGCTTGTACGCGGACCTGGAACGATCGCGCGATCAGCTTTCGGAGTGGAACCGGATGCTCGAGCAAACGGTGGCTGAGAGGACCAGGCAGCTGCAGCAAACCAACGAGGAACTCACGAAGGCGAAGGACGCCGCTGATGCCGCCAACCGGGCCAAGAGCGACTTCTTGGCGGTCATGAGCCACGAGATACGCACGCCCATGTATGGTGTCATTGGCACGGCCGAGCTCCTGCTGCAAACATCGCTCGACCGCGAGCAGCGGGAATACGTCTCTGCCATCATGGACGCCTCAGAGGTGCTGCTCACGGTCATCAACGACATCCTTGACTTCAGCAAGATTGAAGAGGGCAAGTTCCGGCTGCAGCCGACAGACTTCCACCTTCCGTCTCTGAGCAAGAACGTTCTAGCTGCGTTGGCGCCTAGGGCGCGCAGCAAGGGGATATCCCTTCGGCACCATCTCGCACCCGATATCCCTAGTTCGCTCCGTGGGGACCCTACTCGCCTGAGCCAGGTGCTTTTGAACCTCTTGAACAACGCTGTCAAGTTCACCGACAAAGGCGGGGTGACGCTTAGGGTTTTCGTGGAAAGCGAGGATGCGGACAGACTGACAGTCCGCTTCGAGGTGCACGATACTGGGATAGGCATACCCCGGGAAGCTCAAGACTCGCTGTTCACGGCGTTCTATCAGGTCGATTCGCCGGCTGCCAGCAAACACGTCCGTGGCGGCACCGGCCTCGGCCTCGCCATTTGCAAGCGCCTCGTGGAACTCATGCGCGGTAGGATTGGCTTCGAAAGCACGGTGGGGCGAGGGTCCACCTTCTGGTTCTCTATCCCATTCGAGCGGGGTCACGCGGAACCTGGGTCTGTTGAGCGACAAGGGCATGGTCAGGGTTGGAGTCATCTCCCGGGGAGATGGCAGGCGGCGCATGGGGATGCCTTCGTCAGCGGCCTAGCGTCAACGCAGGCAGGAGCTCGGGCGGAAAGAAGCGAGGGAGTGGGCACCGTGCTTGTGGCTGAGGACGATGTCGTCAACCGGCGACTCATCGTATCGCAGCTGGGGAAGCTGGGCTTTGCGACCGAGGTCGCGTGTAACGGCAAGGAGGCGGTGGAGGCCTACTCAAGGGCGCGTTACGCGCTCGTCCTGATGGACTGTCAAATGCCTGTGATGGATGGCTACGAAGCGGCCATGGCCATACGGAAGATGGAGACAGCTGGGAGTGGCCCGCGGGGGCGAACCCCCATAATCGCCACAACTGCTGGTACAATGCCGGGAGAAGAGGAGAAGTGCCTCGAGGCTGGGATGGACGATCTTCTGAGGAAGCCCATCAGGATACGGGATCTTCAGGCAGTGCTGGAGCGCTGGCTACCCGGCGCGGGCGCGGGTATCGAGGCCGATGCCGATGTCGCCGCTCCAAGCACGGATGCCGACGCGAAGGGGGCGCGCCTGGTCGAGTCGTTTGTGTCGGCGTTTGTTGATCCTGCCAGGCGCAGCCAATTCAAGGAACTGATAGGCGGCGATGGGGATTTCCTCATCGAGCTCCTGGAGACCTTCTTGCGGGACGTGCCCGCCAAGCTCGCTGCGCTTCGAGAGGCGCTCGCCCGGGAAGACGCCGCGACTGTGCGACGACATGCCCACGGCATGAAATCCAGCGCATACCTGTTGGGGCTCAGCAGGCTCGCCTCCCTGTGCGAGCAGTTGGAACGCGCCGCTGCCGTCGCTGCAGCCGCGCCTGCTGGCCGCGAGGTTGCCGAGGTTGCCGGAGGCGCCGGGGGAGACAGCCCCGGCACAGAGACCGGGATCGACAGCCCCGACATTGGGATCGGGATGCGGGTGGCGGCGATCGGCGAGTGCGCGGACGCTGCGTCTACCACTGCGGACACGAACGCTCTGGAAAAGCTGATGGCGGCCGTTGAAAGCGATTGCAGGCAGCTTTGCGGGAGCATATCGGCATTCCTCGAAGACGCGCGACGCAATCCAGCCTAGGTATGGTGCCGCGAGTCTTCTTTTCGTGAAGGTGCCAGGGTTGCCGGCGCTCGCACGACGGGGATGGTCGCGTTCACCGGTAGTGGAACTTGTATCCTATCCCCCTGACCGTGACGATGTAACGAGGGTTGGACGGGCCCGGCTCGATCTTCTTGCGAAGCCTGTTCACATGGACCATGACCGTCCTGTAGTCGGCGTCGTACTTGAACTGCCAAACCGACTCCAATAACTGGTGGTATGAGAACACCCGGTTCGGATTCTGTGCGAGCAGGGCGAGAAGCTCGAATTCCTTGTTGGTGAGAGCAACCGGCGAGCCGCCTACCAGGACCGTACGGCCTAAGAGATCTATCTCCAGACCGGGGTAAGAGATCCTTTCCTTCTCTTGCTCTTTCCTGTCGCTCCATCCGGAGACCCCGAGCGCGCTGCTTGACTGGCGGCTCCTGCGCAGGTGCGCTTTCACGCGTGCTATGAGTTCCTTCGGGTTGAAGGGCTTGACCACGTAGTCGTCCCCACCAACACCCAGGCCAAGCACAACGTCGGAAGAGTCTCCCTTCGAAGTCAGGAATATTATCGGGACGTCGCTCTTCTTGCGTATCTCTCGGCATATTTCTATGCCGTCGATGTCAGGCAGGAGTATATCAAGGATGATGAGCGCTGGGTCGTGAAACCGAATGAGCTCGAAGACGCTGCTACCATCTTTCCCCAGGACGACGCGAAAACCCTCTCGCATCAGGTGGTGCTCAATCACCTTCCTCACTACCGCTTCGTCGTCAACCACCAGGATAGTCTCGCCGGCCATGAGCGCCTCCTGCCACGTCGTCACGTCAAGCACTTATTCTCTTCGTCCGAGCCATTTCCTCTTTGCTGAACAAGATGCCAGTGCCCGTGAAGAAGGACCTACCTGGCGGCCGAGCGAGTGAGCTCGCGCGATCGGAGATCCGTTCCGGTCCCGACATCTGCGTGAAGAGCATGCCGCCTTTCTTGCTCCTGGCGCCGAACACGCAGGACGAGCCCGGGCTGTGCTCGGTGAGGCGACGTCGCAAGGCGACACCGCGGACGGGGACGGGTGCCCGACACCCGAGACACCCGAGGCCGCCCCAGTCGGAGAGAGGAGTGAGAGGCGCCCGCACTGCTCGTTGTTGAAAGGGGGGAACGGAGCTGACGCCGCGGCTCCGTTCCCCGAGAAGACCCGCTCTTCAGAGTGCCTGATGTTCCTATTTGGTCGGGTAGAAGAACTTGCTTATGCGTTGGTCGTTCATGTTGTCTCGCGTAGCGATGACGGTGCTGCAGAGGACCTTCGACGGGACGTAGTCGGCCTGTCCGTTCAGGATTCTATGTCATTCCTCATCTTTCACGGGAAATCACGCATCTTGCCGGTGTCATCGATCGATCTCCACCGATGGCAGGGCGGGTTGCGGCGGCTTTGCGCCTAACCAGGGCCGCCGCGCGGCAGGAATTGCAATCCACCCGGCGAAAGCACAGAACATGGTACCGCAGTAGAGGCCACAACTCGGATGATGTCGGGCCGGTGCGTTTTCGGCGGGTAGTGGTTGGTCCCTCGAGAGACTAGACAAGCAAGCAAGAGTCGCAGGCGCGCCGGTTCAGCGAGGAGGGTGCCTATGGAGAACTTCGTCTTTCAGAACACCACTAAGGTCATCTTCGGTAGAGGCACGGAAGAGCAAGTCGGGCAGGAGGTAAGGCGGTACGCCAAGAAGGTGTTGCTGCACTACGGCGGTGGGAGCATAAAGAAGACCGGCCTGTACGACAGGGTCATGAATTCCCTTGCCGAGGCTGGCGTTGCCGTTCACGAGCTGGGTGGCGTCAAACCCAACCCCAGGGTGGACCTGGTGAGGAAGGGCATCGCGATCTGCCGAGAGAACGGAATCGGCTTCATACTTGCGGTGGGGGGCGGCAGCGTTATCGATTCCGCCAAGGCGATTGCCATCGGCGTCCCCTATCAGGGAGATGTGTGGGACTTCTATGCCGGCAAAGCTGAGATCGAGAGCGCCCTGCCGGTCGGGGTGGTCCTGACCATACCGGCTGCCGGGAGCGAGACGAGCGGCGCATCCGTTATCACAAACGAGGAGGGTCACTACAAGAGGAACGTTGGCCATGACGTGCTTCGCCCCAAGTTTGCCATCCTCAACCCGGAGCTTAGCTTCACCCTTTCAGCTTATCAGACCGCATGCGGGGTCGCGGACATCATGGCCCACGTCATGGAAAGGTACTTCACCAATGCGGAAAACGTCGACCTTACCGACAGGCTGTGCGAGGGCACTCTCAAGACACTGATTTACAACGCCCCGATCGCGATTCAGGAGCCGACCAACTACGCGGCCCGTGCCGAGATCATGTGGGCCGGCACGATTGCTCACTGCGACCTTCTCGGGACCGGCCGTGTTGAGGACTGGGCTTCCCACATGATCGAGCACGAGCTCAGCGGGATCTACGACGTTCCCCACGGCGCCGGCCTTGCGGTGGTGTTCCCCGCCTGGATGAGGTATGTATACAAGCGGCACATCGGCAGGTTCGCGCAGTTTGCGGCGAGGGTCTGGAACGTCGAGCCTGATTTCACCTCCCTGGAGAAGACAGCTCTTGCCGGAATCGAGAGGCTCAAGGGATACTTCCGGTCGATTGGGTTGCCGGTCACCCTCAAAGAGCTCGGGATCCCCGAGGACAGGCTCGAGGAGATGGCTGCCAAGTGCACTGAGCGTGGCCCTGTGGGTAGCTTCGTGAAACTCGGGAAAGACGATGTCCTGAGCATATACAATTTGGCGAGGTAGGCGAGTCTTGCGAGGCAGCCGGGCGCGCGCGGCAGGACGCGCCGCGCCCGGCCACTTCGAGGTTTTGAGCATTTGAACGCGCTGCACGCGGCTGCACGCGCCGCAAGCGCGCCGTCCCCCGAGCGTAGAGCGCAGCACCTGCAACCCGGGGCAGGGCCCCTCCGTCGAAA
>Ga0134100_1002103_pt1 | contig 16679 bp, 14 predicted proteins | sample 11_taG_2_FD_94444 | JGI IMG/M metagenome (GOLD analysis project Ga0134100, IMG submission 94444) | Switchgrass degrading microbial communities from high solid loading bioreactors in New Hampshire, USA - 11_42_5_180_A3 metaG | ecosystem: Engineered > Bioreactor > Semi-continuous > Anaerobic >...
AATAATCATTTATTCAGTTGTCTATATCCATAGGCTTATTTTTGTATGCCCATTTTTCGCTTATCGAAGTTTCTATCTGTAAGTATCATTTTTCTCTTGACAATTCATAGTTGGTCTCCTTTATCAAGAAATTCTATAATATCATATAAAAGATATGTCCGCAGATTAGTCTTTATTTTCGACACAAGCTATACGATACAGCATTTTATTAATTATATTCTAAAATTTGACATATAACAATAGTAATAACAGGTTTATATATATTTTTATATTCTTGATATTATATTTTTATATTCTTGGTAAGGACAGATATTTAAGGGTAAGAATATAAGAAGAACTATTTGTTCGATATAAAAACTTTACAGAAGGAGGAGAAAAGTTATGGATATTATGTATAAAACCACTGCAGTATCTACAAGAGGGAGAAACGGAAAAGTTGTGGTAAAGGATAGTCCGCTGGAGTTTTCAATGACTCCGCCAGTGGAAATGGGAGGAAAAACAGAAGACCAGAAAACCGGGGTTAATCCCGAACAGCTTTTTGCCGCAGGGTACGCTGCATGTTTCGGAAGTGCTCTGCAGCATGTTATAAGAGAAAAAAAGCTGCCTATTCCGACCCCCAGTGTTGAGGTCACTGTAGGCATAGGAAAGAATGACAGCGGCGGTTTTGAACTGGCAGTTGAAATCGTAGCCTTGATTTCGGGGTTGGACCAGGCCACGGCTGATGAGGTTGTTAATCAAGCTCACTATGTATGCCCATATTCCAATGCAACAAGGGGAAACATTGAAGTTAAGGTTTCTGCAAAAGTATCATAGTTTATAGTTTAATAGTTTAAGTATCATACAATGACCGGTGGCTGCTTCAGAAGATTTCGAAATCGCTGATGACCTAAGAATCTGAAAAGCTCTTAGCTGGTACCCAGTACGAAATTTTCAGGCAGCCATTTTTTCATGATAATAAGATACCAGAGTAAGGTTAAAGACTACATAATATAATTTTTGGCATACTTTTTCGGAGATATTTTAAAGGTTTTGGAGAAGCTCCTGATAAAATTTGAATAATTATTAAATCCGCATTCCTGGCATACTTCCGATATACTCATTCCGTTTCTTAAAAGTTCTTTTGACGTAAAAAGCCTTTTTAACGTTATATATTCATGAGGAGTATATCCGGTATGTTTTTTAAACTCCCGCAATAAATGATATTTACTGGAATAAAACCTGGAAGCCAGAGCATCCAATGAAAGATCATCGGCCAGGTTTTGATTAATATAATGAATTATATCATTTATTTTGTAATTATAGGAAACATCATCCCCTATATCAACCAAATCGGTGTCGGTATAGGCTCTGTTAAGGAAAACTAAAAGTTCGGTCAAATAGAGTTCCTTCAATATTTCTGCCCCAAAGCTATCGGTAAATAGAATTCTTTTCAGTTTTCCAAGGATAACCTTTATTATGTTCAGAATTTCAGTTCCGGGCCGCAAAAGATTATATCTGTTCTTAGAGGTTGATTCGAAGCACATATTCAAATTGCAGGAGGGGGTGCTTTTTCTGGATATAAAATCAGGATTAACCCAAATAACTATGCGTTCGTATACCGACCCGTAATTAATTATGGGCTTATGCAGTTCTTTATTGTTTATAAGTATAATATCCCATGGCTTTAAATTGTAGGATTTCCCCTCGATTATGTAAGTTACGTCGCCTGAAATGAAAAAATATATTTCAAAGAAATCATGTTTGTGGTATTCAACTTCAAGAGGGCCGTTGTCTTTATAGTGAAAAAATTCAAAGTTATCGCTCAGCATATATTGCCTGTGAGTAAAAGGCTGATTTGTACTGTCCATCCTGTCCCCCTCCCTTGTACATTATAGCAATATTTGCAATAATATCAACAATATCTAAAAAGAAAAATTCATATTTTAACATTATAATGGAGATAATAGGGTGAATAAATTTCAACAAAGAGGAGGATATTTATGAGTAAAGCGGATATAGGCCTTATAGGTCTGGCGGTAATGGGTGAGAACCTGGTTATGAACATGGAGAGCAAAGGTTTTACGGTAGCCGTATATAATCGCAGTACCGAAAAGGTAACTAATTTTATAGAAGGCAGAGCAAAGGGTAAGAACATTATTGGAACTTACTCAATAAAAGAGCTTGTAGACAATTTGAAAACTCCAAGAAAAGTAATGTTAATGGTTAAGGCAGGCAAACCTGTTGATGACTTTATCGAAAAGATTATTCCTTACCTTGATAAAGGTGATATCATCATAGACGGCGGAAATTCACATTTCCCTGATACGATTCGACGCACAAAATATGTAGAGAGCAAAGGCCTGCTGTACATCGGCACAGGCGTTTCCGGAGGCGAAGAAGGTGCTCTGAAAGGTCCCAGCATGATGCCGGGCGGATCCTTTGAGGCATGGCAGCATGTTAAGCCGATTTTCCAAAGCATATGCGCAAAGGTTGAAGACGGAACTCCCTGCTGTGACTGGGTGGGTAGTGACGGAGCCGGACACTTTGTAAAAATGGTACACAACGGAATTGAATACGGTGATATGCAGCTGATTTGCGAAGCTTATCATCTTATGAAGGACTACCTGGGCATGTCGGCCGATGAAATGCATGAAGTTTTTAAAGAGTGGAACGAAGGAGAACTTGACAGCTATCTGATACAAATAACCCGGGACATACTGGCATATAAAGATACCGATGGTAAGCCGATGGTTGATAAAATTCTTGATACCGCCGGCCAGAAAGGAACCGGAAAATGGACATCAATTGCGTCACTGGATGAAGGAATTCCTTTGACATTGATTGGAGAAGCTGTTTACGCAAGATGCCTGTCGGCATTAAAGGACGAAAGAGTCGCAGCTTCAAAAGTACTGACAGGACCGAAACCTGAGTTCAAAGGAGACAAAAAGGCATTTATCGATGCAATCAAAGATGCTTTATACGCTTCCAAAATAGTGTCCTACGCACAGGGATATACATTGCTTCAGGCGGCTGCAAAAACCTACAATTGGGATTTAAAATACGGTGAAATCGCATTAATGTGGCGCGGCGGCTGTATTATCAGATCGGTATTCCTGGGTAAGATAAAAGAAGCCTTTGACAGGAACCCGAATTTAACTAATCTTTTACTGGATCCATTCTTTAAGGATAAGGTAGAAAAAGCTCAGGCAAATTGGAGAAAAGTTGTAGCCGAAGCTGTTTTAAATGGAATTCCTGTTCCGGCGTTTGCTTCTGCATTAAATTACTACGACGGATATAGATGCGAAAGACTTCCGGCAAACCTGTTACAGGCGCAGAGAGACTACTTTGGTGCTCATACCTATGAGAGAGTGGACAAGCCCCGCGGAGAGTTCTACCACACCAACTGGACCGGAGAGGGCGGCTCAACATCTGCTTCAACCTATACTGTATAACTTCTGCCCTTAGAGTATAATACTGCTAAGGGGGAAGGAGAACAGAAATGAGTTTTAAATTGCCTTTTAACGTAGATTTAAAAAATAAGACAGCCGTTGTTACAGGGGGCGGAGGAGTGCTTTGCAGTATCTTCGCTAAAGCTCTGGCTCAAAACGGTGCCAAGGTTGCCGTCATTGACCGGACGGAAGACAAAGCAAAAGCCGTGGCAGACGAAATCAATAAAGATGGAGGCACGGCAATAGGCGTAGCCGGGAACGTACTTGAATATGAAAGCATGAAAAAAGCACGGGATATTGTGTTGGAAAAGCTGGGTCCCTGCGACATATTAATAAACGGTGCGGGAGGAAACAACCCAAAGGGAACTACAACTAAGGAATATTTGTTTAAAGAGGATTTAGAAGGCCAAAAAGATATTGTAACATTTTTTGACCTGGATCCTAAGGAAATAGAGTATGTTTTTAATCTAAACTTCCTGGGCACTCTTATTCCGACACAGGTTTTCGCAAAAGACATGATAGACAGGGATGCAGTCATAATAAACATATCTTCAATGAATGCCTTTACTCCGCTAACAAAAATCCCGGCCTACAGCGGCGCCAAAGCAGCCGTCTCCAACTTTACCCAATGGCTGGCAGTACATTTTTCGAAGGTTGGAATCCGTGTAAATGCAATCGCCCCGGGATTCTTTGCAACAAAACAGAACAAAGCGCTTCTGTATAATCCCGACGGCACGCCTACCGAAAGAACCAAAAAGATTCTTGATATGACTCCTATGGGGCGTTTTGGAGAACCGGAAGAGCTTTTGGGCACTTTGCTCTGGTTATGCTCTGAGGGAAGTAAGTTCGTCACCGGTATTGTTGTTCCGGTGGACGGAGGCTTTTCAGCCTACTCAGGAGTGTAGAGAAAGGAGCGTAATATGAATATTTCCATAAAAGCCGGTAGAGGCAGCCCGATTACAGATAGTACCCTTTTAGAGGTTTTGAAAAAATCGCTGGAAGGAAGAAAACTGTCGAAGATTTTGCTTTTACCTCCTGATTTAACACGGCTTCATTCCTACGCGGGGAAAATTACCTCGATGTATTACAACCTCCTTAAAGGGAAGTGCCAGGTTGACATAATGCCCGCTTTGGGGACTCATGAAGCCATGACCAGAGAAGAGTGTCTTGAGTTTTTCGGACCCGATGTACCTTATGAGTCCATCATCCCGCATAAGTGGAGAACTGATATAGTAAAAATCGGGCAGATCCCGTCGGATTTTGTAAAAACGGTCTCGGACGGTCTTATAGATTACGCTATTGATGTTGAAGTTAACAGCAGGCTGCTGGACAGCACTTATGATCTTATTATTTCAATTGGCCAGGTTGTACCGCATGAAGTTGTCGGTATGGCAAACTATACAAAAAATATACTGGTGGGCTGCGGAGGAAGTACGATCATCAATAAATCACATTTTCTCGGCGCAGTATACGGAATGGAAAGGATGATGGGAAGAGACCATTCTCCCGTCAGAAAAGTTTTCGATTATGCTGAAGAAAGATTTTTGGCTGAATTGCCATTGATGTATGTACTTACCGTTACTACCGCCCACAGGAACGATGTAAATCTTGAAGGTTTGTTCATAGGCAGAGAACGCAGGCTCTTTGAAGAAGCTGTCGCTTTGAGCCAGGAAAAAAACCTGATTTTCCTGGATGAGCCATTGAAAAAAGTGGTGGTATACCTCGATGAGAGAGAATTCAAGAGTACCTGGCTGGGAAACAAATCAATTTACAGAACCAGAATGGCTATTGCTGACGATGGAGAATTGGTAATCCTGGCTCCGGGTGTAAGAAAGTTTGGAGAAGATGACGAAATAGACAAGCTTATAAGAAAATACGGATATGTTGGGCGGCTGAAAATATTAGAGCACTATAAAGCCAACGACGACTTGAAGAACAATCTTTCGGCGGCGGCTCATCTGATCCACGGTTCCTCGGACGGCAGATTCAATATATTCTATTCAACAAAGAAACTGTCCCGTGAAGAGGTGGAAAGCGTCAACTTCAAATACCTGCCTTTGCAGGAAACACTGAAAAAATACGATCCTGGGAAACTGAAGGACGGATTCAATACTCTTGAGGACGGCGAGGAAATCTTCTATATCAGCAATCCGGCCCTGGGACTGTGGGCATACAGGAAACTGTTTGACAAAGAAGCATAGCAACGATTTTTATTATCTTTTTAATATATATTATTAGGGAGGGTGAATTATGGAACTGCGTAAAGATTATACTTATTCACTGGTTATACCGACAAGTATGGGAGTCAGGATTACTCCTATGGACGGACAACCTGTTCATTGCAGCGATACTTTTAAAATGCAGGTTACAAGCGCCGAATCAAATGTGGGAAGTGTAGCGTCTTATTTAGGTCTTCGTGTAAAGATACTCACAAACTTTGTAAAAGACAGCCCAATTGCTGCCATGATAAAGAGCAACCTTAAATCAAGGCATATGGAATATGAGGGCAAAGATGTTCCTCAGGGCGGCCCATGGGGCTATCGTCATCAGTTTAATATTGCAGACAGCGGATTCGGCTCAAGAGGTCCAAGGGTACACAATGACCGGGCAGGTGAAGTGGGCAGAATATTAAGTGTTGAGGATTTTGATCTGGACAGGATATTCGGAAAAGAAGGCGTTCAGATGATACACATGTCAGGCCTTATTGCCGCTTTATCTCCTCAGACAGGCAAATTCTGTCTGGAACTGGCAAGAGCAGCCAAAAAATACGGAACACGTATTTCCTTTGATATGAATTACCGCGCTTCCTTCTGGAAGGGCAGAGAAGAAGAGCTTAGAGCTATTTTTTCTGAGATTGCCTCAATCGCTGATGTTCTGGAAGGCAATGAAGAAGACTTCCAGTTATGTCTTGGGATCGAGGGGCCGGAAGCCGGCGGAAAAGACCTTGCATCTAAAATAGAGAGTTTCAAGGAAATGATTGGAAGAGTGAAAAAAGCATATCCACATGCTTCTGTTTATGCCACTACTCTTCGTCAGGTCATTGATGCCAATAACCATCTTTGGGGAGCAATTATGCTGGAAGGAGACACCTGGCATGTAGTTGAACCCCGTCCGATACATGTTTTGGATCGTATAGGCGGCGGTGACGGCTTTGTAGGCGGCTTATTATATGGTATTTTAAAGGGTTGGGAACCGGAAAAATGGCTGCAGTTCGGATGGGCGACCGGAGCTATGGTTACAACTTTACTAACCGATTATGCTCAGCCTGCCGATGAAGATCAAGTTTGGAGCATCTGGCAAGGCAATGCCAGGGTAAAACGCTGAAAAATCCGAAATTCAATAAAAAGCTTTGTTGTTTATTTTTAGAGTAGAACCGTATTTTCGATAAAGATCATAAATTGCTTTTGCCGACTGCAGGGGCGGAAAACTCCATAATTCTGTTATAAAAAAGAGGATGGTAAGGGAAATATTCATCCTCTTTTTCAATCTGGCATAAATTTATAATGGTCATTTATATAACCAGTTTAAAATATAGAAACCGATTTGGACAAATTTTTCATATAATATATGAAATTACAAATAATTTTGTTATAATATTTCATATTAGGGGGATGATATAAAAAAGATATAAAATATGACATACTTTATTAAAAATATTATGTCAATTTTTGTACAGGATTTTTGGAGGATATATGATAAAAATTTATAGTATCAGGGGTAAGCTCTCTGGTTTGGCTTTGTCTGTTATAGCTCCCGTATTAATTGTCAGAATCATATATTTACATAAAGAGTTTCAAAAAATTGAAACGATAGAAGGTAATCCTGACAATATTTTGCTGCTGGAATTATACAGGCGCAGCCTTTTTGCGGATATTATTTTTATTTGTGTTTTTTTACTGCTGTTATTGATAATGGCTTTGCTATTTGAGAAAAATGTAATGAAACCTCTTTCCATGTTAAAAAGCACTTCTGAGAAATTTCATACAGGGGATTACTCTGCCAGGGCAAATATTAAAAGAAAAGATGAGATGGGTTTGGTGGCCGATACATTGAACAACATGGCCGAAAATATTGAAAATCTTAGCAAAGGCAAGCAGGCATTTTATACTCATCTTTTGCATGAATTAAAGACGCCTCTGAATGTTATTTTTTCATCGATCCAACTTATTGACGCTTATAAAAAGAATACGGATTGTGAAACCTACAGGACTAAAACTTCAAAGCAAATGAAAATAATACTGCAAAATTGTTTAAGAATAATGCGCATAACAAATAATCTTATCGATATAAAACGCCATGACAGCGGATTTCTCAAAATTAAGCCGGATAATTACGATATTGTAAAGCTGATAAAGGATATTACAAATTCAGTTAAAAGGTATACAGAATCAAAAGGAATTCATTTATTGTTCGAATCATCAGTCCAGTCAATGATAATAGCCTGCGATCCCGATATGATCGAAAGGATCATGCTTAACCTCATTTCAAATGCCATAAAATTTACCGATAAGGGCGGCACTATAACCGTTGGAATCAGTGAGGAAGAAAAATACATTATAATTTCAGTTACCGATACGGGTATAGGTATTCCGGAAAAAAAACTCGGCAAAATTTTTGAACTGTATAGTAAGGATGAGGAGGACGTTATTCACAATAAAGAAGGAACCGGAATAGGCTTATATTTAGTCAAGGCCTTTGTGGAAGCTCATGATGGAAAGATAAAAGCTACAAGCGCAGTATCAAAGGGGACTACTTTTGATATTGCTTTACCCAAACGGGTGATTGATAAAAACCCCGTCCCGTCGGTAAACGGATTCGGGACGAAGCCTGTGAAGCCTTTGATTTCAGACAATTTAGTGAACAGTGTAAATATTGAATTCTCAGATATATACTCCTGCTGTAATGATTATGAAGATGATGAATCAATATAAACTATATTTATATTCTTTTATTTGAGTATAAAAAATTGATTCGAGGTAATATATCTGTTATAATACTTCTAAATTATTTTAAACTTGAAACCTTTAATTTGTGTAAAATACACATTTACAATATTATAAAGGTTTACGTAATTTATCCGATAAGGGGGAATTGGTATGAAAGACTATAGTTGTGAAAATATTCGCAACGTATGTCTGCTGGGGCATGGCAATGCGGGAAAGACAACGCTTGCCGAGGCAATGTTATTTATAACTGGAGCATCAGACCGTTTCGGGAGCGTTGTCGATGGAAACACCGTTTTAGACTATGATCCTGAAGAAATCAAAAGGAAATTTTCTATTTCTACATCTCTTGCACCCATCGAATGGAAAGACAAAAAGATTAATATTATTGATACTCCCGGATATCTTGATTTTGTGGGAGAAATGCTTGAAGGCGTAAGCGTGGCTGATGGCGCGGCTATTTTAGTCAGTGCCAAGGACGGAATCCAGGTAGGCACCGAGAAGGCCTGGAAAGAAGTAAATAACAAGAAGATTCCAAGAATGTTTGTTATAAGCAAACTGGACGAAGAACACGCTGATTTTTCCAAGGTATATAATAGTTTAAAGGATAAATTCGGGAATAGTGTCGTGGTTATTCAATTTCCTATTATGGAGGATGGCAAAGTCAAAGGAATCGTTGACGTTCCCCACATGAAAGCTATTTATTTCAATGGAAAGGAAACAACCGAAGGTGAAGTTCCCGCTAATTTATTAAGTGAAGCCGAAGGCTATAAAGAGGGTTTAGTTGAAGCAGTGGCAGAGACTGACGAGGAACTCATGGATAAATATTTTTCAGGGGAAGCCTTTACCGGGGATGAAATAAATAACGGTATCAAGAACGGTATTAAAGCAGGAGATATTGCCCCGGTTCTTTGTGTATCATCTATACAGAAGGCAGGGGTTACTCTGATCATGGATGCTTTTGCCAAATATATGCCTTCGCATTGTGAACATGAAACCTATAAGGTTCTTGATGCAACAACCAAGGAACCTATTGAGATAAAAATAGGAGAAAAAGAACCATTGGTGGTTCATGTATTTAAGACTATAGCAGACCCGTTCGTAGGCAAAATATCATTCTTGAAAGTTGTTTCGGGTTCTCTTAGCTCTGATAGTGTTGTATATAATGTTAATAAAGAAAAAACAGAAAAAATCGGCAGCCTTTTTGCGATGAAGGGCAAGCAGCAGATTAATCTAAAGAAGCTCGTAACAGGGGATATTGGAGCAGTTTCCAAACTTACGGTGACCGATACCAACGATACTCTGGCAACAAAGGAAAAACCGGTTTTAATTGATCCAATTAAGTTCCCTGAACCGATGCTCGGTATGGCTATAGTTCCAAAGACAAAGGGCGATGAGGACAAGATAGGAAACGGCCTAAGCAGGATACTGGAAGAAGACCCCACCTATAAAATGGTACTAAATACGGAGACTAAGCAGACTATTATATACGGCGTGGGAGATCAGCATCTAGATATTCTGACAAGTAAGCTTAAAAGCAAATTTAAGGTCGATGCAGACCTTATTGATCCGATTGTCCCTTACCGTGAAACAATTAAGAAAAAGGTAAAGGTTGAAGGCAAGCATAAAAAACAGAGCGGTGGCCACGGACAGTTCGCTGATGTCTGGATCGAATTTGAGCCCGGACCGCAAGAAGACCTGGTATTCGAAGAGAAGATATTCGGAGGAGCTGTTCCTAAGCAATACTTCCCGGCAGTTGAAAAAGGTTTGAGAGAAAGTATGCAAAAGGGTGTGCTGGCCGGATATCCTGTAGTGAATTTAAAAGCTACTTTGGTAGACGGTAAATACCATGAGGTTGATTCATCTGAAATGGCCTTTAAGATTGCTGCAAACCTTGCTTATAAAGAAGGTATGAAGCAGGCATCGCCGGTTTTACTGGAACCTATTTGCCATGTTGAAGTATATATTCCCGATGATTACATGGGCGACATAATAGGTGACCTTAACAAGCGCCGCGGTCGTGTTCTTGGAATGAATCCTGTTGAGCACGGAATCCAGCAGGTTGTAGCCGAGGTTCCGCAGGCTGAGATGCTTCGTTATGCTACTGATCTTCGCTCTATTACTCAGGGAAGAGGATCTTATACCATGAAATTTGAGCGTTACGAGGAAGCTCCTCCGCCGGTGGCTGAAAAGGTTATTGCTGAAGCGGCACGTAATAATGCAGATGAGTAAAAAATATATAGCATATTATTACACGTAATACCTAAGTATAATATTTAAAGAGAGCACCCTGACGTACAGCAGGGGGCTCTTTTTTCAACGCCTTTGTGTATTGTAATCTGTATTGCACGAATAAAAAAAATGGGTTATAATAATAGTCAGAGATAGTCAAAAAAGATCGAGGTGGTAATATGGCGAGATTAAGTGATATTATAGAAGAATTCTTAAAAGAATTAATAATAGAAGAAGAAGGAACTGTTGAAATACAGAGAAATGAGCTTGCAAACAGGTTCAACTGTGTTCCTTCGCAGATAAATTATGTTATATCCACGCGTTTTACCGCGGAAAAAGGCTATTATGTGGAAAGCCGCCGTGGCGGCGGAGGCTATATCAGCATTAAAAGGGTCAATCCTGATTCTGCCGGAGACTATCTAATGCATATAATAACCTCAATAGGCGACAAGATTTCACAGCTTACCTCAGAGGTATTTATTAATAATTTTGTTGATTATAATATTATAGAAACTCGTGAGGCCATGATAATGAAAGCGGCTACATCGGACAAAGCTCTTTCTGATGTTCCCATGGATAAGCGTGATGATGTCAGAGCCGCGATACTCAAAAACATGCTCATGAGTTTGACTGTCCTTTAATGGAGGCGATATATATGCTTTGCCAAATTTGTAAACAAAGAGAGGCCACCGTACATTTTACGCAAATAATTAACGGTGTAAAGACAAAAATGAATGTATGCAGTCAATGCGCGGGAACAAATATGATAAAGATTGACTTGAATTCACTTATTACAGGCCTTTTGAGCATGCAAAACCAGGAGATAAGAACATCGCATCAGGAACTGCAATGTGAAAGATGTGGAATGACAATAGATGAATTCAACAGTACTGGCAGGATTGGCTGCAGCAAATGTTATGAAACATTTTTTGAACCAATGCAACAGCTGCTTTACCGTATTCACGGAAATACTCACCACCGAGGAAAAGTTCCGAAAAAACTTGTATCTGTTCAATCCACCAATGCTAAAATTGAAGAGTTGAGGAAGGAACTTTCAGAATGTATAAAGAATGAAGCTTATGAACAGGCTGCTGAAATACGTGATCGGATTAAAGAACTGACCAGCCAGTTAGGAGGCCTTTCCAATGAGTAAATGGTATATAGATTCAGGACCGGATTCCGATATAGTTGTCTCGAGCAGAGTTCGCCTTGCAAGAAATTTTGCGGCATACCCATTTCCTCAACGCAGCACGAAGGAGGACCAGGAAAATGTTATAATTGACACTTGCAACGCTTTGTTTTCAAGCAGGCCGGAGCTTAAGGAAAGGCTTACTCTGGTTCGTATAAATGATTTGAACACAATACAGAAACAGGTTTTGGTGGAAAAACATCTGGTCAGCAAGGAGCTTGCTGAAAGCAGTCTTGAAACCTGTGCGCTTATCAGTGATGACGAACAAATCAGTATAATGATAAACGAAGAGGATCATTTGAGGATTCAATGCCTTAAGGCCGGTATGCAGCTTGATTCGGCGTTTGATTTATGTAATTCACTGGATGATACAATCTCTGAAAGAATAGATTATGCATTTATCGATAAGATTGGATATTTGACCAGTTGTCCGACCAATGTGGGAACAGCGCTAAGAGTGTCCCTAATGCTGCATCTTCCGGCATTGACCATGACAGGCTATATTCGTGGTTTCCTGGAATCCTGCGGTAAACTGGGGTTGGCAGTAAGAGGGCTCTACGGCGAGAATACCGAGGCGTATGGAAATATGTTCCAGCTTTCCAATCAGGTAACACTGGGTAAAAGCGAGAAAGACATTGTTGAAAGCATAAACAGTATAGGGCGCCAGATTATTGAGCAGGAAAGACTTTTGAGACAAGAATTATTGAATAATAACAAAAATAAATTTGAAGATCGTATTATGCGATCATACGGAATTCTTAAGTATTCCAGAATACTTACTCTGGAGGAGGCTTTAAAACGGCTTTCCGATATACGCCTGGGAATAAATCTGGGCATTATTAAAGATTTGTCCCAAATGGACGTCAATGAAATGATACTGATGATTCAGCCGGGCAACTTGCAGGAATATGCGGGAGAAACGCTGAACCCGGATGAAAGGGACAGCTTGAGGGCCGAATATGTCAGAAATAAAATTGGATAGAGATAAAGCTATAATTTGGACCAAATCTTTGTTTAATAAGCGTAGCAGGGGATCAATCCGAAATCTTAAAAAGAAAATTCCTCATCCGCTACGCTTTATTTGAAATGATGAAATTGCACATTAATTAGTTCATCTTAGCCAAAATAAGGGTAATAAAGTTATACAAACAAATAAGCAAAATTGAATTTGAGGTGATGAAATGATATACGGAAGGTTTACGAAAAAGGCGGAAGCTGCGCTGATGCTTGCGAAAGAAATTGCCGTGGCCTTAGGGCATTCTTATATAGGAACGGAACATATTCTCTGGGGACTTGCCAAGGAGGGAACAGGCATTGCTTCCAGCGTTCTTGCTTCTAACGGGATCAATGAAGAGCGCATCAGACTTAAAATCCTGGAACTGGTAGGCGGTGGAGACGGTTCCGGTCCGACTTTAGCATATACTCCGAGAACTAAGCGAGTTTTAGAGCTCAGCTATGCAGAGACAAGACGCATGGGACAGAATTTTATCGGAACCGAGCATATACTAATTGCCATTTTACGCGAGGGAGAAAGCGTTGCGGTTAAGATCCTCACTGATTTGGGCTGCGATATACGGAAGTTGTATGAGAATATCCTCTCCATGCTGAGTGAGGATACACCTATGGCGGTTGCTCAGGCCAAGCCCCAGGCAGTTGATGTGGATACCCCTACCCTGGACCAGTTCGGACGTGACTTAACAGCTATGGTCCGGGAAGGCAAAGTTGATCCTGTAATAGGACGGGATAAAGAAATAGAGCGGGTTATTCAAATTTTAAGCAGGAGAACCAAGAATAATCCTTGCCTTATAGGAGAGCCGGGAGTAGGGAAAACGGCCATATGCGAGGGATTGGCCCATAAAATCGTGGAAGGGAATGTGCCTGAAACCCTTAAAGATAAGCGGGTAGTAACTTTGGATTTATCATCCATGGTTGCGGGGGCGAAATACAGAGGTGAATTTGAGGACAGGCTGAAAAAGTCTATAGAAGAAATTAGAAACGCCGGGAACGTGATACTGTTTATAGATGAATTGCATACCATAGTAGGTGCGGGAGCGGCAGAAGGCGCAATTGACGCGGCCAATATCTTAAAACCGCTTCTTGCCAGAGGCGAAATACAGATAATCGGAGCTACGACTCTTGATGAATACCGAAAGCATATTGAAAAAGATGCCGCCCTGGAACGTCGTTTCCAGCCTATTACCGTTTCTGAACCGACTCAGGAAGAGGCCATACAGATTCTGATGGGAATAAGAGATAAATATGAAGCCCATCACAAGGTAAAAATCACTGATAAGGCAATCGAAGCGGCAGTAAAACTGTCTTCCAGGTATATAAGCGACAGATTTTTGCCAGATAAGGCCATTGATCTTATTGATGAGGCATCCAGTAAGGTTAGGTTAAAGAGCTTTACTGCACCGCCGGACTTGCAGGATTTGGAGCGCAGGATCGAAGACGTTCACAAAATGAAAGAAGATGCCATTATAAGCCAGGAATTCGAAAAAGCAGCCGCCCTCAGGGACGAGGAAAACAAGCTTAAAGAAGAGTTGGCTGCTAAAAAGGAAGCATGGCAGATTGAGAACTCAAAGAATACTCAGATTGTTACTGAAGAAGAAATTGCCGAAATTATCGGCTCATGGACAGGCATCCCTGTGAGCAGACTTGCTCAGGAAGAATCGGAACGCCTAAAGAATATGGAAGCGATTCTTCATAAAAGAGTTATAGGTCAGGATGATGCGGTCAGCGCGGTTGCAAGAGCTATAAGAAGAGGACGGGTAGGGCTGAAAGACCCGAGGCGTCCTGTGGGTTCATTTATTTTTTCAGGGCCTACCGGCGTAGGCAAAACAGAACTTTCAAAAGCTCTTGCGGAAGCACTGTTCGGCGATGAAAGCCTGATGATCCGCATTGATATGTCCGAGTACATGGAAAAGCACAGTGTATCCAGACTTGTCGGTTCACCTCCCGGATATGTAGGATATGACGAGGGAGGTCAGCTTACTGAAAGAGTGAGAAGAAAACCATATTCGGTAGTTTTATTTGATGAAATTGAAAAAGCGCATCCCGATGTGTTTAACATGCTTCTTCAAATTCTGGACGACGGCAGATTAACCGATTCCACCGGCAGGACGGTTGATTTCAGAAATACTGTAATCATTATGACATCCAACGTGGGAGCTCGTGACATTGTTGAGCCAAAGCGCCTGGGCTTTGGGTCGATGGAAGAAAACGCCGCCCGTGATTACGAGGATATGAAAAAGAATGTCATGACAGAGCTTAAGAGAACTTTCCGGCCCGAGTTTATTAACCGCGTTGATGAAATTATAGTATTCCATCCTCTCAGCCGTGAGGATATTAAGAAAATAGGCGAACTGATGCTGAATGAAACCGCCAAAAGAATGGAACAAAATAATATCAAAGTCACGTTCACGGAAGACGTTAAGGAATTTCTTGCGGAAAAAGGCTATGATAAAACTTACGGAGCAAGACCCCTTAAGCGAACCATTCAGGAACGTATCGAGGATAAGCTTGCCGAGGCCATATTGGATGGCAAGATCAAGGAAGGCGATTCTGTAAAGGTTGCCTATGAAAATGGCGAAATTATTATAAACAGACCGGGTAATGGTTCTACTGTGTGATTGTACGGGAAAGATGGACAGTCAGTAAAAATATGCTCAAAATGTCTGATTTCATGACTTCTATGTAATAATGGGACGGCAAATGAAATAAAGAGAGAAAACAAGAAAAAAAGAGCAAACAAACGAGCTAGAGAGATGTATTTTAAATTTAACGGATTCTTGCCTTGACACGAAAACAGTTTCTGTATAAAATGAATAACGCTGCACCATGCGGCGTTATTTTGTTGATAAAGACTATTTATAGGGTTTTTCCCCGTAAAGCATATTAAGGAGGGTACCTAATGAAGACGTTTATGGCTAAGACGCAGGAAGTCGATAGAAAATGGTATGTTATTGACGTTGAGGGTAAAGTTCTGGGTCGTGCGGCAAGTGAAGTTGCCAAAATACTTCGCGGCAAGAATAAACCTATCTATACACCTAATATTGATACAGGTGATTATGTTATTGTTGTTAACGCGGACAAAGTTGTGTTAACAGGTAATAAGCTTGATAAGAAGATGTATAGACGTCACACCGGTTGGATAGGGCATTTGAAGGAAACTAAATACAGACATTTCCTTGAGAAGCAACCTGAGAAAGCTTTTGAGCTTGCAGTAAAGAGAATGCTTCCCAAAAACAGCTTAGGTCGTGCCATGTTTAAGAAGCTGAAGGTTTATGCAGGTCCGGAACACAATCATCAGGCTCAGAAGCCAGAAGTTCTTGAGTTGAATATTTAGTGAGGGGAGGATTAGAAAATGGCTAAGATACAGTATTACGGTACAGGTAGAAGAAAGAAATCAGTTGCAAGGTGCAGATTAGTACCCGGTAACGGAACTATAACAATAAATAACAGAACAATAGATGATTATTTCGGTCTAGAAACCCTTAAGGTTATCTGCAGGCAGCCTCTGGTGCTCACAGATACTCTCGGGAAATTTAATGCTATAGTTAATGTAAAGGGCGGCGGTTTTACAGGCCAGGCAGGCGCTATCCGCCACGGTATTGCAAGAGCGCTCCTGAAAGTGGATGAAGCGTACAGAACTCCCCTTAAAAAGGCTGGCTTCTTGACCCGTGACCCAAGAATGAAGGAAAGAAAGAAGTACGGTTTAAAGGGAGCACGTCGTGCACCACAGTTCTCCAAGAGATAATATTTTTGTCTCTTTACACTCGAGTTTGTTCAAACTTACAAAGTTTGTTTGCGAGTTTACAAAACCGTCATTGGTTTAAATACCTTTGGCGGTTTTTTTGTGTTCAAAATAGATATAGAAATAAATAA
>Ga0134100_1002110_pt1 | contig 16630 bp, 17 predicted proteins | sample 11_taG_2_FD_94444 | JGI IMG/M metagenome (GOLD analysis project Ga0134100, IMG submission 94444) | Switchgrass degrading microbial communities from high solid loading bioreactors in New Hampshire, USA - 11_42_5_180_A3 metaG | ecosystem: Engineered > Bioreactor > Semi-continuous > Anaerobic >...
AGCAGTATTGGCAAATCTGAGCTGCTCATGGGATATATAAATACTCCTGAAGAGATTCTGTCTAAGATTGAAAAAGTGGACATCAATAGTGTCAATGAAGTAATAGATAAAGTTTTTGACCTGAAAAATGTAGGTTTTTCCGCAGTTGGAAATGTTAATAAAAAATTTGACCTGAAGAAATCATTAAAACTAAACTAAGTCAACAAGTAGATTACCTCATTATCGAATAATGCTTCTTATCGAATAAGGCTTATTATCAAATAAGATTCATTGTGATAAGGCGGTGCAAAAGTTTTGGATAACATAAAGTAACAGGAGTCCCTTAAGGGGCTCTTTTTTTGTTAACTTTTTTGTACAAGCACTAATAATATGCAATACACATAAAATGTAGTAAACCTACGTAAAAGGCTGACACAAATGGAGGGATTGCCAATGAATTACAGAAAGTATACAGTTATCGGAGGAGACCTGCGCAATGTTAAGCTGGCTGAACTACTTGCTGACGATGGTAATAATGTTAACATATATGGATTCAACAGTGCGGGTTTTGAACTAAAGATTGAAGAAAGTAAGGATCTGGCGCTGGCAATTGATGAATCTGATGTTATAATCGGACCATTGCCCTGTTCTAACGATAATGAAACGCTTAATGCACCTTTTCATACAGAAAAAATACATATAAACGAAATATTCAAAACCATGAATAAAAATCAGCTGTTTATTGCCGGAAGAATAAGCGAAAAAATAGAACACCTTGCAGAGATATACAATGTTTACTCAGTAGACATACTTAAAAGGGAGGAAATGGCAGTACTTAATGCAATTCCAACCGCAGAAGGAGCAATTCAGATTGCAATGGAGGAAATGCCCATAACACTTCATGGCAGCAATGCACTGGTACTGGGCTATGGAAGAATAGGGAAAATATTGGCAAAAGCGCTGAGCGCACTGGGTGCAAATGTATTTGTGGAAGCCAGAAAACATTCGGATTTAGCATGGGTCAAGAGTTATGGCTATAAACCTGTACATTTGAACAATATAGAAAACTATCTGGAACAGATGGATGTAATCTTCAATACAATTCCTAGTATTGTTCTGAGTGCTGATAAACTAAAAAAAATACGTAAAGACTGTCTTGTTATCGATCTGGCTTCTAAACCTGGAGGGATAGATTTTGAAAGTGCTAAAAACTTAGGAATAAAAGTTATCTGGGCACTCTCCCTGCCGGGTAAGGTGGCTCCGGTAACTGCAGCCAATTATATTAAAGAGACAATATATAATATTGTTAATGAGTTGGGGGTATAAAAATGCTGTTTAACGGCTTAAAAATAGGGATTGCATTGACAGGTTCTTTCTGCACTTTCGATAAAGTAATCCCCTGGATAGAAAAAATGGTTGAAGAGGGAGCGGAAGTATATCCGATCATATCGGAATCGGTAGATAAGTTTGATACAAGATTCGGCAGGGCGGAGGAGTGGAAGCTGAAACTTGAGAATATAACAGGCAAGCGGCCGATAACAACAATAGTCGGTGCAGAACCAATCGGACCTAAAAAACTTCTTGATATACTTGTAGTTGCACCGTGTACCGGAAACACTCTCGGAAAGATAGCAAATGCTATTACCGATACAACAGTAACAATGGCTGTAAAAGCACAGCTGAGAAATCAGAAGCCGGTAGTAATTGCCATATCTACGAACGACGGACTTAGCAACAACGCGAAAAACCTTGGTTTACTGTTGAATATGAAAAATGTATATTTCGTGCCTTTTGGACAGGATGATCCATTGAAAAAAAGCAATTCATTGGTAGCCAAATACGATATGATAATACCAACTATACAGGCAGCGCTTGAAGGGAAACAGATTCAGCCTATACTGGTTTAGTCTTTAAGTTTTATTTACTTAACTTGATGTGCCAGGTAATGATATAGCATTGCGGATATCCTGAGAGCCGGTTATTTTTAGCTCTTAAGCCTGATGTCCCGATATAGAATTCTGGTACAACAAGTTAACTTATGTTAAGTGAATTCAGTACCTGTTATTAAGAAGAGCTTCAAAAGAAGCTCTTTTTTGTATGGGTTAATACTGTGTCATGTAAGCAAAAATTGACATATTGATATTGACAATCATTATCAATAAGAATATAATTATATTGTAATCAATTGGAGGTGGTTAAATGCCTTTAACGATGCTCGGTTCTGGAAAAAATGCAGTTATTACAGGTTGCAGGGCTAAAGAAAAGACAGTGAGATTTCTTGAAGGGCTTGGCCTTGTGCCTGGAACTGAAGTCAGTGTGGTTTCTGAAAATAATGGAAATATAATTCTCAACGTTAGGGGTTCAAGAATAGCAATTAATAGAGGGATAGCACAGTTACTTATGGTTGAAGGTTGCGGGAGGTAATTAAAAGTGGAGAGAACATTAAAAGAGCTTAAGAGTGGAGAAAGGGGTAAAATAATTCAGATAAAAGGCGAAGGAAGTGTTAGAAGACGTCTTATGGATATGGGAGTAACACGGGGAGCCGAAGTGCTGGTTAGAAAAGTAGCTCCTCTGGGTGATCCTATTGAGGTCAACATACGAGGTTATGAACTTACTCTGAGAAAATCTGAAGCTGAAAATATAATAGTATCTTGACTGAGCTTCATGGCTTAGAGTTATTGTTCATGGTTCGAAGATAAAATTATTACAATTATATATTGAGCCGGTAAAAATATATTTTTTACCAATAAAATGAGAATGATTATCAAAATCAAATAGAGGAGGATAAAATGCTGTATACATTTGCCCTTGTAGGCAATCCTAATTGCGGGAAAACGACCATGTTCAATGAAATGACAGGTAGTACGCAATATGTGGGGAACTGGCCGGGAGTAACAGTTGAGAAAAAAGAAGGAAGAGTAAAGAAATTTAAGGAAAACATAAAGATTGTTGACCTTCCGGGCATTTACTCACTTTCACCATATTCGCTGGAAGAGATAATTGCCAGAGATTATATAATAGAAGAAAAGCCAGATGTAGTAATCAATATAGTGGATGCATCAAATATCGAACGAAACCTTTATCTCACTTTGCAGCTGAAAGAGCTTGGCATTCCGGTTGTTGTAGCGCTGAATATGATGGACGTTGTGACTTCAAGGGGTGACACCATAGATATAAAAAAGCTCGAAGAGTCTTTAGATATGCCTGTTGTACCCACATCAGCCAATAAGGGCACAGGTGTTCGTGAAGTTGTAGAAAGGGCACTGGCGGTAGCTGAAGCGTTAGCAGTTCAAAAAGTAGAAAAGCATACTGAGTTATTTTATGATGATTCTATTAATAGAAGCATTGAATTGATTGAGGAACTTACTGCAAAAGTAGCATCTGATAAAGGTTATAATCCAGGATGGGCTGCATTGAAGCTCCTTGAAGGCGACGAAAAAGCAATTGAAAAACTCAAACTGGATGATTCTTTGCTGTCTAAAATTACATCACTCCGTGAGGAGCTTGAAAATAAATACGATATTGACATAGAAACCATTATTGCAGATGCAAGATACCAGTACATTTCGAAAATTGTATCAAAGGCAGTTAAGAAGAAACATAAAAGTGGAGAGCTTACAGTTTCAGACAAGATTGACAAGATTGTGACAAACCGTATACTTGCTATACCGATTTTCCTAGCAATTATGTTTATTGTTTTCAGAATTACTTTTGGAGCTATAGGCTCTTATAGTGTGGATTTTGTTGATGGTTTCATTAACGAAACACTGGCAGAAGCAGTTGAGGGCTGGCTATTGGCAGCAGGTGGTGCCGATTGGCTTGTAGAATTGATTGTAAGCGGAATTATTGGCGGTCTTGGAAGTGTATTGGCTTTTATTCCCCAAATCATATTACTTTTCTTTTTCTTATCAATACTTGAAGACAGTGGTTACATGGCAAGAGCCGCTTTCGTGATGGACAGAATGCTTAGAAAACTTGGTCTCAGCGGAAAATCGTTTATACCTATGCTTATGGGATTTGGATGTACTGTGCCGGCGGCTATGGCTGCCAGAACACTGGAAAATGAAAAAGACAGGAAATTGACCATCATACTTACTCCATTTATGTCATGTGGGGCCAGACTTCCTGTTTATGCACTTTTTTCTGCAGCTTTTTTCTTTAGAAATCAGACAGTTGTTATATTTTCAATTTACTTGCTTGGAATTGTTGTAGCAATACTTTCCGGAATACTACTGAAGAATACTGTTTTCAAGGGAGAGGTTGCACCATTTGTTATGGAACTTCCGCCATACAGAGTTCCTACAATAAAAGGTCTTGCAATCCATATGTGGGACAGAATTAAAGGCTTTCTGAAAAAAGCGGGTACTATAATATTTACAGCTTCAGTGCTTATTTGGTTCTGTCAGTCATTCAGCTTTTCTTTCAGTATGGTTGAGGATCCTGCAGACAGTATATTTGGAACAATTGGAAAAGTGATTGCGCCTATCTTCTCACCGCTGGGATTTGGTGATTGGAAATCTTCAATGGCATTGCTGACCGGACTTGTTGCAAAAGAAGTTGTAGTGTCTACTATAGGAATACTTAACGGGGTAGGGGAAGAAGCGGCAAGTATTTCAGCCGCTCTCCAATCCTATTTCACACCGCTTAAGGCATATTCATTCATGGTATTTACTCTGCTCTATATGCCATGTATTGCAGCTTTTGCAGCTATCAAAAGAGAATTGAATTCATGGAAACTGGCACTTTTCTCAGCAGGATATCAGATGGCAGTAGCGTGGTTTGTAGCGTTTCTGGTATATCAGGGTGGAAGACTTCTGGGGCTTGCATAGTCAATAAATAATGGAGGCGATAATTATGATTAATTGGATACTTGGCGGTCTTATAGCAGCATGTGTAGTGTTTTTAGTTGTCAGGTTAATAAGGAAGATGGCAAAAGGTGAAAGTACGTGTTGCTCTGGTTGTGAAGGGTGCAGAAGTAATTGCAGCCTTGATTCCAAAACAAGATAATTTCTGACCAATATTCTATTAATGTTTTATCAATGCCCGGATGGCTATGCATATATGTATAGTTATCCGGGCATTGGTATTTATATGTTGTCTATTTTAATATTTTATCGTATTACAGTTTTATGATACTTGTTTCAAAGTTATATATTTTGGTAATATTGATATTGCGGAGGCTGATTATTATGAGGAATGTATTAAAAGGAGAGAACATAAAACTAACTTCCATAAGGAAAGAAGATATTCCGTTAATGGAAGAATGGTATAATGACGTTGAATTTTTGAGGTATTATGATATGGTACCGGCTATGCCAAGGTCCGGAGTGCAGATTGAGAAAATGGTTGACGAACATTACAACTCAACTGATAAGTGCATGTTTGCCGTCAGAATCAATGAGGCGGATAAAATAATCGGCGTTACAGGATTTAATGATATAATTTGGAGCAATGGAACTGCTATGTTTTATATAGGAATAGGAGATAAATTTTATACCAGCAAGGGAATTGGAAAAGAAGTCATGGCACTAATGCTTGATTTTGGGTTTAATGAATTGAATTTTCACAGAATTCATTTAAGCGTTATTTCTTATAACGAACGTGCAATAAAGCTTTATGAAAGCTTTGGATTCGTACGTGAAGGTACATACAGGGAATTTATCAATAGGGATGGAAAAAGATATGATTTGCATCTCTATGGCCTTTTAAGAACAGAATGGGAAAATTTGCTACCAAGAAGAGGTTAAGTACAATGAAAGGGGGGTATGAAATGAACAGCGTAAAAGTAAGGTATATGACCAGAACAGGTGTACTATTGGCTTTGGCGATAGTGTTTCAAATGATGGGAAGATTTCTGGGACCGAATAATAACTATATTGTAGGGCCGCTGATTAATGCAATTTTATTGGTTTCCACTGCAGCTACAGGAGTTTGGGGGGGTGTAACCATATCGGTAATCGCACCTTTTGTATCGGCATTTACAAATAAAGCACCAATTGCACCTTTTATTTTGTCTTTCTCACCATTTATAGCTTTGGGTAATGTGATAATAGTGTTGTGTTTCTATTTACTCTACAAAAAAAGTCAAGTTGCAGGGGTTGCCATTGGTGCTGTACTGAAGTTCGTTTTTCTCTATACTTCGGTTTCACTCTTTACAAGGTATTTCGGAGTTCCGGATAATTTTGCGAAAGTAATGAATGCACTATTCAGTTGGCCTCAGCTCCTGACAGCCATAATTGGAGGAGTAATTGCTATTATTGTTATCAGATTGATTGGAAGGAACATTGAGTTAAATAGATAGGCATAAGCCGAACCATGCGACAGAAGACCGGTTTTCAACTGTCGCTTTTTTTATGCGCATTAAAAATGCAAAAAGGAGAGAACTGTCCCTAAAGGCTTCCTGTCCCAAAAGGTATCCTACTATTAAAATGCCATCACAACAAGTTATTTAAATGTATTGTTAAAAACGCAGGTTGGCGCATATAAATAAACTAGTTATATCAGAAATTATACATACAAGTATTATTCAAGTATTAAAAAAGTATACAAATATTTAAAATAATAAATGGAAAAGGCGAATGATATGATTTATCTTGATAATGCTGCTACATCATTTCCAAAACCTCTGAGAGTCTATGAAGAGATAGACAGGTGCATGCGCATGTACTGTGCAAACCCGGGAAGAGGCGGCCATGCTATGTCCATAGCATCGGGAAAGGCAATTTCTGAAGCAAGGGAGAAAATCTCTGCCTTCTTTAATATTGATAATCCCCTCAGGCTGGCTTTTACGAAAAATGCAACAGAAGCTATTAATATTGCTATAAAAGGTGTAGTTAAGCCGGGTGATCATGTAATAACCAGCTGTATGGAGCATAATGCTGTTATTAGGCCATTAAAGACTCTTGAGAAAGACAGAATAATTAATCTGTCTATTGTGGAAGGCGATAGTTTTGGACAAATAGATATCGAAAAAATGGTAGCTTGTATAAATCCGCGGACACGGCTTATTGTATGCACATTGTCTTCAAATGTAAATGGCATAATATTTCCCATAAAGAAAATAGGGCAAATAGCACGTACAAGAGGAATACTTTTCCTTGTTGATGCATCACAAGGAGCGGGATCAGAGGAGATTGATGTTGACGATATGAACATCGACATGTTGGCTTTTCCGGGTCATAAAGGGCTGCTGGGTCCACAGGGCACAGGAGGTATATATATAAGGGAAGGAATTGATATAATTCCCATAATGCAGGGTGGAACAGGAAGCGTTTCTGATTATTTATACCAACCGGAAATGATGCCTGACCTTATTGAGAGCGGGACACTTAATACTCCAGGAATTATTGGCCTGGCATATGGTATAGATTTTATAAATGAAACTGGGCTTAGCAATATCAAAATTTTCAAACATTCTTTAATAAAGCGGCTGATGGAAGGAATGGAAGAAATTAACGGGATTGTACAGTACAGTCTGAAGGATATAGATAACAATACAGGTATTGCGGCTATAAACTTTGAGGGTGTAGATTCATCTGAAGTGAGTTACATTTTAGATAAAGAATTTGGAATAGCAACAAGGGCAGGTCTTCATTGCGCACCTCTGGCACATAAAACTCTTGGAACTACCGGGCAGGGAGTAGTGCGTTTTAGTGTCGGATGTTTCAACACTGTTGAAGAGATAGATTACACTCTTGAAGCGCTAAGAAAGATATCTATAAGATTTAAGCAGTAGATTATCATGTGGCATGAAATGTTAGTAAAAATTATTAAAAAATAAGACATAATGTGTAAATTTTCGTAATGTATTATTGAAATAAACTTTAGAAGGGGAAGGTCAATTATGAGAAATGATACCTTGAAAACCGTTATTACTGGAATAATCCTGCTGGAGTTAATTGTTGTGGCAATCAAATTTGCTGTGAGGGTGCTGTTCCCGATTGCTGTAGTAATTGTTGCTGCATATATAGTTTATATGGTAATCACGAGGAGAAGGCGTTAAACTGGGAACATACAGAATTCCTGCATTATGTAACATAAAAGTTACCTCCTGAATAGTATGTAATATGTTGATATTTACTTATTTACACTAAAGGGAGGTTTGCTTTATGACAGAAAGAGGCAAATTTTTATTTAATAATGATACACTGCTTTGGTTCATTATTCTTTTCTTGCTACTTTTCTGGCGCGATGGCTATGGAGTTGAATGTTAAATAATACTATAACTACAGTGAAGTTTTTACAAAAGATGCTATGAAGAATTATAAAAGTTTATACTTTATACTAAGGGTTTTAAAAGTTTGTACCGGTAGAAGGCTTTCAAAGGCATGTCTTGAAAGCCTTTCTTGTGGGCATAAAAGTGATAAATATAACCTTTCAATACTAATACTAATAAACTCTACGCTAATTGAGAATATCCTATGTTTTGAATGATATTCTATGCGCTGCGCTCTAAGAACTCTCTCTTAAGTAAGATGTGTTCTTCATACTCTTCTTCCGTGATTTTGCCTTGCTCCAGAAGCTTATCCAACAACTTTATCATTAGTGAGCAGCATTCGATAAGTTCTTTTTCCATACAGGCACCTCTCAGACAGGAATCAATTTTATTATATTATATTAGTGTACATAAAGCAATATGAAATGTAAAACTATTGCAAGAATAAAATATATGTGTTACAGAAAAACATTTTGATGATACATAAAAAGTCCTGAAATCCACTGATTTCAGGACCCTATATGGTCGGAGTGACTGGACTTGAACCAGCGACCTCTTGCACCCCAAGCAAGCACTCTAGCCAAACTGAGCTACACCCCGGTGACAAGTACAAATTATAGCACATCATTTACAAAATGTAAAGCAAAAAATGTCTCACCATAAAAAACATTTTTTGTGAAAATAATTATTATTAGTGAATAATCCTATAAAAATTGAAGATAATCATAAAATAGACTTAATTTATCAAAGTAAGCATGAATTTGGTCAGGAGGATAGATTATGTATAAAGTAGAGGCATATCACGAATACAGGCCTCAAAAAGCCAAAAAAAAGTATAAATCACTCAGACGGAAAATAAGAGGATATTTTATTCTTATTTGTCTTCTATTTGTGGCTGTAATTACATTGTGTATAAATAATTTATCGACATATGAGGCTTTGAAGACGACACAGGAACAGTATGAAACTACCGTAAAAAAAATGAACTCAATAGAAGAAAATAATAGCATAATGTCAGATAATTTGAACCTTATTATACAGGATAATGAAAATTTAAAAAAAGAGAATGAAAAACTCCGCACACAATATGAGGAAATAACAAAAGAAATACAAGAGATAAAGAGAATAAACGATGAACTTGTCAGTAAAAACAGAGAACTTAACGAAGACAATATAGCCCTTCAGAATTCTCTCAAGATGGCAGCAGCAGCAGGGGTAAAGCCTCAAAACTATACAAAGTTTGAAGGTCTGAGTGCCAGAAGTAATGTTGAAAGGGGGCGTTATATAGGTAAATTTATAGGAACTGCATACACTCCAAGTGCGGAAGAATGCGGCAATACAAAAGGTATAACGAATTCAGGAGAGCCTATAGTACCAGGTGTGTCTATCGCGGTTGATAACAGGTACTGGCCTTTTGGAACTGTATTTTATATAAAAGGGCTTGGTTATACAATTGCAATGGATACCGGCAGTGCAATAAAAGGCAAGTATAGATTTGATTTCTCAGTATTCGATAAAAACTTTGCAAAAATTTTGGGAGTGCGGGAATGGGATGTTTATCTTGTTAAACTTGGGAATGGCAAAGTCGAAGAAATTGAATTGTAATTTAATCAAAACTCGTTTATAGGAAAATATGAATGCGGGTTGAGATAGCAAAAACGGGAGTGAAAGATTTGAGAAAAATCACTGATATAATTAAAAGTATTCTTATCTTCAAAGAGCCTAAAGAAGTAGAAAAGTTCGTACTGGAGGAGGATAAGAACGAAGACGGAAATAGCAGCACTAAGGAGAAAAGTACTAAAAAAGAGGCTAATAGTGAACCTGGCAGCACACAAAAAAGAGAAAACTGGGTTACCAGTATTATGACTGCGCCTTTTGTAATTGACAAAGAGAAAAAGGGTGGTGAAAAAGGCGACAAAGACGAGAACAGTAAAAAAGAAAGTAAGAACAGCAAGAATCAAAAAGATAATATAAGTAAAAAAATATCAGAGAATCTTGACTACATAAAGAAAAAATACAGCATACCTACTAACGGCGATATAGTTCTGCGCGAATTTGATATCACAGTTAAGGATAGAACTATAAGCGCTTTTGCAGTATTTATTGACGGTATGACGGACAGAATGGTAATAAACCATGCTATTCTGCAGCCTTTGTTGATGCTGTCCAATCTGGATATAAAGGGAAACCCCAATGAATTAGGTGAATATATAAAAAAGCATTTGCTCCCGCAGGGTCAATTGAATATTTTCAATACTTTTGAGAAAGTTATAAGTGAAGTGAACTTTGGAGGCTGTGCTGTATTTATTGACGGACTTGATGTAGCTTTTACAGCAGATGTAAAAGGCTGGGAACACAGAGGTGTTGAGAGGCCAAACACAGAACTTGTCATAAGGGGGCCTCAAGAGGGATTTACTGAAGTTCTTAGAGTTAATACAGCGCTTGTGAGGAAAATTTTAAAGGATGAAGACTTAATTGTTGAGAATGTTGAAATCGGCAGAAGGAGCAAAACTCCTTGTTCAATGCTTTATATTAAGGATATAGCCAATGAAAAACTTGTAAACGAGGTAAGAAGAAGGTTAAAAAGCATAAAAATAGATTATCTCCAGGATTCAGGGGAACTTGAGCAGCTTATTGAGGACAGCACAATTTTGCACACTCCACAGATGATAGATACTGAAAGGCCTGATAGGGTTGCTTCAATGCTTGCAGAGGGAAAAGTAGCTGTAATTGTAAACGGCAGCCCCTTTGCACTGGTTATGCCTGCTACTGCCACTGAGCTGTTTCGTTCAGCAGAAGACTCATATGTAAGGTTTCCCTATGGAAATTTCTTTAAATTCATACGAATTATAGGCCTTTTTATAACACTGCTACTTCCAGGATTCTATATTGCCACAATAAATTATCACGTTGAGATGATACCTACAGATTTGCTGCTTGCAATCGAGGCTTCGAGGGAGAGAGTTCCGTTTCCGTCTATAGTCGAAATATTAATACTTGAGATTTCATTTGAACTTATAAGAGAGGCGGGAATAAGAATACCAGGGCCAATAGGACCGACCCTCGGTATCATAGGAGCATTGATACTTGGTCAGGCTGCAGTTGCGGCAAATATAGTCAGTCCTATTCTTATTATAGTTGTTGCAGTTACCGGGATAGGTTCATTTTCTATACCCAGCTTTTCGCTGGCGTTTTCACTGCGTGTATTAAGGTTTGGATATATATTGTTAGGAACGCTGGCTGGTTTTCTAGGCTTTACAACCGGTCTGTTTATACATCTTGTAACCCTTGTCAATGCAAAGTCCTTCGGAGTTCCCTTTATGGTTCCAATAGGCCCAAGGACATCAGACAGATATATTGATGATATAGTAAGAGCTCCGGTATGGAAACAGGAAAAAAGACCGGATTATCTCAATACCAAGGATGTAAGAAAGCAGCCACATATCAGCAGAGGATGGGTAAGAGATGAGAATAGGGGAGATAAAGAGAATGAATAATAAAATTCGATTTGGCACATGGGAATCAGTAACAATAATGCTAATTTTGTTTTGTACCCAGATCTTTCTCAGCTTTCCAAGAACTATGGCAGAGGGTGCCGGAAATGCAGGATGGATACTTGTTATATATATAACGGTAATTGTTTTGGTACTGTTTGCAATAATGTCAAAGCTTTATTCCCGTTTCGAAGGGATGGATATAATAGATATCAGTGAGTACCTTGCCGGGAATGTAGGAAGAGTAATTGCAGGTACTGTATTCATTGTATACCTGGTATCCATATTATCCATTGTATTGAGAGAGTATGCCGAAAATGTGAAAACGGTTTCACTTCCATCTACACCTATTGTCTATATCATGGGCTTTTTTGCTATAAGCATGATTGTAGGCGCATATGCAGGAATAGAGGCTCTTGTCAGGACAAGTGCCATATCGGTACCCATAATAGCTTTTGCATTTTTTATTATAATATTAGGAGTATCGCAGTATTATGATATTACAAATCTATTTCCCATTCTGGGAACAGGTGCTAAAGATATTTTTATTGAAGGAATACCTAAAATATCATTTTTTTCCGCAATATCGATATTATTTTTTATGAGTCCTTTTATAAGAACTCATAAGAGTTTTAAATCTGTAGGATATATTAGTATAACTATTGCAGGTATTCTTCTGACTTTTAGTACGCTGGCATATATGCTTGTATTTCCATATCCTGCTTCATTGGAAAATATACTTCCTATATATAGCCTGGCAAGGCTTATAAATTACGGACGGTTTTTTCAGCGAATTGAGGCACTTTTTGTGGTTATATGGGATACAGTTGCTATGTTATATTTGAGTACCGGACTTTTTTTCACCGTATATATTTTCAAAAAAACCTTTAAACTTGTATATTATAAGCCACTTATAATTCCATTTACGATAATTATTCTTGGCCTTAGCTTGATCCCTCAAAGCTATATGGCGGTAGTTGAAATCGAAAATATGTATTTTCGAAAAATAGTATTGGCGGTGTCCTTCGGTTTTATCATAATCATTATGTCGGCTGCACTTTTATTCAAAAAAATGCAAAAAAGGAGAAAATGAAGAGTGGAAAAAAGTAACTTTCGTATATTCAGTTTAATATTGATTTCGGTAATTATATGTACAATGATTACAGGATGTTTTGACAGAAGAGAGGTAGACGAATTAGCTTATGTAATGGCAATAGGACTTGATAAGGGTAAAACCAATGATATTAAAATGACTCTGCAGATGGCAGTGCCACTTGCCTTTGGAAGCGGAAACGAGGGTGGTGGAGAAGGAGATAAATCCGTGTTGGTAACTACTATTGAAACTCCAAGCATAGTATCAGGGCTTAACATAACTAACAATTTCTTAAGTAAGCAGATAAATCTTTCCCATGCAAAAGTTATAGTTTTTTCAGAAGAACTTGCCAGAGAAGGCATACAGAAATATATAAACTCTTTAGAGAGATTCCGTGATGTTAGAGGAAATACCTATTTAGTTGTCTCCAAGGGATCAGCTGAGGAGTATCTGCGCAGTGTAAAACCGGTGCTGGAAGTAAACCCTGCTAAATTTTTTGAACTGAATTTGACGTCATATAGATACACGAGCTATACAGCAGGATCACAGCTCTTAGATTTCTTTTTGCAACAGTCCTCTTCCGGCAGCCAGGCGGTAGTAACCCTTGCCGCGACAGGTAAATATGAATCTTCTGATGAGTTTAGCCTCAATGGATCGACCTATAAAGAAAAAGGCAGAGATAATCCCTTGGAAGGCGATTTTAAAGCCGGCAACATTCCTAGGGTTGGTGATATAAAATCTGAGATTATGGGAGTTGCGGTTTTTGACGGAGGGAAAATGGTAGGAGAACTTGATGGCGAAGAAACAAGTAATTATTTAATAATAAACGGAAAATTCAAAAATTTCTATTTCACTTTACCGGATCCATTATTTGATGAGGAGTATGTTGTTTTAAATATTAATTCAGGCAGATCTCCGGGATTCAGGGTGAATATGGTAGACGAAAAACCGATTATAGATTTGAATATCAGGCTTGAAGGTGATATTATTTCCATCCAAAGCGGTGAAAACTATGAGGATTTAGATAAACTGCCAATATTAGAAAGGGCAGTGGAGGAATTTATGAAGAAAGATATGTTGAAATTTCTTTACAAGACTTCAAGGGAGTTTAATTGTGATATTTGCGGATTTGGTAAAGAAATGAAGAAAAAGTTTATTGATTGGAATGAATGGGAAAAATTTAATTGGCCTTCGAAATACAAAAATGCGGAATTTAACGTCAATATTGATTTTAAGATAAGAAGGCCTGGTTTGATTGTACAATCTGTTCCCGTTTATACAACTGAAGGAGAAAAGGTGATGCCCAGTGATTAACGTTACTATTGGAATGATTATAACTATAGCGCTTCTGGTGTGTATATTTATTTACACTGTCAGTTACGGTGTATGGACATGGAAGAAAAAGAATATACTTGGTGCTGTTATGATATTTCTGGTAGCATTAGCGGCACTTGCCATTCCTGTTTACAGTATTTTTTTCAGTTGGCGTTGAGATCAGTTTAAGACGTTAAGAATAAGCTTTGAAGAATAAGAAAATACCCTGGCTTTTATGACATCAATGCATAGTAAAATTTTACTGGATATTTCCCGAAAACGCCCTATTCATGCCTTTAATGCTATAATATATAGCGATAATACGAAGGTATCGGGGGTATTTGAATGTTAAATATACAAAAGAAAAGCTGTGCAAATTGTGTACATGGTTCGCCTGTTCCGGTAAACTGTGATATACTTTGCTACTTTAAGGGAATTGTATCCGGTAACTATTGCTGCTCAAAACATAGGTATACACCAATTAATTTGAAATTTAAGCGCAAATGTATCCAATGTGAATATTTTATTCAATCAGCAGGAGGGGGTAACGAAAATAAAAATACAGGTTACTGTAAGCTATTTACTGTAAGAACTTTTGATGGGACTTCTAAAAACGCATGCTCAAAGTTTTCAAGAAGACAAGGAAAAACACTGGGGGACGGTTTAAGACAAATAGAAGGTTCTGCAGTCTGACGGGAGATAACAGTACTTTCTTCATGCCAAAGAACAAGCAGGTATAGAAGCCTGCTTTTCTTTCTGTGGATGTGCGCTCATGCCGGGCACATATAGAAAAAGCTTGAAACAATCAATGTTTCAAGCTTTTATCTGGCAGGGGCAGTAGGAATCGAACCCACAACCAACGGTTTTGGAGACCGCTACTCTACCAATTGAGCTATACCCCTAAGTCGCTTTTATAGTATACAATAAGCTTGACTCTGTTGTCAACAGGTAAATAATTTTTTATTGCCTGTATGGTTAAAACTTTATTATATTTTGATGTAGCTTGTATTAATTTTATGTTATTATAGAAACATGTAAATTTTGTATGTTTATGTTTAAGAAAAGTTATAATAACTAGAAACATGGCAAGCATTAAAGGAGTGTGGATTATTGTGAGCGGCAATCTCAATATAAGATTGGGATTTATAGGAGCAGGCAATATGGGACAGGCTTTAATCAGAGGTATTGTCAAATCGGGAACAGTTTTGCCTGATAAAATTTTTGTATATGATATAAACAGGGAACAAACTGACTTACTAAAAAAGGACATCGGTATTATACCGCTGGACAATGAAAGTGAAGTAGTCAGCAGCTGTGATGTTATAGTTATTGCGGTAAAGCCAAATGTTGTAGAAAAGGTGCTTGAAAAGTGTAAGGAGGCTGTAGACTCAAAAAAAATTATAGTTTCTATTGCTGTTGGCATACCGATATCTCTTTTTAAAAGAGTTCTTGGAAATGATATAAAGGTAATAAGAACAATGCCTAACACCCCGGCACTTGTCGGCGAGGGCATAACATTAATTTCCCATGACGGAAATGTAGACAATGAAGATATAGAAACTGTAAAGGCACTTTTCAATTGTGTAGGAAAAACTGAAATGCTGGATGAAAAATTAATGTGCGAAGTTACTGCCCTTACTTCCAGTAGTCCTGCCTATGTTTTTATGTTTATAGAAGCTATGGCGGATGCAGCAGTGCTATCAGGATTGCCTCGAAGTCTTTCTTATAAACTTTCTGCGCAGGCAGTTCTTGGCTCAGCTAAAATGGTGCTTGATACAGGCAAACACCCAGGCGAACTCAAGGATCAGGTTTGCTCACCTGCTGGGACTACTATAGAAGCTGTTAAGACTCTGGAAAAGAACGGTTTCAGATATGCTGTAATAGAGGCTATGAATGAGTGCACAAGAAGGGCAAGAGAGATAAATAAAAATTCTTAACAGTGAGATTTAATAAATCAGGAGTGAGTATGAAAAAAGTAATAATTTATACAGACGGGGCGTGCTCAGGTAATCCTGGCGTCGGTGGATGGGGAGCTATATTGAAATATGGTGAGCATGAAAAAGAGATTTCAGGATTTGAAGAGGATACTACTAACAACAAAATGGAGCTTTTAGCGGCAATAAAAGCGCTGCAATGTCTTAAAGAACCATGTGAAGTGGATCTTTACAGTGACAGCGCATATCTTGTAAACGGATTTGCCCAGGGCTGGGTGGCCAAGTGGGAGGCAAACGGCTGGATAAACTCACAGAAAGAGGAAGTAAAGAATATTGAGTTGTGGAAACAGCTTAATGACTTAATAAAAATACATAAAGTTAATTGGATTAAAGTAAAAGGTCACAGTGACAATGAATATAACAACAGATGTGACAAGTTGGCAACAGACGAGATTAAAAAGTATCAAAAGGAACAAAAGGTAGTGTTAAATAACTTATGAAAAAAGCAATATGGGAGTAGTTAGGTTTATTGGACATTGAAAAGTGAAGAATATACCAGATTTCCGCATTTATTCCACGGTCCTCTTGACAATGAGCCTCC
>Ga0134100_1002125_pt1 | contig 16531 bp, 14 predicted proteins | sample 11_taG_2_FD_94444 | JGI IMG/M metagenome (GOLD analysis project Ga0134100, IMG submission 94444) | Switchgrass degrading microbial communities from high solid loading bioreactors in New Hampshire, USA - 11_42_5_180_A3 metaG | ecosystem: Engineered > Bioreactor > Semi-continuous > Anaerobic >...
GGTGTCCTTCCTGTGAAACAGCTTTGGCTGAAGCAGAAATCGAATACGCGGAAAAAACTTCCGATGCCATCTTTGTCAAGTTTCCGGTAAAGGACGGTAAAGGACTTCTGCCGGAAAAGAACACTTATGTAGTGATCTGGACCACAACTCCTTGGACTTTACCTGCGAATTTAGCCATTTCTTTGCATGCCGAATTCACCTACGCCCTGGTAAAAGTGGAGGAAGAACACTGGCTAGTGGCTGAGGGAATGTTGGATAATTTACGTTCAACTTGGAATTTGGAGCTTCCCGTAGAAAAAACCTTCCTGGGCAAGGATCTGGAAAAGGTCGTTTGTAAACATCCTTTTGTGGACCGGGAATCTCTGTTGATTTTGGGAGACCATGTCACTTTAGAAGCCGGTACAGGCTGTGTCCACACTGCTCCCGGCCACGGGGAAGAGGACTTCTATGTGGGGAAACAATATGGTTTGCCTGTTCTTTGCCCTGTGGATCATCAGGGGAAATTTACTGCAGAAGGTGGGGCTTATGCCGGTCTGAAAGTAGATAAAGCCAATCCCCTGATTATTGAAGACCTGAAGAAGCTCAACGCCTTGGTTCATTCCAGTAAAATAAAGCATAGTTATGCCCACTGCTGGCGGTGCAAAAATCCTATTATTTATCGGGCTACTGAGCAATGGTTTGCTTCCATTGACGGATTCCGCAAAGAAGCCCTTGAGGAAATCGATAGGGTCCAATGGATTCCGTCCTGGGGAAGGGACCGGATCTATAACATGGTGGCAGATCGGGGAGATTGGTGCATTTCCCGGCAGCGGACATGGGGTGTGCCCATTCCTATCTTCTATTGCGAAGATTGCGGCAAAGAGATTATCACTGAGGAAACCATTGCTAAAGTCCAGGAGATTTTCCGGGAAGAAGGATCTGATGCCTGGTTTGCCCGTCCGGCCGAAGAACTGTTGCCTGAAGGCTTCACCTGTTCCTGTGGCGGCAAAAAATTCCGCAAGGAAACGGATATCATGGATGTCTGGTTTGATTCCGGAACCAGCCATACTGGGGTATTGATGCAACGGGAGGAGCTTGCCTGGCCGGCAGATATGTACCTGGAAGGTTCTGACCAGCATCGGGGTTGGTTTAACTCATCCTTATCCACAGCTGTGGCAGCCTATGGCCAAGCTCCTTATAAAGCTGTCTTGACTCATGGCTTCCTGGTGGATGAAAAAGGCCGTAAAATGTCCAAATCCCTGGGCAATGGTGTGGATCCCTTGCAAGTAGCCAATGAAATGGGCGCGGATATTTTAAGACTTTGGGTCTGCTCTGCTGACTATAAAAACGATGTGGCTTGTTCTCCGCGGATTATGAAGCAGATGACAGAAGCTTACCGGAAAATTCGCAATACCCTTCGTTTCTTGCTGAGCAACCTCAACGACTTCGATCCGGCTAAGGATCGGGTGGATTACAAGGATATGCCGGAAATTGACCGTTGGGCTCTCCTTCAGCTGGGCAAAGTGATTGAGCGGGTTCTCCAAGGGTATGAGAAGTACGAGTTCCATTGGGTTTACCATACTGTGCATAATTTCTGTGCGGTAGAACTCAGTGCCATCTACCTTGATATCATTAAAGATCGCCTTTATGTGGAGAGAAAAGACAACAAGGCCCGTCGCGCTTCCCAAACCGTTCTTTACGAAGTATTACATGCTTTGGTCCGCTTGCTGGCACCTGTCCTGACGTTTACAGCCGATGAGATTTGGCCTTATGTCCCGGGTGTTGCCAAAGATTCCAATATTCAAGTTGAGGAAATGCCTAAAGTAGATCCTCAATGGCTGGATGAGGCTTTGGAGCAAAAATGGGAAACCATTTTAACCCTCCGCTCAGAAGTGACCAAGGCTCTGGAGAAAGCCCGGCAAGATAAGCTGATTAACCATCCTTTGACGGCTCAGGTTGACCTCTACCCTGATGCCAAGTTGGCAGAGTTCTTAAAAGATATTCCCAACTTGGCGGAGATCTTCATTGTTTCTGCCGTGCAAGTCCATGAAGCCGGAACTTTGAAGCCGGAAGGAGCTGTGGCGGCTGAGGAATTGGAAGGCTTGAGTGTTGTTGTCAAGCCAGCTCCAGGTGAAAAATGCGAACGTTGCTGGATGTATCATCCCCAAGTGGGAGAGAATAATGAACATCCAACCCTCTGCCCGCGCTGTGTATCCGTAGTCACAGAAAAGTAAGTGACAAACCCCTAAGATTATTATCAGCAATATTCAATGCTGATGGAGCCTTGCATTACGAAACTAATCTTCGTGAGCAAGGCTTCTCATTATTTTAGCTGGTTATTTTGCTAGGATGGATCTCAGAAGTAGGATACTATTTGGAATGGGCTTCTGGGGATAATTGCATTGGAAAATGGGCTTTTAGTCTTTTATGGCACACTCCATGAATAGTATAGAAATGAGAATCGCTTTGGCTCCTTCTTCATTAGGCGGAAATTCATAGACAAGGATGTAAATTCTTAGTATCATATTAGGTAATAAAATTGAGAGAATACTATGAAAAGAGTGACCCGAAATAGCGGATTTAGGGAGATGAAAAATAAATGAAGCTTACAGAAAGTCTTGCTAACCGGATTGTGGACTTGATTTATAGTGAAAGCGGCTTTCACGCAATTGTCTGTGATTCTTCAGGCACAATAATTGCCGATTCTGCCAAGCAAAGGGTGGGGATCTCCCATGAAGGTGCCAAGAGGATTCTGAGCACTCCCATTGATGAGCTACAAATTACCGCTGAAGATGAAGCCAGATCCCAAGGAAAAATGCGCCAGGGGTTAAGTCTTGCTATTAAACTGGATGGTGAAAAACTAGGCACTTTTGGTGTAGTCGGTCCAATTGAGGTAGTCAAGCCGGTAGGAAGAGTAGCAGCGGCTATGATGGTTTCCCTTTTGCGGGATGAAGAGATTAAAACTACCCTTAAGGAACACGTGGAACGCATGGGTGAGGCTCTGGATCAAGCGGCTGGAGCTATTGAAGAGATGGCTGCATCCTCCGAAGAAGTGGCCAGTGTAAGCCAAACTGTAGCCACAGAAGCCCAGAAAGCTATGGAACAGGTCAAAGCAACTGAAGGAGTTACCGATTTTATCCGGCGAGTTTCAAAGCAAACCAATCTTTTAGGACTAAATGCGGCGATAGAAGCAGTCCGGGCAGGAGAACAAGGCAAAGGTTTCTCCGTAGTTGCCGGAGAGGTTCGTAAGCTGGCTGAAGAAAGCAATCGTTCAGCCAACGAAATCAATGACTTGATGAAAAAGTTCCAACATACTATGGGGGATATCGTTAAAGGTGTTTTGCAAAACAATGTAATCGCCCAAGAGCAGGCTCGAGCCACTCAGGAGATTGCCCAGATGGTGATAGAGCTTCAACAAGTAGGCAATGAGTTAAATGAGTTAGCACATGCATTATAATGCTTGAGGTGAATATTTTATATAGGGCGGATGTTTAAGACTTGAAAGATAGCATAATTTATAAGATAATAAATTTAGACAATTTTCTATCTAATTTGCAAAGTTGATAACTACATAAGCTCGGATGATTCCAGTGGGAGAGACTCAAATATAGAGCGCCGAAGGAGAAACTTTTTGAAACTCGTCACTTCAAAAAGGGAAACTCTCAGGCAAAAGTACTACTGGAAGACGAGACTCTGGAGAGCTTCTCAAAGGAGAACACCAACGGGGTAGCCAATAGGGCAAATCTCTCAGGTAAAAGGACAGAGGTAACGTGGGCGCGTTATTCCTCTGTTTTTTTATTTTTTTACGTCTTTTGGTAAATACTCATGTATGGAGGTGGAGCAATGACAGAATTAAAAAGAACATCCTTATTTGCCGAACATCAAAAGCTAGGAGCTAAACTCATTGACTTCGGTGGTTGGGAAATGCCTGTTCAGTATGTAGGCGTAATTGAAGAGCACAAGACTGTACGCTCTAAAGCTGGCTTATTCGATGTCTCCCATATGGGTGAAATCGAAATAAAAGGAGAAGATAGTCTTCCCTTTTTGCAGTATCTTCTGACCAATGATGTTTCCCACATCGCCGACAATCAAATTCAGTACTCTCTCATGTGCTATCCTGAGGGAGGTGTGGTCGATGATGTTTTGATCTATCGTTTTCACCCGGAGCATTTTTTGCTGGTGGTCAATGCCTCCAACACGGATAAAGATTTCGCGTGGCTCGAAAGCCAAGCCCAAAGTTATAAAGTCCAGTTAAAGAATCGCTCGCAAGATTATGCCCAAATGGCTTTGCAAGGTCCTCTTGCCCAGCAAATTCTCCAAAAGCTTACCTCGATGGATTTGACCCAAGTTAAATATTACTGGTTCGAAGAAGGGGAAGTTGCTTCCGTGCCTTGTTTACTTTCAAGAACAGGCTACACCGGTGAAGATGGGTTTGAAGTATATTGTTCTCCTGAGCAGGCTTCTTATCTGTGGCAGAAAATCTTGGAAACAGGCCGGGAAGAAGGGGTTATGCCCATTGGGCTCGGTGCCAGGGATACCCTGCGCTTTGAAGCCCGTCTCCCTCTCTATGGCAATGAAATTGGTCCGGATATAACACCCTTGGAGGCAGGTTTAGGGAACTTTGTGAAATTTACCAAAGGCGATTTCCTTGGCAGGGATGCCTTGCTCAAACAAAAGGAAAAGGGGGTACCGCGCAAATTAGTAGGGCTGGAAATGATCGAACGGGGCATTGCCCGGTCTCATTACCCCTTGCAGAAAGAAGGTAAGGAGATCGGTTTTGTCACCTCAGGCTCGTACGCCCCAACCTTAAATAAAAATATTGCCTTAGGACTTATTGCCGCCGAATATGCCCAGCTAGGTGAAACCCTGGAGGTCATGATCCGGGGGAAGGCAGTGAAAGCCCAAATTGTCCCCTCCCAATTCTATAAACGCCCGAAATAATTTCAGTTAGAGTCCCGGGAATTAAATTAAAGAAAAATAAATTAAAGCGGAGGCTGATATTATGAATCCAGTAGAATTAAAGTACAGCAAAACTCATGAATGGGTAAAAGCCGAAGGTAATCTTGTTACTATGGGCATTACAGATCATGCTCAAAGTAGTCTTGGAGATATAGTCTTTGTGGAATTGCCGGATATAGATACCACGATTAAAGCAGGAACCGCTTTCGGTACCGTTGAGTCAGTAAAGGCCGTATCGGATATTATATCTCCTGTTAACGGTAAGGTTATGGAATACAATCAGGAAGTATTGGATTCCCCTGAGCTTCTCAATCAGGATCCTTATGGGGAAGGATGGTTGGTTAAAGTGGAGGTGGAAGATCTTACGGTTTTAGAGGATTTGCTGTCTGCCGCAGAATATGAGGCTTTTCTTGCGGAGGAGGGTGAGTGATGAATTATGTGCCGAACACGGTGAAGCAGCAGGAAGAAATGCTTGCCAGGATTGGTGTAAACTCCAAAGAAGAACTGTTTAAAGATATTCCCGAAAGCGTTCGGCGCCAAGCTCAACTGAATATCCGGGAAGGAATGTCAGAGTTAGAGCTGGTAAGGCATCTAAGCAAGCTGGCAGCTCAGAATAAGACAGTGGAAGAGTATACTTCTTTTTTGGGGGCAGGGGCCTATGAGCATTTTATCCCCAGTTATGTGGACCAGCTTTTGCTCCGCTCGGAGTTCTATACTTCCTATACCCCTTATCAGCCGGAGATTAGTCAGGGAACGCTCCAAGCCATCTATGAGTTTCAAACGATGGTTTGTGAGCTCACCGGTATGGATGTAGCCAATGCTTCCATGTATGATGGGGCATCAGCTCTGGCAGAAGCAGCCTTAATGAGCTGTGATGCTACACGGCGCAAAAAAATCTTGGCTCCCCGTACCCTTCACCCGGAATACCGGGAAGTCCTTAGTACTTATTTAGAGCCAAGAGGGGTGGATATTCTCGAGCTACCCTATGCCAACGGTGAGGTAGATATTAAGCAACTGGAAGCAAACCTTAATGCTGAAGTGGCAGCAGTTCTTTTGCAAAGCCCCAATTTCTTTGGCGTCATTGAGAAAGCCGCAGAGATCGGGGAAATGGCTCATGCAAAAGGAGCCTTGCTGGTCATGGCGGTTAACCCCGTGGCTTTAGGACTGCTTAAATCTCCCGGGGAACTGGGAGCGGACATGGTGGTTGGGGAAGGACAACCTTTTGGCAATCCTCTCAATTACGGTGGACCTTATCTGGGTTTCCTGGCCTGTCGGGAAAAGCACCTGCGCCGGATACCAGGAAGGATAGTGGGCGCCACCAAAGATAAAAACGGCAAGAAGGGTTATGTTTTAACCTTACAAGCCCGGGAACAGCATATCCGCCGGGAAAAAGCAGCTTCCAATATTTGCTCCAATGAAGCCCTTTGTGCTTTGGCTTTTACGATTCATCTTTCCGGCTTAGGCAAACAAGGCCTTAAGGAAATGGCAATGCTCAATGTGCAAAAAGCCCATTATGCCGCTCAGGAAATTGGGAAGCTCCCGGGCATGAGTCTTGCTTTCAGCAGCTCCTTTTTCCACGAATTTGTGGTAAAAACCCAAATAAGCCCTCAGAAACTCAATCAAGAGCTCTTAAAACATGGTATTATCGGTGGCCTTGACCTTTCCCGTTTTTACCCGGAACTTAATCAGCATCTTCTCTTTTGTGTAACGGAAACCAAAACCAAAGAAGATATTGATCGGCTTGTGGCCAGAATGGGGGAGGTACAATGAAAACTCTAGAACCATTAATCTTTGAACTCAGCCGGGAAGGTCGAACCGGTGTCAGCCTTCCTCCTTGTGATGTGCCCGAACGCCCTTTAGAGGACTTAATTCCTTCCGAATTCTTGCGTGACCATGAGCCAGAGTTGCCGCAAGTTTCGGAAGTGGAGGTGGTTCGTCATTTTACCCGGCTTTCCACTTTCAATCATGGGGTAGATACAGGTTTTTATCCACTAGGTTCCTGTACCATGAAATACAATCCCAAGGTCAATGAGAAATTGGCTCGGCTTTCCGGTTTTAGTCAGATTCATCCCTATGAGCCTGAGGAATTGACCCAAGGCGCTCTGGGCTTGATGTACGAGCTTCAGGAAGAGCTGGGGAAGATCACCGGCATGGATGCTTTCACCTTGCAGCCGGCGGCAGGGGCTCATGGGGAAATGACAGGGATTTTGATTATCAAGGCCTATCATGAAAGCAGACAGGATTATAAGCGGAAGAAGGTTATTGTTCCTGATTCGGCTCATGGAACTAACCCGGCTACAGCAGCCATGGCAGGCTTCGAAATCATCCAGGTGCCCAGCAATAAACGTGGGGGAGTGGACTTAGAAGCTTTGCGCCAGGTTGCCGGCGACGAAGTGGCCGCTTTGATGCTCACGAATCCCAACACTTTGGGCTTATTTGATGAAAATATCCTGGAAATCGCGCAGATCATCCATGATTGCGGTGGATTGGTTTATTACGACGGCGCAAATGCCAATGCCATTATGGGTATAGCTCGCCCAGGGGATATGGGCTTTGATGTGGTACATCTTAACCTGCATAAAACCTTTTCCACGCCCCATGGCGGTGGTGGTCCCGGAGCAGGACCGGTGGGTGTCAAAGAGTTTCTGGCCCCCTATCTGCCAAAGCCGGTGGTAATAAAAACCGGGGAAGGAATATACTCTTTGGATTATGAACGTCCTTTATCCATTGGCCGGGTAAGAGCCTTTTACGCTAATTTTGGGGTATTGGTAAGAGCTTATGCCTATATTCGGGCTTTAGGCGGCGAAGGCTTGGCAGCGGCAGCCCAAAATGCCGTAATCAACGCTAATTTCCTCATGAGTATTTTAAATGAGCATTATCATCTTCCTTATGAGCGGGTATGCATGCATGAGTTTATCATTACGCCCAAAAATCTGAAGGAATATGGTATTCACACTCTGGATATCGCCAAACGGCTTTTGGATTATGGTTATCATCCGCCCACCATTTACTTCCCTCTGATTGTGGAAGAGGCCATGATGATTGAGCCTACAGAGACCGAGAGCATGGAGACCCTAGAGGAATTTGCCCGGGTTCTTATTCAAATTGCTGAAGAAGCCAAGCAAGATCCGGAATTAGTAAAAAATGCTCCCTATAGCACCTTGGTCACCCGTCTGGATGAGGCAGGGGCCGCCCGCAAACCGGATCTGCGGTGGCGAAAAGCAAATGACTAAATGAAACGTTTAAGAAAAATGCTTTAACGGTTTAGTGGCTATTCTTTCCCTTCGCTGCTTCAGTGGAGGGAGATTTTTATAAAAGTTTATAAAAGTTATTTAAGTATTAATCCCTAGTTTTTGATTATTGCGGACATGTGTTTGCTCGATTTTGGAGATACTAAGAAAAAATCAGAAGTATGTTACAGGTGGCACAAAGTAAGAATATTCAGACGCACTTTTTAGAGTATAATTACAGTGCAAGTATTATAGTGTCGAAATCTGGTTCTAGGAGGTTTAGTATGTTAACTTTCAAAGTCCCCGTGGGAATATCCAACCGTCATGTTCATCTTACTGAGGAGCATATTGAAATTTTGTTTGGTGCCGGTCACCAACTGACTCCGACAAAAGATTTATCTCAGCCTGGTCAATTTGCCTGTGAAGAAACCGTTACTTTAGTGGGACCAAAGGGGTCCATGCCTAATGTGCGTGTTCTTGGACCGGCTCGGAAAGCAACCCAAATTGAACTGGCTGCCACAGATACTTTCAAACTGGGTGTTAAACCTCCTGTTAGGGATTCGGGAGATTTGGAAGGAACGCCGGGTCTAGATCTTGTAGGCCCTGCAGGAAGGGTACAAGTTGATTCCGGTACCATTATCGCAGCCCGTCACATTCATATGACCCCTGAAGATGCCGAGAAGTATGGCTTGAAAGATGGACAGCATGTGAAAGTAAGAGTTCCGGGACCCAGAGCCGGAGTTTTTGAACGAGTTTTGATCCGGGTGAGTCCCAACTATGCTTTGGACATGCATGTGGATACAGATGAGGGCAATGCTTTCGGACTGAAAAACGGCGATTTAGTGGATGTAATTGTTGAATAAGCCAAGGATTGGATAAAACAGGAACTGCTTACCTGTGGGTTTTGCCGCGTGATGAACGGCCAAAGCTCAGGACGGCAGTTCCTTATTTCTTTAATTAGGAAAAATGCTCGAAGAAAAATGGTCTTGCTAATTGAAGTTGGGTATTATATTTTATATTTATACTTGAAAAATAAGGATTAGGGTTAGGAAAGGGATAAAATTACAGAAATTATCTAAAGGTAAAATCTAAAGGAATAAATCCAAAGGTAAAAATCTGATGGAAATTTCATAAAGAGCAATTGTAAAGATTCAAAGTAATTGGCATAAGAAGAGATCAGAATGAGGAGAGAGTTATGGATAGTGGTTTAAGTTCAGCTAAAACTACAAAACGCAGTTGGCGGGTATGGTGGGAGTTGATTCGCCCCCATACTTTGACAGCAAGTGTTTTGCCGGTGACTTTGGGCACAGTGCTTGCCCTTCTTGAGGGTAAACTTCACCTCTTGCTCTTAGGGGCTATGTTGCTTGCCAGTGTCTTGATCCAGGCTGCCACCAATCTATTTAATGAGTACTATGACTATAAGCGGGGATTGGATACGGAAAAATCCGTGGGTATTGGTGGTGGCATCGTTCGCCATGGCATGTCACCTAGTTTAATCATGAACCTGGCCTTGGGCATGTATGCCATTTCCTTATTACTGGGAGTGTATATCTGTGCCTCATCCTCCTGGTGGTTAGCTGTTTTAGGTTCCTTTTGCATGCTCATGGGTTATCTTTATACCGGTGGGCCTTTTCCCATTTCTTATACCCCTTTAGGTGAGTTGTTTTCCGGCTTGTTTTTAGGCTTTCTAGTAATATTAATTGCATTTTTCATACAGACAGGTTATGTTACCCAAACGGCAGTGCTGGTGGCAGTCCCCAGCGGTATCTTAGTGGGGCTGATTAATCTTAGCAATAACCTGCGGGATCATGATGGGGATAAGGCTAACGGGCGGAAGACCATTCCTGTGCTTTTAGGTCCTCCCAAAGCCATTGTCTTTATGGGAATCATGTTTGCTTTTGCTTATTTATGGTTGATTGGCCTGGTGGTTATGGGTGTTGTTACACCTTGGGCTTTATTGGCTTTGCTTAGCATACCTAAAGCCGTTGAAGCCACCAAAGGCTTTGTGGGCAAATCCGAACCCATAACCATGATGCCGGCTATGAAAGCCAGTGGTCAAACCAATACCTACTTCGGTTTTCTTTTGGCTTTAGGTCTATTGCTGGGCTATCTGTTCTGAGTTAACCTTAAAAGGTTAAACTTAAAAGTGCACCCGCTTCGGGCGGGTTTTTTTCTTCGACTATAATGGCTAAATATTGTGACAATATGGAGTTGGTAAAGTGAGCGGCAAAACAAAGCTGGTAACAGCAATGTTGACTTTTGGCAGTATTGGTCTTTTCGTTAGGAATATACCCCTGGCTTCCAGTGAAATTGCTCTATGGCGGGGAATAATCGGGAGTATTTTTCTCATTGCTCTTAGTTTTCTTATGGGGAAAGGAATAGCTTTCAGAAAGATTAAGTCCAATGCCCTTTTGCTGATTCTCTCGGGAGCAGCTATCGGGATAAACTGGATACTCCTTTTTGAAGCCTATAACTATACCACAATTCCCAATGCCACCCTAAGCTATTGTTTTGCCCCGGTGTTTGTGATGGTTTTAGCGCCTTTCCTTTTAAAAGAAAAGCTAAGCTTAAGCAAAATTACGGCTCTTATAATGGCCATGTTAGGTTTAGTCCTGATTATTTATACCGGAGGCAGTGATTCAAGTGCTGATTATAACCATACTTTGGGGGTTTGCTTAGGCCTTGGGGCGGCAGCCTTTTACGCCAGTGTTGTAATCATGAACAAGTTCATTAAAGGTTTATCCGGTTTTGAAACAACGCTGATTCAATTAATTGTGGCTGCTTTGGTGCTGCTGCCTTATGTCATCAGTCAAGGGTTTGCGGTTATGACTGTAGACACCACTTCTTTGCTTTTAGTCCTTATTTTGGGCATAGTTCACACCGGTATTTCCTATTACCTGTATTTTTCTGCTGTACAGGAGTTAGAAGGCCAAACCATAGCAGTTTTGAGCTATATCGATCCGATTTCCGCAGTCGTCTTCGCTGCTTTAATTCTGGGAGAGGGTATGAGCTTCTGGCAGTTTGTGGGCGGAGCGCTGATATTGTGTTCTACTTTGTTAAGTGAAAAGGGAGCAAAGGTAGAAGCCAAATTAAGCACGAAAATCAAAAGTGCAAAAGCTACAAAGTTTTAAGGTAACAGCGGGCTTAGGAAAAGGTTGAAGATAGGAGAAAGGTGGAAGCTTATATGAGCGCATTGGCGTTGGGGATATTTTCATGGTATGGTTTTGTCCTGCCTTTTCAAGATAGGATTGCTTTAATCCAGGAGGCCGGCTTCACAGGAACTTCTTTGTGGTGGGAGGATGAAGAGGAACCTTTCCCTTTGCCGAAAGAAAAAATGCCTTCCTTAGTTCGGGAACAAGGGCTGAGAATAGACAATATCCATGTGCCTTGCTGTGAGGCCAATCACTTTTGGTCCGAGGATAAAGACTTGCGTCAGGAGATCATCAAAAAACATAAAGAGTGGTTGGAAGATTGTGCGCGCTTTAATGTTCCCTTGCTGGTCATGCATTTATGTGATGGGGAGGATGCTCCCGCTCCCAATCCTCATGGCCTGGAAAGCCTGGAAAAGATCGTTAGACGAGCTGAGGAGTTAGGAGTAAATATTGCTATCGAGAACACTCGCCGGATGGATAGCGTGGTGGCTGTTCTTGAGCACATTTCTTCCCCGGTGTTAGGTTTTTGCTTTGACAGCTCTCATCATAGGCTCACTGACAAGGAGGATTTCCGGTTCCTCCGGACTTTTGGCCATCGCCTTAAAGCTACCCACCTGTCGGATAACGATGGTTTAGCCGACCGCCATTGGCTGCCGGGTCACGGGGTTATAGATTGGTCAAAGCTCAGCCAAGCTTTTCCCCAAGCTTATGAAGGCTTTTTAACCTTAGAAGCTTATCCTACTCCTGAAGAGGCTAAAGGTTCACCCCAGGCTTTTCTGAAGTTAGCTTATGAGCGAATTAATAACTTCGCCAGGATAATCCATTGTACAGTTTAGTAATAACAGTCGATTTCATCATGAAAGCCGGAGTCAGCATTCTGACACCGGCTGTTTTCTTTGGCTGGAACTTTCCTTAACAGGGATATTATTTTGTGGCTGGGGAAAACTTTATTTTGGATAGTCAGGTGAGGTGAGAAATTTGACAGCTGTTCCAGAAGAAGGCCCCAACATTAGAGCGGAAGCAGGGCAGGCCGGAGAACAAGTCCCTGACCAAAGCCACAGAGATATTGAATCCCTGGACTGGCAGGATCTCTACAACAAAGTCAACCAGCTTTATCTCTTGATGGAAAAACTCAATCTCACAGAGTATATTACTTATCTTAACAATCCCCGGCGCCTCCTATGGCGGAATTTTGGCGCAGGTTTGGCCAAGGGGTTGGGAGGGGCTATTGGGGCTACTCTGCTTTTGGGGCTTGTAGTCATGTTTTTAAAACGCCTCGTTCTCCTCAATCTTCCGGTAATTGGGGGAGTGATTGGGGAAATCGTGAAAATGGTTAATGTCCATAATGGTAATTATTAAGAAAAGGCATTGCTTACCAGGGAGGTTTATTATGCAAGACGCAAATTATAAAAAATTGATAGAGCAACTGAAAAAAGATCGGGAAGAAGCTCTTGCCTTAGCCAAGGGTGTAATATCTGAAGATATGCGCACTTCCCTTGCTGAATTAGCGCTTATTGATAACCATCCGGCAGATATCGCCACGGAAGTTTATGAGCGTTCCCGGGATGTGGCCATTCATGACCGTCTCCGGCACCGTATTGAAGCCATTGACGCCGCTCTGAAACGCTTCGATGAAGGAAAGTATGGGATTTGTGAGCATTGCGGACACGAAATTCCTTTAGCCCGTTTAGAAGCTTTGCCTTATACCACTGTCTGTACTGAGTGCAGTCGACTTGAGGAAAAGGAAGAGCAGCACTCCTTCCATAGAGATCCGGTGGAAGATGAGCTCCTTAGTATGCCCTTTTCCAGGACCTTCAAGGATATCACGGATAGTGTGGGTTTTGATGGAGAGGATTCCTGGCAGGCGGTGGCCAGTTTCGGCACCTCCGATTCCCCCCAAGATCTGGATACTAACCGGGATATGAGTGATCCTCTGACTTTCTATGAAGGCGGGGATGAGTCTATAGGAGCAGTGCAGGATGTGGAAGCTTTAGAAGTAGAAGTGGAGCCCGGGTTTGGCAATACGGTATATTATGATCGTCGTCACGGTCGTACTTAAAAGCAGGAAGGTTGCCCCTCTCGCTATCCTATGGTAAGATGAATGAGCAAATAGATGTTTGGGAGGGTAATCCTTTGTTAATTTGGCTCACCTTAGCAATAGTTTGGATCATAGACCGAGTTTTAAAGGTATTCGTTCAAGGGAGCATGGTTTTGGGAGAATCCCAAGTTGTAATACCCGGTTTTTTTCATCTGACTTATATCTTAAATCCCGGAGCAGCTTTTGGCCTTTTGCCCGGCCAATCTTGGATATTCATTCTTACAGCCGTTTTAGCCGTTCTGGGGATATTCTATGCTCAGTTTAAAATTCCTCGCCAGGATTGGTTATTGCGATTAACTTTAGGGCTGATCGGCGGCGGCGCCTTAGGCAATCTTTATGATCGTTTGTTCATTGGCAAGGTAGTGGATTACTTGGATTTTAAGGTCTGGCCTTATGTGTTTAATTTCGCAGATGCTTGCATTGTTGTGGGAGCAATCCTCTTGGTACTCAATATGTTGTTGGAAGAGCGGAAAGCCAGAAAAATGAGCCAAGGGGAAAGTGAAAGTAGTGACAGGGGATAATCATGGACAGAGAGATTATGGATGATTTAATGGCTGAAGAGGAAGAATTAGTGGCTAAACTTGATTCTTGCCCTCAGGCTGGGGTTGAAACCATAGAGTTGGAACTGGCGGAAGGAATACGCTTGGATGTTGGAGTAACGGAAGCTGTGGGTAAAAGCCGTTCCTATGTGCAAAGTTTGATTGAAGAGGGTCAAGTTTTAGTCAACGGCAACTTAAAAAAAGCCAATTATAAAATACGCCCGGGAGACAAAGTGATTGTGGTTATTCCTCCCCCTACGGAGTTAAAGGTGGAAGGAGAGAATATCCCCCTGGATATCCTTTATGAGGATGAGGATTTATTGGTGGTAAACAAGCCACAGGGTATGGTAGTACATCCGGCTCCCGGAGCCTGGAGTGGAACTTTGGTTAACGCTTTACTCTATCATTGTCAAAATCTATCCGGTATCAACGGGGTTTTGCGGCCTGGGATTGTTCATCGTATAGACAAAGATACCTCAGGGCTTTTAGTAGTGGCCAAAAATGATCTGGCTCACCAGGGTTTAGCCCAACAGATTAAGGCTCATAGCATGACCAGGCAATATGAAGCAATAGTTCACGGCGTTGTTTTGGAACCTTCAGGAACAGTGGAAGCGCCCATCGGCCGGGAACCCTCTGACCGAAAGAAAATGGCCGTGGTTTTTCATAACTCTAAAGAAGCGGTAACCCACTATGAGGTTCTGGAGCGTTTTCGCTCCTTTACCTATCTGCAAGCCAAATTGGAAACAGGACGGACTCATCAGATTAGGGTCCATATGGCCTTTCTTAAGCATCCTGTACTGGGTGATCCCCTATATGGGCCCCGGAAAAACCCTTTCAACCTGACAGCGCAAATGCTGCATGCCAAGGTTTTAGGTTTTCAGCATCCTCGAACCGGGGAGTATAAGGAGTTTAGTGCGGAAGCTCCTGAGCTTTTCCAAAAAGTTTTAGCCGCTCTTAGAAAAGATGAAATAAACTGTTATGTTTGATTCAAGAACCCACATCTCAAATGAAATTATTTTAAACTCAATTTTTGATTTCGGTGATTGACATTAAGCATACACTAGGCTAGACTAAAATCAGTAAATAATATACAAATTTGTATAAGCCTTTAATAAGGTCCTGTGAGACACTGAAGGCAGAAAGTGAAGCTAAGCTGTCTTTTGTGCCGGGCAGCTTTTTTAAATGCTTACAGGAGTCTGAGAAAGGAGCATGAACTCTTGCAGGGAATAATTAAGAGTAAGATCCTTGACGCTGATGGAATTCGGCGGGCAATTACCCGGATAGCCCATGAGATTGTGGAAAAAAATAAAGGGACCGATAATGTGGTTCTAATCGGTATAAGACGACGGGGTGTACCTCTTGCAGAACGAATTCAAAAGAAGATCGAGGAGTTTGAAGGAGTAAAGCTCCCTTTAGGAATCCTGGATATAACTTTATATCGTGATGATTTAAGCTTAATTGATGTACAGCCGGTAGTTCATCAAACCGAGGTGCCCTTTGATGTAACCGGTAAGACGGTTATCCTGGTTGATGACGTTTTATATACGGGGCGCACAGCCCGGGCGGCTTTAGATGCTACTCTGGATCTAGGGCGAGCCCAAAAAATCCAGTTGGCAGTCCTGATTGACCGGGGCCACCGGGAGTTGCCCATACGGGCTGATTATGTGGGCAAAAATGTGCCGACTTCCAGTCGGGAAATTGTATCGGTCTGCATAAAAGAAGTTGATGAGACTGAAGAAGTCCTCCTGTTAGAACGGGCGGACAGTTAAGAAACCGGAAACTTTATATACCCTTTAAGAGCTTACCAGAGAGTTAGCCAAGGGTAGAGAATGCGGGATATTTGTATCCTTATGTCCGTGTATCCTTACATCCTCTTGCCATTGGCAAGGGGATTTTTTCATATAAAGGGATTTTTTATTAAGTAAATGAGAGGAGTAGGAAAATGGCCTGGTCAAGAAAAGACATTCTTCATATTGAAGACTTGGATTTGCAGGAAATTCAACTGATTCTCAATACAGCCAAACCCATGAAAGAAATATTGTTCCGGGCAGTAAAAAAATTGCCCACGTGCCGGGGCAAGTCCGTGTATAACCTGTTTTTTGAGTCCTCAACCCGAACCAGGACTTCCTTTGAGACAGCGGCCAAAATTCTGGGGGCGGATACCACCAGTTTAGCCGTGGCCCAAAGCAGTCTGAATAAAGGGGAATCCCTGCTGGATACGGTGCGGACTCTCCAGGCTATGAAGCCCGATGTGGTGGTTATTCGTCATGCCAGTTCCGGAGCGGCCCATTTCTTAGCCAAAGAGCTTAAAGCCAGTGTGATCAATGCCGGGGACGGTCAGCATGAACATCCCTCCCAATGCCTGCTGGATCTTTATACCATGCAAGAACATCTTGGCAGTTTAGAGGGACGAAAAATATTGATTGTGGGAGATATTCTTCACTCCCGGGTGGCCAGGAGCAATGTCTGGGCTCTGAAGAAACTGGGGGCGGAAGTTGTCCTCGTGGGTCCTCCCACCTTGTTGCCGCCGGAGATTAAAGCCTGGGGAGTAAAGACCTCGTATAATCTGGAAAA
>Ga0134100_1002129_pt1 | contig 16515 bp, 10 predicted proteins | sample 11_taG_2_FD_94444 | JGI IMG/M metagenome (GOLD analysis project Ga0134100, IMG submission 94444) | Switchgrass degrading microbial communities from high solid loading bioreactors in New Hampshire, USA - 11_42_5_180_A3 metaG | ecosystem: Engineered > Bioreactor > Semi-continuous > Anaerobic >...
ACCTTGAAATCCTTATTACATGAGCGTTTCATGTATTTATATTATACCATGATTGTTATGTCCTTAACTACTCTTTTAGATAAAAAAAGCCCACTTTTCAGTGAGCTTTGTCTTCAGTCTGAGTGTACTATAATTCATAGTACACTTATTACTTAATATACTGTAATATCAATAAACGAAAGGAGTGATACCTATAATAGCCATAGATTTGAGAAATCCAAAGCCTATCTATGAACAAATAAAAGATAATATCAAGCATCTGATTATCACAGGCGCTCTCAAACAGGATGAGAAACTTCCTTCCGTGAGAGAACTGGCTCAAATTACTTCAATAAATCCCAACACGATCCAAAAAGCATATAGGGATTTGGAATCCGATGGCTTTATTTATACGGTATCCGGGCGAGGCAATTTTGTGGCGCCCTCACCAAAAAAGGCAGATCCAAAACGTCTTGAAGAACTATATGCCGCTTTAAAATCCACTGTAGGGGAACTTTCATATTTGGGTGTTCCTGAAAACAATATAATTGAAATTGTTCAGAATACTATATCTCATTCCAAACCGCAAGGGGGAAATAAAGTATGATAGAGATCAAAGATTTAAAAAAGTCCTTCGATGGATTTTTTGCCTTGAACGGCGTAAATGCGACGATTGGAAAAGGCTCTGTTTATGGACTTGTCGGGCCTAACGGTGCCGGCAAAACTACGCTTATCAAGCATCTGGCGGGTATTTTCATCCCGGATTCCGGCTCAATAACTATTGACGGGCAGCCGGTGTATGAAAATGTTGCAGTTAAATCAAGAATGTTCTATATACCTGATGAAATATATTTCTTCCCCCAGGCATCCGTCCTGGATATGAAAAAGTATTATAAGTCTATATACCCAAGTTTTGATGAGATCAGATTCCAAAAGCTCCGGGAAGTCTTTCCGATCAATCCTAAAAAGAACCTGAAACGGTTTTCCAGAGGCATGCAAAAACAGGCTGCCTTTTGGTTGGGCATTTGCCTTCGCCCGGACATCATGCTGCTGGATGAGCCAGTGGATGGTCTTGACCCCGTAATGCGCCGGAAGGTATGGAGCGTGCTGTTACAGGACGTTGCCGAGAGAGGGATGACAGTCTTCGTTTCTTCCCATAACTTACGCGAGCTTGAGGATGTATGCGACCATGTCGGTATCATGCATGAGGGGAAAGTCATTCTGGAACGGAGCCTGACAGAGCTTCAGAATAACATCATAAAGCTTCAGGTGGCATTTGAAGGAGATCTTCCTGAGGAAGTGAATAAGCTGAATATCCTACACCGACAGCAAAGCGGCCGGATTTGGATCCTTATTGTCAGGGGCGACTGTGAGAAAATCATGGCTGAAATCAATAAAATGCAGCCTTTACTGGTTGACGCTCTGCCTCTTTCCCTTGAAGAAATCTTTATCTATGAACTTGGAGGTATGGATTATGCCGTTGAAAACATCGTACTTTAACAGAGGAATATTTAGAAATAATATTAAAAGATTCTGGCTTATTACATTTTCTTATGCATTTTTCATGTTTCTGTTTGTATTGAGTTTGATAAACTCAATAACAGGACGGATGAACAGGACCAATGACTACGAGGCATTGATCGATTTAGGGAAAATGGTCTTTTACAGCAATGACGTTATGGTTGTATTTCTGGGGTTTTACCCCCTGGTCGCGGCGCTGGCGGTGTTTTCTTATATGCATTTTCAAAAAAGTACAGCAATGATTCACTCCCTGCCTGTGACCCGTTCAACACTGTTTGTGACCAATTACCTTTCAGGGCTGTTTATTGCAGGTGTCCCGCTCATTTTCAACAGTTTGATATTGGTTGTCTTTGAGATGATAGCAGGCATCCCAAATATGTCATATGCATGGGTATGGTTTGCTGTAAATCTTGTGCTGACGTTTCTATTATATAACTTTGCCGTATTTGTCGGCATGTTTACAGGGCATATGGCCGCACACGCCATCTTCTTTTACATATTCAATTTTCTTGCCCTTTTCCTCGAAACTGTGATCAGAAGCATACTAAGCAACTTTTTATTCGGATATGTGACCTCGTCCCGAACCTTTCAAGCCTTGTCGCCGCTTTATTATTTGGAACCTTTTTACAGAGGATTCAGGAATGATAATGGGAATATAGCTGCCGTAGCGGGATATCTTATAGCGGCCATTGTCTTTCTGGCAGCAGGTTATTACCTGTACAAGAAGAGACACATGGAGGTTGCTACCGATGTAATCAGCTTTTCATTCGTTAAGCCCGTTTTTAAATATGGTGTTGCTTTTTGCTCAGCGGCGCTTATTGGAAGCCTTATCGTACTCATCCTTAACATATACCAAAATCTTGCGGCTTACATAATCTCCTACCTTATAGGAGGTTTCATAGGCTATTTCTCAGCAGAGATGCTAATGCGCAAAACATTCAGAGTTTTTAAGACATATAAGGGGTATATAGTATTTGCTCTTATCCTGTCACTGTTTCTTTGCAGTATAAATTATAACCTGTACGGTTATGAGCGCCTGGTACCTCAATATAGTGAGGTGGAAATCATGGGATTAAATACATATATGGATACTGCAGTAAGAATAGCATTAAAGCCGGAGGAATATGATCCTGACGAGCACAGATACCTTGTACAAACCCGTGAATATACCGGCGAATATGAACCGCCAAAAGTTCTCAGTGACGAACATATCAAGGAACTCAGGGAATCCATTCCCGGAATCTCGGATAATTATGAGGTAATTATGAAAGTCCGGGAGATACATTCATATATTGTGGAGAATGAAAAACTGTTCAGAGAAAACGAGAAGCTGTATTGGGAGGCTACTAAAGAACAAACTGATCTTTTTAAATACAGAAATCTGTATTTTATTTACAAACTGGAGAACGGTTCGTTCCTTGAAAGGCAATACAATTTGGTAACATACCAGGATAATACAGAGCTTGACAGACTTTTAAGAGAATATCTTTCTTTGCCTGGCGTAAGAGAAAGCTATATACCTGTTCTAAGGAAAAATGCCGATGATATTGACAGCGTTGATGTAAGCTTTGAAACCAGGGACGGACGTTATCAGAACTTTGAGATAACTCAGAATATACAGGATTTCCTTGATGTATACAAAAAAGACCTGCTTTCGGAAGATCCTTTGAAAAGCATGTTTGGAGATAACGAGACATATGACTACGATGTATATATCAGAGTCGAATTTAAAAATAATCTTATAAACAGAACATCTTCATACGGTACCAGGCTTAATGATCGTTTTGAAAACACAATGAATTATCTTGTTGAAAAAGGTGTATTTAAACTTGAAGACCTTATGAGATATGATAATGATATGGAAAGGGTTCCTGCCGCAAAAGCCATTTCCAAGTAACGTCAGTAATGAGGCAAATTCCGGATGATTGAAAAATCGACCTGAGCCTGCTAAGTTTGATAAAGATCTTTTAAGTAATATAGGGGGCATTCTAAGCCCCCTATTGTTATCCTTGCTGCCATATGTCATCCCGGCATCAGCAAAAGATCTTTTTGCTCAATTAATATGCCCTTCCCCAATAGACCATATATTTGGCCTCTTTTTGGCAGCATACGCATTTATCTGAGATTTTCTCCTGTTCAAAAGGTATGCAGCGGGCTGTTGCGCCCATTCTGTCTTTAATGGTGATTTCGCACTCTTCATTGCCGCAATACATGGCCTTGACAAATCCAGGAGTTTCATTAAGGATTTTCTCCATTTCATCCAGGTTAACAGCCGTAAAGGTCTTTGCATTCCTCATTTCCAAAGCTTTATTGTATAAAGCGGTGTGTATATCTTCAAGAACTTCCGGTATCTTTGTTTCCAGCTCATCCATTGATACAAAAAGTTTCTCTCTGTTAATACGCTTAACCAGTACGACCTGATTCTTTTGAATATCCTTTGGTCCGACTTCCAGGCGAAGAGGAACACCGCGCATTTCATGCTCTGAGAACTTCCAGCCCGGCATTTTATCAGAAGCATCGATTTTGACACGGCATATCTTTGAAAGCCTTTCTTTCAGCTCGTATGCCTTATCAAGGACACCCTCCACCTGTTGTTGAACAGGTACAATAATAACCTGGGTAGGGGCAATTTTCGGAGGCAGAACCAAGCCAGAGTCGTCCCCGTGAACCATAATAATAGCACCGATAATACGTGTACTCATACCCCAGGAAGTCTGATGCACATACTTTAATTGATTATCTTTATCCAGGTATTGGATCCCGAACGCTCTTGCAAACCCGTCTCCAAAATTATGGGATGTGCCTGACTGCAGGGCTTTGCCGTCATGCATAAGGCTTTCGATAGTATAAGTAGCATGTGCTCCGGCAAATTTTTCTCTTTCGGTCTTTTGTCCCTTTATGACCGGAATTGCCAGAACATCCTCACAGAAAGAAGCATATACGTTTAACATTTTAATTGTTTCTTCCTGCGCCTCTTCGGCTGTTGCATGAGCGGTATGGCCTTCCTGCCATAAAAACTCAACAGAACGCAGGAAGGGACGGGTTGTCTTTTCCCATCTTACAACCGAGCACCATTGATTATAGAGTTTTGGAAGATCCCTGTATGATTGTATTATATCCTTGTAATGGTCACAAAACAGCGTTTCCGAGGTAGGACGAACACAGAGCCTTTCAGCCAGCTGTTCACTTCCACCATGGGTAACCCATGCTACCTCAGGTGCAAAGCCTTCAACGTGGTCCTTTTCCTTCTGAAGTAAACTTTCAGGTATAAACATCGGCATATATACGTTTTCGTGGCCTGTTTCCTTGAAACGTCTGTCCAGTTCCTTCTGGATCAATTCCCAGATCGCATAGCCGTAAGGACGAATAATCATACATCCCTTTACTCCTGAGTAATCCACCAAATCTGCCTTTTTTACGATATCTGTGTACCACCTTGCAAAGTCCTCGTTCATAGGAGTAATTGCTTCGACAAATTTCTTATCCTGTGCCATAATTCTTCCTCCAAATAATTTTGTATTATGAATCTTTCTTAATAATATCTTTTACATGCGACAATATCTTTCCCAGCGCCTCATCCACCGGCATGGTAACAGCTTCACTGCTACTTCTCGGTTTAAATTCAACAAGTCCTTCTGCTGCTTTCCTTCCAATATTGATCCTTATCGGGATGCCGATGAGATCGGCGTCATTGAACTTTACCCCGGCTCTCTCGTTCCTGTCATCCAGTATCACTTCAACATTTGCCTCTGAAAGCTTCTCATACATGTATCGGGCCATACTCATAACGGTTTCATCCTGTACATTGACCGGTACGATTATAACATGGTACGGCGCGATTTCCATAGGCCATATTATGCCCTTTTCATCATTGTTTTGCTCAATTACTGATGCCATTAACCGGTTGATTCCTATACCATAACAGCCCATAACCATTGGCTGCTCGTTTCCGGACTCATCTATATAATTGCACTTAAGCGGCTCACTATATTTGGTTCCCAACTTGAATATATGACCTACTTCAATTCCTCTTGCCAGAGTAATGGCCTGACCACAGTGAGGACAGACATCACCCTCGGCAATTTTTCTGATATCATGAATCTCAGCATCAAAATCCCTGCCCATATTTACATTGATAATGTGATGATCTGTTTCATTGGCCCCCACAATCAGGTTTTTCCCATTTGCCACTTCATGGTCGGCTATAATCCTGATTTTAAGGCCAATCGGTCCGGCAAAGCCCACCTCCGCATTTGTGACACTGCGAACGCTGTCGGCATCCGCAATTTCAAGTTCCCTGCAGCCTAATATGTTTTTAAGCTTGACCTCATTTAATTCCCTGTCTCCTCTGACCATTGCTGCCACCAGCTCATCATCAGCCTTAAAAATCAAGGTTTTAGCCATTTTTGTTGGTGCACAGTCCAAAAAACCGGCCAGCTCTGATATGGTGTGAATATTGGGAGTAAATATTTTTTCTGAAGGCAGTTCTTCTTCAGTTGCCGTGTGTTCAGGCTTTGGACAGCTTGCCTTCTCTGTATTGGCAGCATAGCCGCAAGCCTTGCAGTAGGCTATCTCATCTTCGCCGATTTCGGATATGACCATGAACTCCTGAGAGCCGGAACCGCCCATTGCTCCCGAATCAGCTTCAACCACCTTATAATCCAGCCCCAGCCGGTCAAGTATCCGTCTGTAGGCTTCATCCATCTTTTTATATGAAATATCAAGACCCTCCTCATCACGGTCAAAGCTATAAGCGTCTTTCATTATAAATTCACGGGAACGCATTACTCCAAACCTTGGACGTATTTCGTCACGGTATTTGGTTTGTATTTGGTACAGAATTAAAGGCAGACTGCGATAAGAACGCACACTGTTTTTCACTGTTTCAGTGAAAATTTCTTCATGGGTAGGACCAAGGCAGAAATCTCTGTTGTTGCGGTCTTTGAGTCTGAACATCTCCGGTCCAAATACCTCCCATCTCCCTGATTCACGATAACTTTCAGCAGGGAGCAGGGCAGACATCAAAAGTTCCTGTGCTCCGGCCCGATCCATTTCCTCTCTGACAATCTGCTCAACTTTTCTTAGAACACGCAGTCCCAAAGGCAGAAAGGAATATATCCCGGATGCCAGTTTACGCATAATACCAGCTCTCAGCATCCATTTATGGCTCATAATCTCAGCTTCAGCCGGAACCTCTCTCAAGGTCGGCAAAAACATCTTTGAAAAATACATTACGCACCTCTTTAACACAAAATTCTGCATTAATATTCCGTACGATAATTGAACGCCTTAGGATGGAACATTGTTTTATCATACAGAAACAAAAAACCGTCCCAAAAACTGGGACGGACATAATACAATCCGCGGTACCACCCGTATTGGTTCAATAGTCGGACTGATATATATCAGCTATTGGACCCGGCTTTAAGTCTATATCGCGACTAACGTAAGCCTCATCGGCTTTAAGTCTCAGGGGTGGGACGAAGCATTATTGCATAAAACCTCTCACCATATGGTTTTTTCTCTTTGCTGCAAATCATTACTTCACATTCCCGTCATCGACAGAGTATTCAAATAACAGAATTTATATATTAGTAATTATAGATATTAGCTTATATTATGTCAAATACTTAAGGGGAAACAATAAATAATTGATTGTCGAAAAAAGTTCTGAATACTTAGTGCGGTGGTGGAGGAGGATCCTGGTAAACCATAAGGGACGGTTCTTATGATTATTCTGGCTCCGGTCAATCTGTAATTGCAAACAGTACATGGTAGTCGGACTGTACGGCTTGAATCACAACTTTTAATGGGATATAATCAGCTCGGTATTTATGTTTTGAAGGGAATCATCATGAAAAGTATTAAACACCTTGTTTGCCCTGTATGCCACAAACCTTTGCTGGAGAGGGAAAAAAGCCTTACCTGTGAAAATTCACACAGTTTTGATATTGCGGGAAAAGGCTATGTAAACCTGCTTTTAAGTCAGGATAAAAACAGCAAAGATCCCGGTGATAACAAGGACATGGCAAAAGCCCGGAAGCGCTTTCTGGATAAGGGTTATTACAACCTCTTGGCTGATGGACTTTGTGATCTATTCTCTCAAATGGTTATATCAAGAGGTGATAATCCTGTTTTACTGGATGCGGGCTGCGGTGACGGATATTATACCGACTGTATCAGTAAGTCATTGCAAAAGGCTTTATTAAACTGCACAATTTATGGAATCGATATATCAAAGGAAGCAATTCGGCTGGCTGCCGGACGAAATAAAGAAATAAGCTTTGTTGTGGCATCAATATTTAAAATTCCTTTAATGACTGAAAAAATCGATTTTATACTAAATGCCTTCGCTCCTTCCAATGACCCCGAGTTCAGCAGAGTCTTGAAAAAGGATGGGGTTCTTGTTACCGTAATACCCGGCAAAAGACATCTCTATGAACTAAAATCTGTTCTTTATGAAAAGCCTTACGAGAATGATGAAAAAGAACCTTCTCTCCCATCGTTTAAATTGGAGGAACAAATTCGCATAAACGGTTTTATCCAACTCAAATCTCATGAAGATATCGCCGACCTTCTTACCATGACTCCCTATTATTGGAGAACACCAAAAGAGGGTATAGAAAGGCTCAATAGGCTGGATAAGCTGGGTACGGAGATCGATTTTATCATCGGAGCCCATAAGAAGTAGAAAAACTTGCTTTTGTGTTTATGCACATAAAGTCGTCAGAATTTGGGCGGTCTACATAAAATGCAATGCTGCCAGCCGTCATGATTGTTTTCATAGTCTTCCAACGCCCACCGTCTTTGCCTTACTCGTGTACATCAATGCAGGGATTAACCTTTAAGAGGTCTCAAACCGTCTTTAAGCCTATAGATTATCCAATTCCGACAGCCACAGTTGGGCTGATGCATCGCTGGGCATCCTCCAGTCGGCTCTGGGGGATAACGACACGGTTCCCACCTTTGGACCGTCCGGCATGCACGAGCGCTTGAACTGCTGTGAGAAAAATCGCTTGCAGAATACCGTCAGCCACTTTTTAAGCTGCAAATGGCTGTATTGTCCTTCAAAAGCTCTTTTCGCCATGAATAGCAGCTTAGCCGGACCCGCTCCGTAGCTTTGCATGTAATATAGGAAAAAGTCATGCACTTCATACGGGCCTAAAATATCTTCGGTTTTTTGTACAATTTCGCCTGATTCAGCAGGCGGTAAAAGCTCCGGGCTGATAGGCGTGTCAATTATATCAAGAAGTATTCGTTTTATAGGCTCAACAGCCTCATTTTCGGCATACCAACTGATTATATAGCGGACAAGGGTTTTGGGAACCCCTGCGTTTACGGCATACATTGACATATGATCCCCGTTATAAGTACTCCAGCCAAGAGCTATCTCCGACAAGTCGCCGGTTCCCACAACCAGAGCGCCCTCCTTATTGGCCACATCCATTAGGATCTGTGTTCTTTCCCTTGCCTGAACATTCTCATAGGTCGTATCATGCACATCCTTGTCATGGCCGATATCTTTGAAGTGCTGCAGGCAGGCATCCTTAATGTCTATTATCCTTAAATCTGCATTATATGCTTTAATAAGATTGACCGAATTGTCAAATGTTCTGTCTGTTGTGCCGAAGCCGGGCATGGTAATGGCAATTATATTTCTTAAGGGCAGTCCCAGCTTAACCATCGCCCTTACTGACACAATAAAAGCCAGAGTCGAATCAAGCCCTCCAGATATGCCGACAACAAGCTTTTGGGTATTGGTATGTTTCATTCGCTTCATCAGTCCAAGGGTTTGTATGGATAAAATATCTTCGCACCGTTCATCCCGCTCTCCGGTATTTTCAGGTACAAAGGGATGTTTTTCAATCTTTCTTTCTATTTCGTCATCCAGAGGCAGGGAAGCATAATCAAAGCTTATAATGCGGAAGCTTTTACCTACGCTGCTTCTTCTTGAAGGCTGTATAATACGACGGTTATATAACAGCCTGTCTAAATCAATATCTGCAATTTCAAGTTTGTTGTCAAAGAAAAACCGCTCCGACTCTTTCAGCATATTGCCGTTTTCGGCTATCATCAGATGACCTGAAAAAACAGAATCTGTGGTGGATTCACATGGATTTGCCGAAGCGTAAACATATCCTGCCACGCATCGGGAAGATTGACTTTTGACAAGATTTCTGCGGAATTCACTCTTACTGACCAGTTCATTGCCGGCAGATAAATTAAATAGCAGAGTTGCACCGCTCTGGGTAAGAAAACTGCTGGGAGGCAGAATACTCCAAAGGTCCTCGCAGATTTCCACTCCAAATGACAGCCCGTCACGATTTTTTGCAGTAAAGACCAAATCGGCTCCCACCGGCACAAAATGGCCATTAAACCATATCTCATCAACATCCAGCTGATCGGCTCCGTTAAACCAGCGTTTCTCGTAAAACTCATTATAGTTGGGAAGATTCGTTTTGGGTACGAAACCCAGTATTTTCCCCTTCTGCATTACCGCAGCGCAATTATATATCCTGCCGTTGATCAACAGGGGCAGTCCCACTATAGAAACCATACTGCTGCCGCTTGTCGCTTCAGTGATTTTAATCAGGGCTTCTCTTGCTCCTTTCAGCAAAGTATCCTTCAAAAATAAATCACCGCAGGTATATCCGGTAATGCACAGCTCAGGGAAAACTAAGAATTCAACCGACTTTTTTTCGGCATCCTTTATAATTTCAATAATTTTTTCCGCATTAAAGACACAATCGGCAACCCTAAGTTCATGAGCGGCTGCCCCAACACGAACAAACCCGTAATTCATATAAACACCAACCTAAAAAGTGTCAATTTGATAATATTATACATCACTCGTCATCGATAGCAAGTATAATAACAAATCTGGGCAAGTACGGTGCCCTTTATGTCATCTAAACCGAGTCGAAGAATCTTTCGCTTTTACTTGAAAGAACCTTCACTAGCACCATGGGTAACAATGCAGTCAGGTATCCTTAGGTTTCACTTACAATCCTTACAATAGCACTGTGATTCTTCGTTCAGCTTCGTTCAGAATGACAGGTAAAGTACTATTAATTTTCAAATATATTTTAACCACATAACAGGATCATAAATTCTAATAAAAAAGCCTCAAGTTTACCTTGAGGCATATGGAGCGGGTGAAGGGAATCGAACCCTCACGACCAGCTTGGAAGGCTGGGGTTCTACCACTGAACTACACCCGCAAACTTATATATTCTTGCGGCTTTTTCGCTGCATTGTCTATTATACTTAAGTCATTCATGCTTGTCAAGCAAGTTTTATCGACTGATAGCGTAAATTTTCACCACCTCATTTGAAAAAGTAAATTCCACCCCCAAAAAAAGAGAAGCGCCTGATATACTATTTCCCCTAGATATCACTCTTTTTTTGAACTTAACATTTTCAGCGGTTCCTCTTTAAGGTTGCCATGCATAAACACTACTGAAACTAAACACGTCGTTACAAACAGTATAGCACCCACCATCACAGAATACCATACCGGGAGCGTCTGCCCGTCCACATCAGGCGGTTCCTCTTCAACATGCCCACTCGTAAAATCGGTGTCATAATACACCCCCATGGAAGTGTTTTGCGAAAGCCGGGTTCCGGCAAAATATCCGGCAGTGCAACCAATTGCAATGGCCAGAACAGCCACCAGCAGAAAACCGGACAGTAGCGAAGCAGCGCTTTTCCGTTTGCTGAATCCCAGCATCCGCTCAATAGCGCTGCGCATCTTTTGCCTGGTGATGAATATATGACAGAAAAAAAACACCAGAGTAAGGGACATCATAGCTCCAACAGCAAGGAACAGAATGGACATCTTTTTCATGTTTTCCAATCCCCGCTGAAGTTGAGAGTAACCTCTATCATAAAAGGTAATCTTTAACTGGTCGTTCTCTTGCTGTGCCCATAATGCCATAAAAGATTCAATGGTGCCATTTGGGATCTGGAATGAGGTGGTATTGTTCTGCATGGGGCCATAAGCCAGGATGTTGTCGGCATCGCTCTCCCGTACTGATGAAGACGGAATGACTACGGTATTATGACCCATGCCTTGGTTGGAACCGGATCCTTCTATACTCTGATAGATCCCTTTGATCAGGTATTCATGGTCAGAAAAAACGGGGTATACTTTTCCTTCAGCATTCAAAAGAGAGAAATTAAATCCCATACCGCTCTTTGTAAAATTATCAATGGGCGCGTTTTGATAATTGGCATAGTAAAGAGGCAGCCGTAGCATATTCCCCACTTCCAAACCATTGTCGCGGGCAAAATTTTGAGGAATCAGGCATACGCGCTCCCCATTTGCGTATTCCTCCGCTGATATGTCCTCGCCTTCCAGAATAAATGCTGTACCATTATAAAAAGGCAGCAGCAAATGGGTGCCACTCGTTGGCCATACTGGAATAGTTTCTTTTATGCGCTGCTGGGCTTTTGCCAGTTCCAGCCAGCGTTTTCCATCTTCAGTCTGATAAAAGCCCGCTGTTACCTCTTGGTAAAATGTTGTGTTAAAGTCGGCTTGAACGCGGGTGCCGTCCGCACGGTACTGAGTAGAGACAATTCCCGAAGCGGGGATATAGTCTATTTCATCAGATGAATACTGCTGCAAAGACATGACATAGGTTTTTCCCGCATAGAGCGGCTGTGGATTGTCGTTGAAAAGGTCACATAGCCTAAGGGTATTGCCTTCGTTATATGTGTATCCGCTCCACAACACTTTCACTACCTTCATTTTCACAGGGGAATCAGGGACACAGTCCGTTAGTGGCGTCAGTTCCGCGATTAGTAAATTGCTAAGACTATTATATGTTTTGTAATCCTGAACCCAGGCTCCATAATAGGGCCGTTTTTCCGGGCCCAAAAGGTAATCCGCTCCCTCAAAATCCAGTGCCGAGACAGGAACAATGGAGGAGTACTGGGGGTAGTTGAAAATACTGTACTGCTTTGTTTCCGCGTTCCACCGCTCTCCCTTTGCCACAGCTGTAGCACTCTGCTGCACCACACCGATGGTGAGAAATGCATCCTCGTATGCTTTGATGGTAGCACCGTTTTGCTCCCAGATGTTCACCCCACAGCAGAGAAAAAAGGCCGAGGTGGCAAATAGCATCAGAAACAGGGCGGTGGTGACCGGGGTGCGTAAAAGTTGCTTGAGGCTTTTTTCAAAAATCATATTGCCAAGTGCCTCCTTATACTTGCTGTAGCAGCACGCCGTCCTTCATGCGATACACCATATCGGTTCGCTGCGCTACCATTTGATTATGCGTCACCACGATGACAAGATAATCTTTCTCGTGGGCAAGTGAAACCAGTATATCCACGATGTTCTGCTCATTTTTCGAATCCAAATTTCCGGTGGGCTCATCCGCAAGCAGGATTTTTCCTCCTGCCGCCATGGCTCGGGCAATAGCAACCCGCTGCTGCTCGCCGCCACTCATCATTTTAGGAAATTTCTCATACATATCATCTGAAAGCCCGACACTATGAAGCAGTTGAATTGCACGCTCCCGGCGCTCGGTCCTTGGCACTTTGTTCATTTCCATGGGCAGCATGACGTTTTCCGCCACCGTCAAAAGAGGAAGCAGGTGAAAAGCCTGATAAACCACAGATGCCTCCTTTTGACGGTAGATATCACGGTTTTTCCCTCGCATAGGCTCCCCATCCACATATATTTCTCCACTTGTTGGCAGGTCGAGACCCGCAAGCAAAGAAAGCAGTGTGCTTTTGCCACTGCCGGATTCTCCCGTGATGGCGTATATCTTACCCTGTTCAAAGGAACAAGTGGCATTCTTTACCGCCTGCACCTTCTGGTATTTTGTTTGATAAGTATAAGAAACCTGTTCTGCTCTTATTTTTTCCATATGTACCTCTCTTTTTTTTACTCAATCCATTTGGGTTAGGGCCAACATCACGTTGGTTTTCCCCAACCGCCAGAGGGCGGCGACACTGCCGGACGTAAAGCACAAAAAGAATATGCCCATCACCATAGCACCTACCATCATGTTCCCAATATCCAGAGACGTGGCAATCAATGCCCCGATCATGCTGCCGCCAAGTGTAATCAGGGCTATTTCTATAAAGTACAGTTCCATACTTTTAACTTTGCCCAAACCCAAAAGGCGCAGTACTGCGTATTCATCCCTGCGGTTTTGAATTATCAGGTATGAGACGAAATATCCGATTGCCGCAAGTACTGCCACAAGCAGTGGCAGAAAGCCTTTTAGCAGGGAGAGCGACTCCTGCAGCCGGGTGGCGGCGTTGATGAAAGTGACATCGTCTACCAGCAGTGAATTGCCTTTGTTATCCACAAATTCAGCGGCGGGGTTAATGGGAGAAAGGCCAAGCGCCTTCATCTCCGCCTTGAAATCGTTGAGGTTAAGCGGGTCGCTTACCGTAAAAGACGCGGAATCGGCAAAGAATTCAATACCCTGACGGTGATAGCTTACCCGAACCGCATCAAACGGGATTATAATTTCAGGAGGAAACACTTCGGCCGCAACCGCTTTGAGATTAACCTGTCCGACAATACGGTAGTCTACAATTTCCAACGGGTCATAGAACAGCTCATTGTAGTTTCCGTATCGATAATAGTACAGGTTAAGCGGGAAACTGTCCCCCAAGGACCAGCCATTCGCTTCCATCAGGGAAGTATCCGCCACACATACAGGTTCAGCGTCTGCCAAGACTTCGGGGCCATAGCCTGGCAGCCAAGTTACAGTGTCGGCATCAAGACCGTCCAGCGATGCTAAAGTATTGGTTCCAACAACCGGCAGCGTCAGATGCGTCTTCCATTCTTCCAGCGGAAAATCACCTACTGCTCCTAAGAGCAGAACCTTCAGCTTTTCCTTCTCCACATGGGAAGAATCAAGCAATCCTTGCACGATCTCCTCAGGGATGTATAGCGCGGCAATCTTCTCTCCGTTCAGGTTGGCAATGCAAGCTGATACCGGAATTGCCTGAGGCAGTTGTTTTAACTGCTTTTCAGTTTTATCTATGTTGCTGATATAGATTTGCAATGTGAGTACGGCAATGACACAAATCAGGGTATATAGCACTGATTTGCGCCAATACCGTCTAATATTTTTGAGGGCGGTTGCAAGCAAAAACACAAACATTACTCCCTCCTGCGGATATTAAGGACAATCCTCGCTTTGCCGTAATGTTATGGTGAAGCAGGTTCCTTACCCGTTTTTGCTTTTCACAGAGATATGACCACCGTGATAGGTTCAAAACGAAAATATGGTATTGTTCGTTAAAATTATACTACAAGACTGGTTAATATCAACATATTTTTCATATTACAACATAAAAACATTTTTTTCTGCTCGTTTTTAGCCTGATTTCGCCCCGGAACCGCTACATATAGTGATGGATCTGCTCAATTAGCCGTCAGGACCATATTCCATCATCAGAATTCTCGTCTCAACGTGGCTCGAACAGAAATCCAAAAAAAAGAACAAAAATAAAACAGCCGCCGCAATCTGCCTGTATCAGGCAGACTACGGCGGCGAATAGGGTGATAATCATTCATCTTACCGAAATGTTACCGGATGAGTGTGAAGTTTTTGAAAACGTTGACCAGTGTATTAGCGACTGTTGACATTGTCTTGATAAAGATATCAAGGGCAACACCGACAACATCCTTACGTGTATCACCGACAGTATCACCGGTAACCGCTGATTTATGTGCTGCCGTTCCTTTGCCGTGTCCCTCAAGAGATCCGGATTCGATGTACTTTTTAGCATTATCAAACGCTCCGCCGGAATTACCCATGAAGATGGCGCGCGGGATGGCGACGATAGTAGCTCCGATCAGCAAGCCACCAACAAAATCAACACCGAAAATAAATCCACTGAGAACAGGAATCAACATTGCCAATACGGAAGGGAACAGCATTTTACGGAGGGCTCCCTGCGTTGCCATCTGGATCATACGGTTATAGTCCGGACGAACCTTGCCTTCCAAGACACCGGGAACAGACAGAAGTTTGTCACCTTCATCAGCCATTGCACGTGCGGATTCAATCGTATTGTCGGTCAGAATCGCGCAGAAGTATTCCACCAGGGCACCGCCGATTATCGCACCGGCAACAACAGTGAAATTAGCAATATTCAGAATCATTTCCAAGTTTGCGGGAGCGTAATTTCCAACATATGAAACGATCAGGCTGACCGTTGCAAAAGCGGCACTGCCAATAGCGAACCCCTTGCCGATGGCTGCGGTCGTATTACCGACGGCATCCAGCTTGTCCGTAATCACGCGAACCTTATCGGGAAGGTGGCAGCTTTCTGCCAGACCACCGGCATTATCGGCAATCGGTCCGAACGCGTCAATGGAAACTGTCGTGCCAACGAATGCGAGCATGCCGAGAGATGCTACGGCAATGCCATAGGTACCGCCTATTTTTCCGCTGACGAAAAGCGCGATGCCTATCATTAGAACCGGCAGCAGACAGCTGCGGCTTCCAATAGCGTCACCTTTGGTAATAACGAAAGCATCACCCTCGGGTGCCATTTCAGCAAGTTTCCGGGTAGGTTTAAAGTCGGAAGATGTATAATATTCTGTGATTGATCCGATTGCCACACCACTGGCGAGTCCGAGTACCGCACAGATCCACGGGCTCAACCAACTTGCTTTCCAACCGAATGTTTCGAATGTGGCGGCATCGATATTTCCAAAGATAAACCAGGATGCCCCAAGACCAAGAATAACCGTCAATCCCGCAGAGATCCAGGTGGCAAGATTCAATTCATGAGAAGGATCGCTTCCCATCTTTTTCACATTTGCATACAGCATACCGATAAGGCAGCTCAACAAACCTGCTCCCGCAAGGACGACAGGGAAGATCACAGTCGGATTGAACATTTGTTCAATGTTGAATTTCTGGAACATGATTACGGCTATCATAATGGTAGCGGACATCGTTGCTACGAAACTTTCAAGAAGATCTGAACAGTTACCGGCAATATCATTGACATTGTCACCGATGAAGTCAGCAA
>Ga0134100_1002130_pt1 | contig 16514 bp, 15 predicted proteins | sample 11_taG_2_FD_94444 | JGI IMG/M metagenome (GOLD analysis project Ga0134100, IMG submission 94444) | Switchgrass degrading microbial communities from high solid loading bioreactors in New Hampshire, USA - 11_42_5_180_A3 metaG | ecosystem: Engineered > Bioreactor > Semi-continuous > Anaerobic >...
CCTTGGTTTGGGAATGATTTTAAGCTCATTTACTCCTCAATCTTCACCCTGGCTGATTTATGTGTTTTATGGCATAACAGGCGGTTTTGGAGTTGGCTGTGTCTACACCACCACCGTATCGGTCGTACAAAAATGGTTTTCGGACAAACGTGGATTTGCGACGGGAATGATGGTAGGAGCATTCGGTTTTTCCCTTGTTTTATTTGCTCCGTTAACTAATATGTTGCTTATTAACTGGGGAGTGCCAAACACATTTCTGTTTTTTGGGATATTGTTTTTGGTCATATGCTCCATTTGTTCAATGTTATTAAGTAATCCTGAGACAAAGCAGCAAAGCGGTATGCCGGTAAGTACCCAAAAACAATATACAACTAAAGAAATGCTTCAAACTAAGGAGTTTTATCTGTTAACATTTTCCATGTTTTTCCTTTTACCCGCATATTTTATACTCAACCCGCTGCTTAAATCATTAGGAATAGAGCGTGGACTTACAGACAGCATGGCTACTTTCGGGGTAATGCTTACAGGTGTGGCGAGTGCCAGCGGACGTCTGCTTACTTCTTGGTTTTCTGATTATGCCGGAAGAAAAGGAGCTATTTGGCTGATTTCCCTGATAACTCTTGCAGCCGCACTGGTTATGATATTTGCAGAAGGTGTATTGTTCTTGGTATGTATTGCAGCCATAGCATTTAGTTTCGGAGGTTCTGCAAGCGTGTATGCTGCTACGACTGCCGATTTGTTTGGTACTAAGCATATGGGGCTTAACTATGGCTGCGTTATGACAGGCTTTGGTGTATCGGCACTGGTATTTCCTATCATATCAAATATTTTAAGTGCTACGGGAGTTTATACATATTCATTTATGGTAGCAGCAGCGGGATGCGTTATAACGCTCATTCTTACAGCATTTTTAAAAGTTCCCGGGAAGGTTGCTAAATAAGTTTTGGCTTATCCCCATTCAGCTAAAACAGTCTCAGATCACAAACAGTATGGAAACAATGCAAATAATTGATGCTGGAAAGGTACATCCCGAAGATATCAAACAATATCCGGGATGTATTTTTCTGAAGGACCCTATTAACAGAGATATATGTAATATTGTACGGTACACTTGAGCTAATTGGCCAACTTCAGTATCACGGTCGTAGGCAGGTATTTTAATAAGCAAACTCATTAATCCATTTTAGTTAAGTTTCTAATTAAACTCTAATTCAGCTGATATGTGCGCCTAATAATTGTACTCTACAATATGAAACGTAAAAGCTTAGCAGGAAAAAAGTAACGGAGGTGCTCATATAGATGGATCTCAAATTAATTGATGAATTCAGAAGGAGAACAAATGCAAGTTATGAGGAAGCAAAATACTATTTGGAAAGATACGACGGTGATCTTCTTGAAGCAATAATTGCTTTTGAAAAAGAAAGAACAGATGCAGGATTCCATGTCAACAGAAATTTACGAGGGGGCGCGAATCGTCTGTTTAACGGGTTGTTAAGAGTAATTCAAAAGCTTTTGGATATAAAGCTTATCATCATAGACAGGACCGGGAGAGATTTCCAGATACCGCTGCTTTTATTGTTGGTTTTAGGTCCAATATGGCATATACTTATAATTGTTGCTGTTGTTATGCTTATTATGGGGTTTAAATTCTTATTCCGCGAGATCTCTGACCCCAATGTCAACGTGTTTGACTTTGTGGAGAAAATAAAAGAAAAAGTCAGAGAGAACCACTGACATGCCTATGCTTTTATCGGAGGTTTTACCATGATTACAATCGAGCAGATAGATGAGTTTAGAAAACGTACTCACTCAAGCTATGAAGATGCCAAGTATTTTCTTGAAAAAAATAACGGTGATATTCTGGACGCAATAATTGATTTTGAAAGAACAAAGACAGGAAAGGACCGCAGGTATCAAAGCCCTAAACAAAGGAATGATTTAGGTGATAAATTTGCCGATCTTCTGCAAAAAGGAATCGACACAAAAATAGTTGTTGAAGATAAGGGATCAGTCCTGTTTAAAGTTCCGGTAATTATTTTGCTTTTGCTTTTGCCTCTTTGGGTTTTTGTGTTGATATTTGCTATACTCTTGTCAACTTTGGGGTATAAATTCAGTATACGTGAGGAGAAGAGCCAGAACACAAATGTTAATTCTATCGTTAAGAGTATCAATAACAAGTTGAGAGACAAGGAAAAAGACAGGAATAGTACAGTCAGCCAGCCAAGCAAAAGTGGTGACAATTCCGGGTTACAAACCACTGTAAATTATAACAGCCAGGTTCCTGTCAGAAATGTTACTGATGTGTCGAATGAGTCAGATATTCATAAAACGGATAATATTGCCGATAATGAAGATGATTATGATGATTATAATGATTTTACGGTAGAATGAGAAAGACAGGTTTTATCTTATGGCAGAGCGAATACTGATTATCGAGGATGAAAGCAAAATAGCCAGGTTTTTGGAGCTTGAGCTTAAACATGAAGGCTATGAGGTCGAAATTGCATATGACGGAAGGACCGGCCTTGAGAGAGCAGAAAAGAATGATATTGATTTAATCATTCTTGATCTGATGCTCCCTTTAATGAGTGGTATTGAAGTATGCAGAAGAGTCAGAAAGTTTTCTGATGTGCCTATAATCATGCTTACTGCCAAGGATGATATTTCTGATAAGGTTACAGGTTTGGACAGCGGCGCTGATGATTATGTTACGAAACCTTTTGCAATAGAAGAACTTTTGGCCAGGATCAGAGTCGCTTTAAAAAGAAAAGCTATGTCAGCAAAGGACAATGTTGGTGAAACTATTTCTTCCGGGAAGCTGGTATTAAACAAGTTGCAGCATAAAGTTACATATGACGGAGAAGAGGTATTTTTGTCAAAGAAAGAATACGACCTTCTTCTCTATCTTATGGAGAATAAAGGAATTGTGCTTGACAGAGAGAAACTTATTGAGAATGTCTGGGGTTACGATTTTATCGGGGATACAAATGTCACAGATGTATATATACGTTATCTCAGAAGCAAGATAGACCAAAAATATGGGGTTTCTTTCATAAAAACTATTCGTGGGGTAGGTTATATTTTTGAAGACCAGACGGAAAACTGAACCGAAGAAACCTAATTCTTCATTGGCTTCCAGAATATCGGCTTTTTATACCAAAATGTTTGCCCAATGGCTTACAATAGTTTTGGTAAGCATTATTATAGTGATAATCGGTTTTTCAGCATTTTTCCAATATTATGCGGTAAAACCATCACTTGATACTCTTGAAAAGCAAACCAATGTTGCAGAAATCGTTGAGACGATCCAGTCAAATAAAGACTGCCTGTTTTCGCTAATTAACGCAGATGGGCTAATTATCGCATCATCAGAAAAACTTATCTCCGAAAATTTAGTTGTATATAATGTAGATTTTATGGGAGCAAAAATCCAAAATAAAAGGGTCTATGTTTCCTTTGCAAAAGATTACTTTCTTGAGAATCAGAATCTGAAACTGATTATTTATTTTGATATTACTCTTATACTTGTAGAAATAGCCATTATCGGCGCCCTTGCCGTTTTGCTTTTCTTAATTTCCGTATTGACAATATATATACAGGGCAATTATTTGACCAGGAAAACCTTCAGACTGTTGGATGAGTTTATTGAAAAAGCGAATAACATTTCGTCCCAGAATTTGAATCTAAGGCTTAATGTAAGCAATTCAACCGATGAGCTTGTAGAATTGTCTATGACATTCAACAAGATGATGGATCGTATAGAAAGCGCTTATGAAAAGCAGAAACAGTTTGTCTCCGATGCGTCTCATGAGCTTCGTACACCTATTGCGGTAATACAGGGCTATGCCAGAATGCTTGAAAGATGGGGTAAAGATGACAAGGAAATCCTGTATGAATCGATCGAAGCTATAAACAAGGAAGCAAAAAACATGCAGGATCTTGTGGACAAGCTTCTTTTCATCGCCAGAAACGATAAGGATACAATGGTTCTTATTAAAGACAAGTTTAATATGAGCGAACTGATGGAAGAAATGGTTAAGGATACTATTATGCTTGACACTAAACGTAATATAGAAAGCCATGTAGAACCGGACATATATGTGAACGGAGACAGGGACAGGATTAAACAGGCTTTAAGAATATTTGTGGATAATGCAATAAAGTATACTGATGAGGGGGGCAATATTACCCTGCGCCTGGAAAAGGACGGAGAGTATGCTGTGGCATCAGTAATCGATAATGGTAAAGGTATTTCTGAAAAAGATCTGCCTAACATTTTTGATCGTTTTTATCGGGTTGAGTCATCAAGAGAACGTGATAAGGGCGGCCATGGCCTGGGCCTGGCTATAGCCAAAATAATCGTTCTTCGTCACGGCGGCAGAATAAAGGTATCCAGCAAACTGGGTGCGGGTACGCGTTTCAGAGTTTATTTTCCTTTAAATTAATTCTATTTAAGAAGTTTCCTTATAATTACCTTTTGGCAATATAATTGAAAAGCCAGTAGATTAATGATAATATATTCTTGCTGTTAAATCGTTTAATAATAAAGAAATACACTGTTATAAAGACAGATGTACAACAGACATTGCAGCATTGATTAATATATACAAGAGGAAAATATGGAGAACAAAAGAGAATATTACAAAGAATTCAATATCAGCCCCAAGATTATTGAACTGGCTAAAGCAGCCGAAGATATCGTAAAGGAAAGCTTCGACAAAATCAATTATGTCAGGGAACAAAACCAGCTGAAGGTAATTCGCGCGATGCAGCGTGAAAAGCTCAGCGATTCTCATTTTTCAGGTACCACGGGATACGGTTATAATGACAGAGGCAGAGAGGTTCTCGATGCCGTATATGCCCATGCTTTCCATGCGGAGGACGCGTTGGTCAGACACAGCATAACCTGCGGCTCCCATGCGCTGGCTTTATGCCTGTACGGTATTCTTAGGCCGGGAGACGAACTCCTTTCCATAACCGGCAAACCATATGATACACTAGAGGAAGTCATCGGTATAAGAGGCAAGGAAGGCGCAGGTTCACTGAAGGATTACGGGATTACATATTCCCAAATCGAGCTTAAGAACGGAGCTATTGACGACCAGGCTGTAGTTAATGCTATAAATAAAAGAACAAAACTTGTTTTTATCCAGCGCTCAAGAGGATATGAATGGAGACCTGCCCTGACCATAAATGAAATAGAAAGAGTAACGAAACTGGTAAAATCGGTTAAGGACGATGTCCTCGTTATGGTTGACAATTGTTACGGTGAGTTTGTCGAAGACCGTGAACCTACCGAAGTAGGGGTCGACATTATGGCAGGCTCACTTATAAAAAATCCTGGAGGCGGAATTGTGCCTTCGGGTGGTTATATTGCAGGTAAAAAAGATATAGTTGAAAAAATATCTTACAGAATGACACTTCCCGGATTGGGACGTGAGGTAGGAGCTACTTTAGGCAATAACAGGCTGATGTTTCAAGGTTTCTTTTTTGCCCCGCATGTTGTGGCTGAAAGCTTGAAAGGTGCTGTTTTCACTGCGCAGATCATGCAGGATCTTGGCTTTACGACACATCCCGGCCCATTTGATCCACGTTGTGACATTATACAGGCAATTAAATTTAACAGCGAAAAAGCGGTAATTGCGTTTTGTCAGGGTATTCAGAAAGGCTCGCCTGTTGACTCGTTTGTCAGACCTGAGCCATGGGATATGCCTGGATATGATTCACCGGTAATAATGGCGGCCGGAGCATTTGTTCAGGGTTCATCAATAGAGCTCAGCGCAGATGCGCCTATCAGAGCACCATACACTGCATATATGCAGGGCGGCCTGGTTTACGAACACGTTAAACTGGGGGTAATGTGCGCAATTCAGGAACTCGTTAACTGTGGAATGATAGTGCTGTAGTCTCGTTAAAAAATATCGTAATTATACCGACATACTCCTTAAGGGAGCAAATACCAATGATTAACGAACTTGAGGAAAAGAGCAGGAAAAGGAAAATCAAACGCAGACGCAGAAGGCTTTTAAGCCTGCTGGGTTTTGTTTTGGTGCTCATTTATATCCCTGCAATTTGGAAATGGATTTTTTCGGTTAATCATGAATTAGGCGTTATAAGAACAGCAACATTAGAAATGAAAACTCCTATTGAAGGGTTATTGTTCAGAAAAGAGCTGTTGCTAAAGTCTCCCGGCACAGGTATTTTGTTTCCTGTTATCCAGAATGGGGAGCGGGTCGGTAAGGGAAATGAGATAGCTTCATATATTCAGTCCAGTTTGCGGGATGTGGTGGAAAGCTACAAACAATCGGAAATAGATATTTTGAAGAGGGTTGTGGCCGGATATGACGCTTCAGCGGGCGCTGACCGCGAAATGTGGGAATCTGCTATAGAAAGTCAGATTGCAAGGCTCACCGAAATATCAAATTCCGGTGACTTAAGTAATGCAGAGGATATTCGTTCAAGCATAGACCGGGTATTGGAAGCAAGAGCCCGGGCAATGCTCGAGAGCAATTCGACAGCAGACAGCTTTAAAAATGAAAAAGCAGAGCTGGAAAGACTGAGGAGTAATGTTAAGAAATCGGTCACAAGTGTATACTCGCCGGAGGCAGGGATAATCATGTACAAATGTGACGGTTTCGAAGAAGTTTATCCCTACGAAAACAGATATAATATCACAGTCGAAGATATAAGCAAAGTATTAACCGAAAATGACACGCAGGAAAAAACATTTACTCCGTCTGAAATAAGCGTAAAAGAGAATGAAGCATTCGGAAAGCTTATCTTTAACGATGAGGCCTGGATTACCTTCAGCGTTTCTGAGAAACAGGCAAAGGAAATTACAGTTTTGTTTGAAAAGGCAAAAATGAATGAGAGGGAACTGTCTTTAGAGATTGAAATAGAAGGAATCCAGGAACGCATTCCTGTTACGATAGAAAACATAGGTGAAGAGAGTGAAGGGGTACGGTTGATTACCGCTAAAATGAGCAAAATGATCGAGAAAACCATGGATTACCGTGCAGTTAAGGGAAACCTGGTAATTACAAGTGTTACAGGTATGAAAGTACCGCTTAGAAGCCTTTTCAATATTAATTCTGTTGATGATACGGCAGATATAGCTATTGTGGAAATGGAAAAAGCTAAGTTCGTGCGTGTTAAAATTGTTGCAAGGCAGGACAGCAATGCTATTATAGAGAATATTGATACCACGGACACTGATAACTGTGTAAATATTTTTGATGTATTTCTGGTGAACCCAAAGAATGTTGTGGAAGGTCAAGTGATAGAAAGATGAACATGGATGATGACAATAACCTTATAAATGCAATAAACAATGTCAAACAGAATATCCGTGAAGCAGCCTTGAAATCCGGCCGAAGGCCTGAAGATGTCCTTCTCCTGGGCGTTACAAAAACTGTTGATGTCCAAACCATGCGAAAAGCATATGATTTGGGAATAACGCATTTTGGCGAGAACAGGGTTCAGGAATATTTGAAAAAATCCGATATAATTGAAAGAGAATGTCATTGGCATATTATAGGAAGGCTTCAGACCAATAAGGTTAAATACCTGGATCAGCGTATTACTCTGATTCATTCCCTGGATCGTATTAAACTGGCTGAAGCGCTTCAGATAAGAGGGAAAAAGATTAACTATGTTTTCCCGGTGCTTGTTCAGGTGAATGTGTCGGGTGAGGAAACAAAAGCCGGGATTTATCCGGACGACTTAAGAAATTTCGTTTTAAAACTGTCAAAAATGGATAATATCAAAGTAAAAGGATTGATGACTATCGCGCCATATACGGAAGAACCCGAAGAAGTCCGGTACATTTTTAAAAAAATTAAGCAACTGGCGGTTGACATTGAGAGGGAAAAAGTAGAAAATATTAGTATGACTGAATTATCTATGGGCATGAGCGGAGACTATAAGGTTGCTGTCGAAGAGGGTTCCACTATAGTAAGAATAGGAAGTGCCATTTTCGGAGAAAGAGTTTATTAGCCGTTTCGGCTTAAGATATTTTACTAATGAAAACTGGAGGAAGGTACTATGGCTAAATTACTTGAGAAGGTATTGGATTTTGTCGGTTGGGAAACTGACGAGGATTATGAAGACGATATTTATGAAGAAGAAGTCGTTGAAAACACCCAACAAAAACCTGAGCGAAATGTCTCCCACAAAAAGAACAACCCTCAGGGAAAAATTCTTAACATGAATAACAATAATAATCTTAAAGTTGTTGTTCTGTCACCTCAAAATATTCTGGAAGCCAGAGAACTTTGTGACCATCTTAGATCAAACAAACCTGTCATTATGAATGTAGAAGGAATAGATACCCCGTTGGCTCAAAGAATGGTGGATTTCTTAAGCGGTGCTGTTTATTGCCTTGACGGTGATATTCAAAAGATCTCAAGCGGTATCTTTCTTGCAACACCAGCATCTATTGAAATAACAGGCGATTTTAAAGACGAGATTCATAATAAGGGCGTTTTCTCCTGGGTTAAATAAGCATGGAAACACTGCAAACTTTCATCATAGCTCTGAGATCAGTGGTTTATGTAATGGAAGTTGCGCTTGTCATGAGAGTGCTTTGCGAGTTTAAACTTATACGCAGGAATTCCGGGCCGTTTCAGTTTCTTCTTTTGATAACGGAACCCTTACTGAATCCTGTACGCAAGATGCTCATGAAAGGGAACAAAGATAAACCCTTAAGATTCGATATTTCACCATTGTTTGTTATTATTTTACTAAATTTGATTAATACATTACTGAAAAGATATGTATAATCATGAACGGGGGCGTGTGTTGTGAATTTTGTTCCAAATGACCTGCAAAACATTGCCTTTAAAAAATCCGTGATGGGTTACAATATTCTTCAGGTAGAGGACGTTCTTTTAAAGGTTGTTGAAGACCTTTCCGAATTAATCAAGGAAAATGCCAAGCTGAAGGAAAAGCTTGAAGATACTGAGGATAGGGTTAAATATTATAAAACCATAGAGAACAATTTGCACAACAGCCTGATTATAGCGCAGCAGACCAGTGAAGAGATTATAGCCAATGCACGACAAAACGCTGAAAACATTCAGAAGGAAGCTGAGCTTAGGGCTCGGCAAATAATAGAAGAAGCGAATAAACAGATATTGAATGTTAAGTTTGAATATGAGAATTTAAAGCGCGATGTAATAGCATATAAAGCAAAAATCGAGAGTATAATAAAATCGCAGCTTATGGCTATGGAAGGCCTTGAAGATAATCTTGATTCTTTGGAGAAAGAAGCTGTATAGAAAGCCATAGTATTAATTAATATAGTATGTTTGTTGTTAGCACTCTCCAGACGAGAGTGCTAATTTTATATTGACATTCTCTGACCATAATATTATCATATCTTTGAACAATTAAGCACTAAAGGGAGGTTCTTGCTAATGATTAATGAAAAAGGCAGTATTTCCATTCAAACAGAAAATATTTTTCCAATTATAAAAAAGTGGTTATATTCAGATAAAGATATATTCTTAAGGGAACTGGTTTCCAATGCCGCTGACGCAATCAGCAAGCTGAAAAAACTGGCTGATATCGGCGAAGCAAAGCTTCCTGAAGATTATAAGCCAAGAATCACCGTATCGGTAAATAAAGATAAAGGAACCCTTGCTATTACCGATAATGGTATAGGAATGACCGATGAAGAGGTTAAGAAATATATCAATCAGATCGCCTTTTCAGGGGCAAAGGATTTCATTGAGAAATATAAGGATAAAACTGATGATCAGCAGATTATAGGTCATTTTGGTTTAGGCTTCTATTCAGCTTTCATGGTAAGTTCAAAAGTAAGAATTGATACCCTTTCATATCAGGAAGGCCAGAGTGCCGTTGCATGGGAAAGCGAAGGAAACACCGAGTATACCATGGAAGGTTCCGACAAAAAAGATGTCGGCACTACAGTGACCCTTTTCATAGCAGATGACTCAAAGGAGTTTCTGGATATCTGGAAGGTTCGTGAGATTTTAAGAAAGTATTTTGCATTTTTGCAATACGAAATTTATTTGGTTGATGAAAACGAAAAGAAAGATGACAAAAAGCAGGATACGGAAGAAAAGCCCATTAATAATACCAGTCCCCTGTGGCTTAAAAATCCAAAGGATTGTACCGACGAGGAATATAAAAACTTTTATCATGAAGTATTTACCGATTTTAACGACCCTCTGTTCTGGATACACATTAACATGGACTATCCTTTTAACATGAAGGGTATAATATACTTTCCGAAGCTTAAGCATGAATTTGATACCATAGAGGGTAAAATCAAGTTATTCTATAATCAGGTCTTTGTTGCGGATAATATAAAAGAAGTAATACCTGAGTTCCTTATGCTGCTGAAGGGCTGCCTGGACTGTCCTGATCTTCCGCTGAACGTTTCAAGAAGCTTTTTGCAGAATGAAGGCTACGTAAATAAAATATCGGCACATATAACCAAAAAGGTAGCCGATAAATTGCAGCTTCTGTTTAAGAAGGACAGGGAGAGCTATGAAAAGTATTGGGAGGATATTAATCCATTTGTAAAATTCGGCTGCATGAAAGAACCCAAGTTCTTTGAAAGAGTAAAGAATATTCTGATTTACAAGACTATAAACGGTAAATTCTTAACTCAGGAAGAATATTTGGAACAGAATAAGGAATCCAATAAAAAAATCTATTATGTAAATGATGAAAAGCAGCAGGCGCAGTATGTCCGTATGTTTAAAGACAACGGCATGGACGCCGTTATACTTAATACATTGATTGACAATCATTTTATCAGTTTTATGGAAGTGGAAAACAAGGATGTTAAGTTCCTGCGCGTGGACGCTGATATCATAGACAATATGAAGGATGAGAACAGCAATGAAAAAGATAACAAGAAATTGCAGGAAAAACTTGAGAAGATTATTAAAGAAGCCACAGGAAAAGATAAGCTTAAAATAAAGGTTGAAGGCTTAAAAAACGAATCGACTCCGGCAGTTATCCTTCTTTCCGAGGAATCCCGCAGATTTAAGGAAATGAGCCGTACTTTCGGAAGCAGTATCAATACGGCCGACCTTTTCCCGGAAGAGGAGACGCTGGTTTTGAATAGTAACAATAAAATAGTAAAGAAAATAGCAGATTTATACGAGGAGGAAAACAGAAAAGAGGATGCTTTAACCATAGCAAACCATATTTATGATCTTGCTCTGCTCAGTCAAAGACAACTTGAGCCTGACGCAATGGTTAAGTTTATTGAACGAAGCAACTCTCTTCTAATGAAGATATTATGAAGCTAAAAGATTTCAGTTATGAGCTGCCAGAGAGACTTATAGCCCAAACCCCAGCTGAGAGACGTGATATGTCGAGGCTTATGGTATTGGACAGGAAGAGTGATACATTAATCCATAAGCATTTTAAAGATATACCGGAATTCTTCGATCCCGGAGATTGTTTGGTTATCAATAATACCAGGGTAATCCCGGCCAGACTGTTGGGAGTAAAAGAAAAAACCGGCGGTAAAATAGAATTTGTACTTCTGAAGCGACTGGAAAAAGATACTTGGGAAGTTATATTAAAGCCTGGCAAGATTGCAAAGCCCGGAAGCCGTTTTATTTTCGGTGAAGGGCTTTTGAAGGCTGAAATCCTAAAGATCGTGGATGACGGGAACAGAATAGTAAAATTTTATTACGACGGAGTATTCGAAGAAGTTCTCGATAAGGTAGGAATAATGCCGCTGCCGCCATATATACATGCAAGTCTTGAGGATAAAGAACGGTATCAGACCATATATTCCAAGATAAACGGCTCAGCGGCTGCACCTACGGCCGGCCTCCACTTTACTGATGAGGTATTTGAAAACCTTGCAAAAAAAGGCGTCAAAGTTGTGGAAGTTACTCTTCATGTCGGCCTTGGCACTTTCCGTCCCGTAAAAACTGAAAATATTCAGGAACATCACATGCATAAGGAATATTACTCCGTCACCCCTGAAGCTTGTGACATTATCAACAAGACAAAAGAAGACGGGAAAAGAGTAATTGCTGTGGGAACCACCAGCGTACGTGTTTTGGAAACCACATCGGACGAGAGCGGAAGAGTCCTGCCGGGCAGCGGGGAGACGGATATATTTATATATCCCGGATATAAATTCAAAGTAGTTGATGCGCTTGTAACCAATTTCCATCTGCCAGAATCCACATTAATAATGCTGGTCAGCGCATTTGCCGGGAAAGACAGAATAATGAATGCTTACCAGGAGGCCATAAGGCTGGAATACCGATTTTTCAGCTTCGGAGACGCTATGCTGATCCTTTGATTTTTTTAATCTAATTTTAATTATGGTCCCATTGTTTTATCATTTACTTACGTTATACTCAAGGTAAATTAAAGCGGAGGCGTCATTTATTATGAAAAATAATTCCAAATATATTTTAGGGGCCATACTTGTTATAATCGGAATATTAACAATATCAGGGAACATAGGGTTGCTTACCTTCAGATGGCTGGCAAATTTAACCTGGCCTATGATGTTTGTTGCGATTGCATTTTTCTTCTTCCTTGGCTACCTTTCAAGAAGGCCTTTAGGAACAGGTTATTTGGTTCCTGCCGGATTATTTTTAACTTTGGGAATAACATTCCTTTTGGGAGAAATTTTTTCATACAATTTGGTATGGCCGGCATTTATAGCTTCTCCGGCAGTGGGGCTCTTAATGCTCTATTTGTTCGGTGAAAGAAGCCCGGGGCTGCTTGTTCCAATAGGTATTTTGTTTACTATTGCGGGTACTTGTTTTTTATCCGGATTATTCAATCTCTGGGGAGTTTTATGGCCTGGTTTCATTATGGCGCCGGCTGTAGGTTTATTTCTTCTTTACATCGCCGGTAACAGAGAGCCGGGCCTTCTTGTCCCTATATTTATTCTTACGGGAATAGCGGTGATATTTTTCTCAATAGGCACAATAAGGTTTTTTGGCAGTTACTTCAAGTACATTGCAGGTGGAGCTTTAATCATTGCCGGTATCAGCACTATACTGAAAAAACCCTCATCACGGGGATATGACGATCAAAACCATTTTTAAGATAAAGGGGCGGTAATCTGTTTTAATAACAGAACCGCCCTGCTTTGAGTGTTTCTTTTGCGCCCTCCCAACAAACCTAATTCGACGTATGCTGTGTTTTTTCCTCGGGGCGCATCCTTTTAACACCTCATTTGTTCATTAATATTTTGTATCATCATTTTTATTTTATACATATAATTTGATGACAAAATATGTTATTTGTATGGTGCTTCATTGCCTGGCACTTTTGGATTTTTGCTGTTTGGTACCTGATCTAGCCGTTTCTTATTCTCGCCGCTTTTTGCCTGCTTTTCGCTCGAGTTATAAGTCGGGTTGTTGCGCGGATCTTTGGCCATTGGCTCACTCCTTTCGTGTTTTGCCCATATTATTGCTTTAAGGAGTGAAAAATATTCTAGATACTCAATACTTTGCCCATAAATAAAATTGTACCGGTAGTATCGTCAGTAATAAAGAAAATAAATGGCCTGTCGGCAATAAAAGCTGCCGGCTCAACAGGAGCTGAAGTTGCCATCATTACTACCGTGGAGGCAGCAGCTTCACTGCCTTCTTCGTTAACTTCTATTACTGCTTTGTGAAGTACGTCATTGATATATACTCCTTCTCTTATCCCACTGAAATCTGCATCTGCGGCAAAGGCTTTTTCCATGCCGAGAGCTTTTAAACTGTCACTGAGACTTTTAATTCCGTATTCAAACTTAAATTTCGGAAGCTTGAGTTGAACTCCGCTGGTCATTGCCAATGACATTTTTATATTATTCCATTGCTCAGGAGTCATATTTTCAATAAACTCATTGATATCAACGCCTTCATCCGGAAGAATAATATGCATTGAAGTTTTATCTTTCCCGTAAGGAAGCCGGATGGCTTTATAACCTATTCCTTTGGCATATTCATAATCACCTGTTCGGGACATCATATAAACGGTGATCGTATTGCCGTCATATCCGTAAAAATTAGCTTTGGCGGTACTTTCAGGATCAAACGGCTTTGTCCATTCGCCTTTAAAATAAATGGCATTAATAAGGTACATGACAATAGAGGGTTCTATCGGACCCATAAGCATTTTTTCAATCTTGCCTTCGGTTTCTTTCTCTATCCATTTATTTATTGTATCAACGGATTTAGGATCCGAGAAATCAAGTGTGCTGACTAAAGCATTAAAATTTTTCTCGTTCCTGGTTATAAACTCTTTATTTATTAGTTTGCCTTCTCTTATCCAAATGGAGTTAGCGATATTTAAACTTATATCTTTGTCTATGTTTTTCAGGTGAGAAATCAAATTTTTGTAGCTCTCGTTTACCAATGCTTTATCAATACCGATAAACCCAAGAACTTTTTCCATACCTTCTTTTGTATCACTATCAGCTCCGTTGTATGTCATGGTCAAAGCAACGGAGATACTTAACGGGGAGATAAAAATATTTTTATCAGCGTCTTCACTGTTGAGGGTTTTGAATATGTCAAATGCGAATTTGCTGGTGCCGTCTACAACATATTCGCTCACATTGGATACGTCATAAGCATTTCCGGAGCTGCAGGCTGCAGAAGTTATTAATACTGAAATAATTGATAAAAGCACTAATAATTTCTTCATGATAATCTCTCCTGGTTTTTTATGGCATGCATATCATTAGACGATATACAATATAAATAAGTTCACTGCAGCGTTTAAATCCTGCCGCGTCGTTATTTCGAGCGTCTGACGCTCCATGCAATCCTTTTACCCAACCTGCCTATCTAAGCAAACATATCATACTCGTTTTTTCCTTCTGAACACTACAAATTCTGTATAATTCTCTTCCTCATCCTGTATGGAATCTTTAATGATCTCAAGCCGGTTCAGCCGTGCTGCGGTTTCACTGGCTATAGCAGCCGAGCATTTATCGTTAAGGGCGGCAACAACCGCTGCGGCGGCAGAAGTTGTGGAATAAGGTATAAGCCTGCACTCGGGCATGTTAGAAAGAAATTTTTTGCATTGCTCAAAAGCCTTTTCGTGGGAATAAATTTTACGAATGCTGGACAGCTCGGTTCCGGCAGGCGCTACAAGCATCTGTTTTATAGGCAGCTTGATCCTGTTGATTATCTCAATGTTCTCATTTTCCAACAGCTCCTGAACTCTTTCAACCTTGCCGGCCAATGAATTTTCAACAGGCACCACTCCGATTTCTATTTTATTGCTGAGAACCGCTTCAAAAACATCATCAAAGTGTTCAAGGCCGGTTAATGCATGTGTAGGATATAACTTTTCGGCAGCCTCGTTTGCGAATGAACCCGGAGTTCCCGCATAGGCAACGGTATGGGGGATAGAGATTTGCCTTCCTTCCAAATGGGCGTATTCCCGTAACTTGGGCATGATGTATGAGAATTCTGACGGGGTAATGGATTGAGGACCATCGGAAAGAGCCTTCGCAGGATTATTATGAACTTCAATAATAACACCGTCGGCACCCACGGCAATGGCGGCCTTCGATAATGGCTCTACCATCCATGACAATCCGCATCCATGGCTGGGATCAACTAAAACCGGCAAATGGCTTATGCGTTTGAGAGCAGGCACTGCGCTTAAGTCAAGAGTATTTCGGGTATAACTTTCGTGGGTTCGGATGCCTCTTTCGCACAAAATAACGTTTTGGTTTCCTTCATTCATGATATACTCGCAGGCCATTAAAAGCTCTTCAATCGTATTGGCGAACCCCCGTTTTAACAGTATGGGCTTTTTAATTCTTCCAAGCTCTTTCAACAGCTCAAAGTTCTGCATATTACGCGCACCAACCTGAATCAGATCGACATATTGTTCGAATATTTCCAAATAGTTCGGATTTGTAATTTCCGAAACTATAGGCAATCCAACTGCATCACCGGCTCTTTTTAACAGCATTAGCCCCTCGGTCCTTAATCCCTGGAATGCGTAGGGCGATGTACGGGGTTTGAAAGCACCGCCTCGAAGCATGCTGGCTCCGAAATTTTTTACCTGCTGGGCAATTTGTATGATCTGCTCTTCAGATTCAACCGAGCAAGGTCCTGCGATAACAACAATATCCTTGCCACCTACCAATACGTTTCCAACCTTAATAACTGAATTTTCGGGATGAAATTTACGGTTAGCCTTTTTATACGGTTCCTGTACCTTTAAGACCTTCTCGACGGCTTCATGCATGCTGACCTCGTCTATTGACAGGTGAGAAGTATCACCCACAAGACCGAGGACCGTCTTTTCAGTGCCATAAATAGGGGCTATGCTTAATCCCTTATCAGTAAGCCAGCTTTTTAAGGATTCTACTTTCTCATTATCAACACCTGTTTTTAACACGATTATCATAATTATGTCCTCCTAGTATTATTAAGTTGCGCTGTCAAGCGCAAGTTTTCTTGTTGCTTGATATAATGCACGCAGGCGCTGTGGACTGGTGTGACCTCCTACCGCTTTGACGGTTTTTTTAAGGCTCCAGC
>Ga0134100_1002132_pt1 | contig 16498 bp, 16 predicted proteins | sample 11_taG_2_FD_94444 | JGI IMG/M metagenome (GOLD analysis project Ga0134100, IMG submission 94444) | Switchgrass degrading microbial communities from high solid loading bioreactors in New Hampshire, USA - 11_42_5_180_A3 metaG | ecosystem: Engineered > Bioreactor > Semi-continuous > Anaerobic >...
AATCAGCTATGAATTTGTCCATGTCAAACTCTAATTCAGGAAGATAGATAAGATCCGGCCCTGCTCCCTTGTATGCGGCAAGTGCGGTAGCCGCCGTAAGCCATCCGGCATTTCTTCCCATAACTTCAAGAACACAGACCATAGGAGTGTCATAAACACGAGCGTCGTGATATACTTCCATGGTCGAAGTTGCTACATATTTTGCCGCGCTGGCGTAACCGGGGCAGTGATCTGTTCCGTAAAGGTCGTTATCAATAGTCTTGGGAACACCCATTACACGGCATTCATATCCGGCCTTCTGCATAAATTTGCTTATTTTATTGCATGTATCCATTGAGTCATTTCCGCCGTTATAGAAGAAATAACGAATATCATACTTTTTAAAAACTTCAAGAATCCTTTTGTAATCAGTGTCGTCAACATCAGGGTCAGCCAGCTTGTATCTTACCGAACCTAATGCTGAAGAAGGTGTTGTTTTAAGAAGTTCAAGCTCTTTAGGATCCTCCTGCGTTATGTCATAGAACTTTTCTTCGAGAATTCCACGGATACCGTATGCAGCTCCATAGACTTTTGGAATACAGTCACTTTTGAGGGCTTCAGTAAATACGCCTGCAGCGCTGGCGTTAATAACAGATGTTGGTCCCCCTGACTGACCGAATATTAGATTTCCGATTAATTTTGACATATAACTACCTCCATTTTTTTATCAAGTCAGTAATATAATTTTTTATTTGATTGTGTTACTATGGTTACATGTTATATGTTTAACAAAATTCATTATATTATAAAGCTTATAATAACACAATGCAGAAGGACTTTAAATTTTTACGCTTAAGTTCAGCAAAAAGCAGCAAAATGCATAAATAAAGCCATGTATATATTTTTAAGAAATGCGGAGTAATGATATAATAAAAATATTAAATGGATTTAATAGATAAACAAAGCAAAGGATGGCTTATTGTACATGGATAAATTCATTTTTCTGCATATAAAAAAACGTTATGTCAGAAACGTTCTGTTAAAGTCTGTTGCTGAAGCCGGAATAGGTATAATGGAGATTATGGACGCCGATGACATGACTGTAAAGCTTGATGCATATGGAGACTCCATTGTTCTTTTTGTCACTGAAATTGTCAATGAAAACATTCCTGTTGTAAACGATGTCGTGGGTCGTATCAGGAGCAGGTATCCATCGGTTCCGGTTTTAGCCCTGGTTTATAAGGATACATATGAAATTGTGAATACTGCCATTAAACTAGGAATTAAAGATATATTGTTCCTGACTGAAAATTCCGAAAACTACGTTAAAGCTATCCAAAACAAGATGATTAAATATTATGACATAATAAACAGACAGGAAAAAGGAACTGATTTATCCGGGCTGGTTAAAGAAAATATCAGCATTAAAGAATCTTTGAATCTTGAACTTAAGCGTGCCATAAGAGGAAATTATTCCGTTTCGTTTATTCTTGCGCATTTAACCGGACATGAGCCTGAAGTAGTTAAGTCCATAATCAATACCAGCAAAAAGTATATCAGGGATACCGACAAGTTGTTCTTAATGGATGAAGATACCTTTATCGCGGTTTTCCCTTTTGTTGAGAAGGCAAATGTGCCGTTATTGGAAGAAAAATTCAGGAAAGCATTCAAAATTGAATCAAAGAATATAGGTATACATAAAAAGTTTTGTATGTATGGAGCTACATTTCCGAATGACGGGGATAATCTTGATGAATTGCTCAATCGCCTAGAAAGGGGCATAAGCAATATGTTGGCCATCGCTAGCATACAAACTCCGTTAAATTCACTTACTGTGTCGGATATTGAGAACTATAAAAAGAAAATCAATCAATATAAAAAGTTTTTTTAAATAACAATTTGAAATAATCAAGGTTTCGTTGATAGTGTAAGATTGTTTAAATATATTACCGATTTTTTACTTGTTAGCATTTAAAAATATGATATAATAAACTCTGGACTGCAAACTTAAAGGATGTATGTTGTTTTTTAATGTATACAAAGTACATTATTCATAAATTTCAAGGAGGGAAATTCATGGCAAGAAAAATGAAAACAATGGACGGTAATACTGCAGCGGCTCATGTGTCGTATGCATTTACCGAAGTTGCTGCAATTTATCCGATAACGCCGTCATCACCTATGGCCGAAGCGATTGATGAATGGTCTGCAGCAGGCAGAAAGAATATTTTCGGCCAAACTGTCAAGGTAGTGGAAATGCAGTCAGAAGCAGGTGCTGCCGGAGCAGTACATGGTTCTTTACAGGCAGGGGCCCTTACCTCTACTTATACAGCATCACAAGGATTACTGCTGATGATTCCAAACATGTATAAAATAGCCGGAGAATTGCTTCCCGGTGTTTTCCACGTGTCGGCACGCGCAGTAGCATCTCATGCTCTTTCAATCTTTGGTGATCATTCTGATGTTATGGCTGCCCGCCAGACAGGATTCGCAATGTTAGCCGAGGGTAGTGTTCAGGAAGTTATGGATCTGGCAGGCGTTGCTCATCTGTCGGCTATAAAGGGAAGAGTGCCTTTCTTAAGTTTCTTTGATGGTTTCAGAACTTCTCATGAGGTTCAGAAGATTGAAGTACTGGAAAATGAAGATTTTGCTAAACTGGTAGATTGGGATGCAATTGATGCATTCAGAAAACGTGCATTAAATCCTGAGAACCCTGTTACACGTGGTACTGCACAGAATCCTGATATTTTCTTCCAGGCCAGAGAATCCAGCAATCCGTATTACGATGCTATTCCTGATATTGTTAATGATTACATGCAGAAAATATCCGAGATTACAGGCCGTCAATATAAGCCATTCAATTACTATGGTGATCCGAATGCGGAATATGTTGTAATTGCTATGGGCTCAGTAACTGAGACCTGTGAAGAGGTTGTTGACTATCTGAGAGCCAGAGGCGAGAAGGTTGGTGTACTGAAAGTACATCTTTACAGACCTTTCTCATCAAAGTATTTCTTCGAAGCTATGCCTAAATCTGTTAAGAAAATTGCGGTTCTTGACAGAACTAAAGAGCCCGGTGCTATTGGTGAGCCTCTGTATCTGGATGTTAAATCCCTTTATTATGATGTTGCCGATAAGCCGGTTATAGTCGGCGGCCGCTATGGACTTGGATCCAAGGATGTAAAGCCGAATCAGATTCTTGCTGTATTTGACAATCTGAAATCGGATACACCCAAAGACAGGTTTACAATTGGTATTGTGGACGATGTTACATACCATTCATTGCCTGTTGGACCAAGCATTAATACTGAGGATCCGGGCGCTATTCGCTGCAAGTTCTGGGGCCTGGGCTCGGACGGTACGGTTGGCGCAAACAAGAGCGCAATAAAAATTATAGGCGACAATACCAATCTCTATGCTCAGGGATATTTCTCCTATGACTCCAAAAAGTCAGGCGGAGTTACTGTTTCCCACCTTCGCTTCGGGAAGGAAAAGATACGTTCTACATATTTAATTGATGAAGCCGATTACATTGCATGTCATAACCAGTCTTATGTTGGTAAGTATGATCTTCTTGAGGGTCTTAAAAAGGGAGGCACTTTTGTGCTGAACTGCCAGTGGAGTAAAGAAGAGCTTGATGAAAAACTTCCTGCCGATATCAAGAGAAAGATTGCCAATGACGAAATAAACTTCTATACTATCGATGCAACTGACATTGCTGCAGAAATCGGCTTAGGAAACCGTATCAATATGATTATGCAGGCTGCATTCTTTAAGCTGGCTAACGTTATTCCTCTTGATGATGCAGTTAAATACCTGAAGGATTCAATTGTTAAATCATACGGCAAAAAAGGCCAGGCTATTCTGGACATGAACTTTAAGGCAGTTGACAGAGGTATTGATTCTCTGGTTAAAATTAATGTTCCGGAGAGCTGGAAGACTGCACAGGATAACAATGCTGAGGTTCAGGATGATGATAAGCCCGAATTCATTAAGAAGATTATGGAACCTATGAATGCACAGAAAGGTGATACTCTTCCTGTAAGTGCGTTTAAGGGCGCTGAAGACGGAACATTCCCAGCAGGTACATCTGCTTATGAGAAGCGCGGTATTGCCGTTAATGTTCCGGAATGGCAGCCACAAAACTGCATCCAGTGCAATCAGTGCTCATTGGTATGTCCTCATGCTGCTATTCGTCCTTTCCTGTTCAATGAAGAGGAAAAGAAGAACGCTCCGGAGACTATGGTTACCATTAATGCTCAGGGGCCTCAGTTTAAAGGTTATCAATTCAAGGTTCAGGTTTCTCCTCTGGATTGTACCGGTTGCGGCAACTGTGCCGATGTATGCCCGGCCAAGCAAAAAGCCCTTGTAATGAAACCTTTTGACTCACAGCATCAGGAGATTGAACATTGGAACTATGTTTCAAAGAATGTAACCTATAAAGACAATCTTGCACCAAAGAACAATGTCAAGAACAGCCAGTTTGCACAACCGCTTATTGAATTCAGCGGCGCTTGCGCAGGCTGCGGAGAAACACCGTATATTAAGGCTATTACACAGCTGTTTGGCGATCGTATGATGATAGCCAATGCTACAGGCTGTTCATCAATTTGGGGCGGTTCTGCTCCTGCAACTGTCTATTGTACTAATAAAGATGGTAAGGGTCCTTCATGGGCAAATTCCCTCTTTGAAGACAATGCGGAGTATGGCCTGGGTATGTTCCTGGGAGTTAAGCAGATTCGTGAAGGCATTGCAATGCGAATCAAGGAACTTATCACAATGGATGTTCCAGCAGAACTCAAGGCTGCAGGCGAAGCATGGATCGCAAACATGAATGAAGGAGAAGGCTCCAAGAAGGCTTCCAGGGATTTGATTGAAGCTCTGGACAACTATAAGCCCTGCTGCGACGAATGTGCAAATATCGTTGAATATCTTAACAAGCACCGTGATTATTTCGTTAAGAAGTCTCAGTGGATTCTTGGCGGTGACGGTTGGGCATATGATATCGGGTACGGCGGATTAGACCATGTACTTGCCTCCGGTGAAGATGTTAATGTTTTGGTATTTGATACCGAAGTTTACTCCAATACAGGCGGCCAGGCTTCCAAGGCTACTCCTACAGCTGCAGTCGCTAAATTCGCAGCATCAGGAAAGCGGATTAAGAAGAAAGATCTTGGCATGATTGCTGCAACATATGGCTATGTTTATGTTGCGCAGGTCGCTATGGGAGCTAATATGAATCAGTTCCTGAAGGCTATTCAGGAAGCCGAAGCTCATAAGGGACCATCCCTCATAATCGCATACGCTCCTTGTATCAACCATGGTATTAAGGGCGGAATGTCCAGGACCCAGACCAGAGAAAAACTGGCTGTGGAGTCAGGTTACTGGCATCTGTGGCGTTATGTTCCCGAGCTTAAGGAACAGGGCAAGAATCCGTTCATTCTTGATTCAAAAGATCCTACAGGTAGCTTCCAGGAGTTCATAAACAATGAGGTCAGATATACATCATTGAAGCAGACTTTCCCGGATATAGCTCAGGAACTCTTTGAGGCTGCTGAGAAGAATGCCAAAGAGAGACTTGAGACATATAAGAGAATGGCTAAAAGTGAATAATTGATAAAAGGTTCTGCATCCATTGTTGGTGCAGAACAAAGTAAAATAAAATAGCTCTATGTTACTGGCAGATATTCGTAAGGGGTGTCTGCCAGTTTCTTTATTAAAAGATTAATAAATCTATACTAACGTATGGTTTCACAGAATATTTATTCTGAAAATATCAGATACATTTTCTATAATACTTTCCATAAGAACTTAAAGATTTCGGTTCTTTTGTTTGGATTAATTTGACAGCTGACTCCAATGCTCATAGGCTTCTTTAAGCTCCATAATTGCTGATGACCGGTCTTTTTCAATTATAGCACCCTGCAGACGTGCCAGTGCAATGTAGAAGTTATTTATTTCATTTCTCTCGGCGCTGAACTGAACCCTGAAGACTACTTTTTCCCAGGCCTGATTTAATTCCTCGGCTTTTTGGCTTACCTTATCCCATTGCTCATCTTGAATATCTTTGATCAGCACTTCAATCAATCCGGGTATGTCGTCATTCTTACCCAACGGCAGCTTTAAATAATTCCCGCTCAGCATCACTGCAAGAAATAAAATTATTGTGGCTAAAGGTATTGAAATTACCAGAAATCTTCTCAATTGATCTCCTCCTAAAACGGTCCTTTATAATCGCCTATATCTGTAACCTTCGTAATATGGTCATCATATTTATCAATATAAATACTGCCTTCGGGGTTTAAAGTTACCAGAAAGACTTCGGATATGCTGTTTATGCCATGTGCTTTTAGTTCGCTCATAAGCCAGTCCTTGTCCTTGTTAAGCTGCCTTAGGTTTTCTTCTATCAGTATGCCGTCATAGACCAGTTCGGTGCTTATACCTGTGTTTTGAGCCGGAATATTCATGTCCTTCCGGGTTACCGGTAAATGCTCGGCCTTTTTTAATATCGAGAGTCGCCCGTTGGACTCAATTATGGCAAAATCCACTTCATTGGGGTCAAAAACACCCTGGTTTCTCATAAGCTCAAGAATATCTGAGATTCTGTATTTAGCTTTTTTTAATGCCTTCTCCATTATTTTGCCGTTCATGATCACAATAACCGGTTCTCCTTCCAGAACCTTTGAGGCATATCTCCATTTAAGGGTCACAATCTCCATCAAATAACCCAAAGCAGCCCAGGTTATCAGTCCTACCCAATGAGGCCACGCTCTGCTTGATAAATCAGTGGTCAGCGATGCCGCGATCGAGCCGATGGTAATACCCAATACATAATCAAAAAAGGTAAGCTGGCTTATTTGTTCTTTTCCTATTATTCTTGTGAAGATTAAAAGTGAAAAAAACGCGATAATGGATCTTACAAATACAACAAGGCCTTCATTCAAAACTTGTTTTCACTTCCCCATAATGAATGTCAGTATTATTGTCCACAAAGAAAGATTCTTTATGCTATTATAAAACTGATAAAAAGTGGGGTGATTATTATGGTTATTGATTTTCATACTCATTGTTTCACAGATGAGCTTGCCGGCACGGCTATTCCGGTTTTAGCTAAAAAGGCCGGTATTCCCGCATATTTAAACGGGACTGTAAGTGCTTTGAAAGAATCGATGAATAGAAATAACATCACTTATTCGGTGGTGCTGAATATCGCAACAAAACCGTCACAGACCGAGACAATAAACAATTGGGCAGTTGAAATTCAGAAGGATAATATAATAGCATTTGGAAGTATTCATCCCGAATATAAAAACTGGGGAAATGAGCTTAAGAGAATTAAAGAGCTTGGATTAAAGGGGATTAAATTTCACCCCGAATACCAGGCATTTTATGTGGATGATGAAGCTATGTACCCGATTTATGAGAGGGCGTTTGAATTAGGCCTGATTATTATATTCCACGCAGGGGAAGATCTTGGATATAAACCTCCATTTCATTGTACTCCTGAAAGACTTGAAAAATTGGTCAGGAGTTTCAAGGGGGGTACCATTATTGCTGCCCATATGGGAGGTTTCAGGTATTGGGACGATGTAGAAAAATATCTGGTAGGCAGGGATATCTATTTTGATACTTCTTTTTGCCTGGGTTATATGTCAAAAGAGCAGAAACAAAGGATTATACAGAACCATGGTTATAAAAGAGTAATTTTTGGCTCAGATTCCCCATGGAAGAATCAAGGGGAGGAAGTGAAGAAAGTTAAAGAGCTTTGTTTGGGAAAAGACGCTGAGAATGCGATATTTTACAAAAATGCCGCCAAACTTTTAGGTATTTTCCCGTGATGACTGTATGAATACTTGTAGCTATAATCCGTTATTATTTATACCGGTCGCCTCCCTGGAATAAATACTGTTACTAAGATTTGATAATTCTTTTATCAGTCTCAGCCCGGCATTCTGTCTCGAAAGCTGAATGCATTCGTTAAGTCCGTTGTCGCTGCTAAAACGTAATTCTGAATATAATAAAACAGGAAGCTGCCTGTTATTACTGAACCTTTTGTCGGGGCCTCCTTGTTTGTTTATATATTCCCATGTATAATCAACAATGGTTCCGTCTTTTGGCACTGAACCTTTTTCAATGAAACGTGCATTTTGTTGTTGTATTTTAAGGTTAGAATAAGATAATGAGCCGGCTTTATTCCCATGATATATAAATATTCTGTCCGGGAAGAAATATAGTTTTTGTTTGCCGACAGGAATACACGGCACCTTTACGTTTGTTTTCATATATTTAGGACAATTATCTGAAATATTAACAGGTTTTCTTCTTATAATTCTATTAGCACCTGCAAAATGTTTATAGTCTTTAGTTACAGCCTCTGCCTGCAAGTGCCATTTTGCTCTACATGATTTTAATTCATCAAAGGCATCATAAAATGATTGTAGTTTTGCTTCCATAATTTCATCTATATTATATAAGAGAACAGTAGTTTTTCTTTTCCTGTCAATAAGGTATAGTATTATCGCTGCTGCTAATCCTGCAAACAAATTTATTAACAGAAATATTACGGAAAAAGGCCAAAAAGACACTTTCTTGAGTTTTTTATTTATTTCCTCCAATAATTCGGCAGAAGAAGAATCCTTTATAAAAGTGACATCTGAACTTTCTATATTAACAAAATCGAGGTCTGTGCCATTGGTTCGTAAATTATCAGGGGTAACATGTGAAATGTTGCCCTGTCTTTTTTTCCTGGACCCCAAAGAAGCTCTGTAATATAAGCCATGGGTTCCTATGTGCACATAATTTCCTCTTGGCCCGGTACCTATTCTGAATCCTTTTACTCCCGTAGAAACACCAATTCCGGATTTTGAAATGTTAAATCTTAAACCTCCGAATTTTATAGTTTTTCTAAAATAGAATCCCATGTGGTCCCTCCAAAATAAAATATAAAAACCAAGAACAAAATCTCGTCTTGGCTTTTATGTCATCCTGATTGTCTTGGACACGGTTAATAGTAGTATGAATCAAGGGTTTTTATTTTATTAAAAATTTTTGTATAATCTAATTCAATGATTCGAAATAAGCTGCAATTGGCCTGCCATGTATTGTTTATCGAAAAAGGAATAGGTTCCTTAATGTGTACTTAATGCAATAAACCCAAAAAAGGAATATTATTATTGAAAAAATAATTAATATTGTTCCTTACGGATTTATTGACAAGAAACGGCATAATTTGACAAATTATTGTAATTTAATGAATCTTTTGATATAATCGTTGACATAATTCTTTACATTCCAAATCTAAAAAATGAATATAAGGAGAGTGTTACACATGAGTAACGGCAACAAATATGGCGGCGCCTTTTGCACACCTGACGAACGGCAAATTTCAACGATTGGCACAGGTTACCTTGCAAACACTATTTCTAATGCAGGAACCAAGCGGGCGGGAGCTACATTAACCAACAAACGAGTCTATTTTAGCGGTTCTGTTTATTCACTTAACAACAAAGGTCGCTTTGTGTCCTACAACCAACGTAAAATAATCAATAATCGCGATATTACAGGGACTGGTTATGTATATTACCGTCCGTTATATTACATTTGGTGGAGCATCCTGTCTCTGATATTAGGATTCTTTGGAACGGCTTATTTGGCCGATAAAAGCAGCAGCGAAGACATTGCTTTTATGGCTTTAGCGCTTGGAGTGATATTTTTCATTGTATTTTTGGTTAGATATTTTATCAAACGAATGACATTATTGTGCGTAGAATATGCAGGAGGTAACATTGCATTTGATGTACGGTGGATACAGAAACACGAACAGGACGATTTTATCCGCAATATTCATCTCGCAAAGGATAATCTTTATCACAGATCAGCAGTCGATCAAGGTTTTGTAAGCAACGATCACGATTCTGACATTATTCCTGATTTATAAAAAGGAGTTGTTTATTTTGGCAGAAAGATATATTCGACAGTTTGAATTCACAAATACGGTGAATTTACCGGATTGCCCTGTTGCAATTGAAAAGGGCGCCGTTTTATTAGATACAAAAACCAATACATATTTTTTGCAATTAAAATTAGCCAATATAGGGACAAAGCCTGTTACATCTGTCAGAGTCTATGTTGAAGCATTCGACTGTGATGGCAATCCGGCGTATTCGGAACAAACCCCCGGAATCGCAGCTGATTATAACGAGATTGCTATGGTTGGCGAAGCATTTGGAACTAAACAGCTAATACCTGTTCCAAATAACAACGCTGTTACATTCCGTATCTATATCGAGAAGGTCGTAACTCAAAACGGTGATGTTCTGTCATATTTACGTGAACAGTACGTCAAAGACAATGCAGGAAGAGACATTTCTCAGGAACGTGAAAACGCACTCGCAGCTGAACGGGAAGCGCAGGAAAGACGGGCAAAAGAATACAAAATTATGTGGGGCGCAAAGTGGTATCATGTTATGTTCGTGATATGCATACTGGCGTACCTTATATGGTGTTTAAGGGGGTAAGTTTATGCCAAGTCTACGGTTTTTCTTGATATATTTAGCATTGCCTTTGTTTTTTATTATTTTTGCCTGGGCAAGCGTCGGTACGCCTAAACTGCTGAGGCGTACTGCAATGCTGGCCATTTTGGTTCCGGCAATACATCTTCTTTTCAGAATACCTTATGGAAGTTTGAAGTTTACTTTTGCCTTCATTATTAAGGACATCATTGTATGCGCCATTCCATTTCTGTGTGTCTTTTTGAACGCCCGCAGATTTGATAAATCACTGCGGCTTTCACGGGCATTGATGTTTTGGTTGCCTGATTAGACAGAGGTAAAATAGGATGGATAATAATAAAAATTCACTCACATTGTTAAGTGATGGCGTTAAAATTCAAGGCAGGTACTATACTGTATCCAATGGATTCATTTCAAAAGAAGATGGTTCAGTTTTAATACCTTATAAGGATTTGCTTTCGGTGGATTATGTAAAACGCCGCTCAAAAAGAATTATGTACATTGTACTGGTGTTGGGTTTCCTGCTCATGCTGGTTTTATCGGGTGTTCGGAGCAGGCTTGAGAGGACTATTGAGACACTGAATATAGAAGATTTACAAAGCACATATAAGATTTTGGATAACATCAGTAATTCAATCCAAAGGGGCGATGCCGGCCAGTTCTATGAAAAAGCAAAGGCTGTGGTAACAGGTATCATCATACTAGCTTCAATTGTATGTTTGTTCTGTCTGATATATCTGTTTTCGGCACGAAGGTTCGTTGAAATTACATCTATGCGCGGGACTTACCGCATAGTTGTGCATCGGGGTGATAAGGAGTTTGCCAATATCGTTTCACAACTTCAAATGCGAATTTCACGAAATTGAACAATAACTTATGCAAAAAGCTTCTTTAAAGGCTAGAGGCTTTCTGACAAAATTCATAACAGAGTTTATTCTTAAATACATTCATGGCATATCATCTTCTGGGTATGCCATGATTTCTTTCTAAAAATGTTTCGGAATTTTCAAGATATGTATCATTAAAACTTATCGAATATGTAAGGTGGGTACTTGTATATATGATATAATAAGAACCCCACCCGTTGCCGAAATCAAAGATATCGAACGGGTGCCGGGAACCTTATTTATATCATGATTTCTGTTTTCACAGAAATCATGATATAATAATGGCCATTATAAGAAGATTTTTTGTTCTTATAAATTGTATATTTAAGAAATTCCTTAATTTTGCTTAAGGGTATGTTTATGATTTTTAGTCAGCGGGTATGAAGATGAAATCTGAGAAATGTTTTATTGAATATAAAAATGCCAAGATTTTTTATACTTTGATTAAGAGCAAGCGAAAAACAATAGGCATAAAAATTGACCAGAACGGGGAAGTAAAGGTAACAGTTCCTTTGTACCTCGGTAAAAAACAGATTGAGGAAGTAATACGGGGAAAAGCCGACTGGATCATTAGTAAAGTAAATAAAGTAAGAGAAATGGGCGCAGATATTGTACCCAGGAATTTTGTGAGCGGTGAAAAATTATTATACCTTGGTAAAGAATATACCCTGAAAGTCGTGGACAGGGATTTAACCAAACCTGAAGTGTGTATGCAAGATGATACAATATCAGTATACATATCTGTAAGGTTATCAGAAGAATCAAGGAAGCAAACAGTAAAAGAAACATTAATAAAATGGTATAAGCAGCATTTCTCCGAAGTTGTAAACGGCCGAATAGAAAAGTATTCACTGAAGTTAAATGCTACTCCCTGTAAAGTTGCCATTAAAGATCAGAAAACCAGGTGGGGCAGCTGCAGTGTAAGGGGCAATATAAACTTAAACTGGAGATTGGTTATGGCTCCGGTTGATATTATTGATTATGTGGTTGTACACGAATTATGCCACTTAAAGATAATGAATCACTCAAAAGACTTTTGGTCGCTTGTAGAGTTTGTCCTGCCATGTTACAAGGAAAAACGCAAGTGGCTTAAAGTAAATGGATACAAGCTGGCTATATAAGATTTCATATGGAAATCGGAATGTGCTAATTCTTAATCAAAACGGCTATTATCATATACTGAGACTGTCTCGAATCGTATCAGTTATTTCATTGGTTCAGAGATCTTTATTGCATTTCTTATATAACTTCTTTTGCTAACCGTTCATTATTATGATTACATATCTTAAGCATTGTGTGATTAATTTTTGCATATCAATTTAACAGAACCATGCTAAGGTTAATGATATATCAGTATAATTACCTAATTACCGGAGGTAATTTTATGGGATATGATATCACAGTAGAGCCTAATGTAAAAATATACGTGGAAGATTTAAATCCTGAAGGCTTTAAAACAATTGTATTTTTGCACGGTTGGCCAGGCAGCCACAAGCTGTTCGAATATCAGTTTAATGTGCTTCCCCAATATGGGTACAGATGTATCGGATTGGATCAAAGAGGTTTTGGATATTCAAGTAAGCCATGGAAGGGCTATAACTATGATAGACTGGCCGATGATGTTAGAAGCGTAGTGGAAACGTTGAGACTGCAAAATTTTGTCCTGGCAGGTCATTCAACGGGCGGTGCAATCGCAGTAAGATACATGGCCAGACATAAAGGATACGGGGTATCTAAACTTGTACTTATTGCAGCAGCGGCTCCCAGTCTCATCAAACGTCCTGATTTCCCTTACGGTATAGATGAAGAAACTGTAATCAAAATTATCGAGGACACATATGAGGATCGCCCAAAAATGCTGCAAGATTTCGGGAATAACTTTTTCTTTCATCACATAACAGAGCCGTTTTCTTATTGGTTCCTTCAATTGGGTCTGCAGGCGGCTTCGTGGGCAACAGCAGCCGTTGCGAATACCTGGATACGTGAAATATTGTTTTATGACTTGCAAACAATAAACATTCCAACGGCAATCATGCACGGCATTCACGACAGGATCGTCCCCTTCCAACTGGGGCAGGTACAGAACCAATATATAAAGAATTCGAAACTTATGCCGTTTCAATTCAGCGGTCATGGATTGTTCTACGATGAGAGGGACAGATTTAATAAAGAATTGATGAGGTTCATTGAGGAATAAATTCATTGATAATACTATATTCTCTTCGAAAATAATATAAAAAAGCCAAGACACAATTATGTCTCGGCTTAGGTTGCTGGCTTTAATGTATAAATTATGCCTGCTATTTGCTTGTCCCTTTAAGTACTTTAATCTGCAGTTCCTGGTTATCTTGTCTGGTAGATAATGTTGTAATATCTTTATTAATATCCTCTAAGCCTTCAGCCAATTGCTTATAGCCATCTAATAATGCATTGAGCTTTGAACCGTGGTCATTCTCCATCACGATAACACGTTTTTCTAAAGAATCTAGCTTAAGATTTACCTCTTTAAAGTTTTGAGCGGTTTCATTCTTAAAATCAGTTATATTATTAGTCAACTTTCCCACTTGAGCAGCGATGAATTCCAACAATTCTCTATCTGACATTTTTCTCATAAATAGACCTCTAAATAATTTCTAACTAATTATAATATACTTTCTTATATTATCAAACCTTATCTGCTTTGGCTTAAGCTCGTTTACTGTTTGCAGAGTATATATAATATTATAATCTTTTCAGTTCGCTTTTACAAACCATATAACAAATTTTAAATACTATGATTTATATTCCCAATTAATGAAATAAAATAAAAAATTCTTTTACTTGTGTGTGGACATCTCAAAGAAACCCGGTTTATTAATTTATATAGAATAAACCAGTTCAAACACTGGTTTATTCTATGTGAAGGGGGAAAATATGGAGGTATAAGTGCACAACATAAGCAATAATCATTATCTTTAGTAATATTTTTTCTTGCCCATAGTTTCCTGGACTATTCTCAAGGTTTCACCAAATCGTTGATAATGTACCACTTCACGTTCTCTTAAAAAGCGAAGAGGATCTATTACATCGGGATCATCTGCTATATTTATAAGGTAGTCATATGTAGCACGGGCTTTTTCCTCTGCAGCAAGGTCCTCGTTGAGGTTTGCGATAGGGTCTTCCATCGATTCGATATAGGCTGCAGTAAAGGGAACACCATTAGAATCGGAAGGATAAACAGCTCTGCCGTGAATAACATAAGTTGTATCAACATGTAACTTTTCAAGTTCTTTCGGAGGGACCTTATCCATCAGTTGATGAACCATTGTGCCTATCATTTCTAAGTGAGCAAGTTCTTCGGTGCCGATATCATTCAATGTTGCTTTTGCTTCTTTGGTGGGCATTGAGAACCTTTGGCTCAAGTAGCGCAATGATGCGGCTAATTCACCGTTTGGGCCGCCGTACTGTGTAAGGATTGCAATAGCCATTCTGGGGTCCGGTTTTTTTATATTAATAGGATACTGAGTTTTCTTGTCATAAAACCACATTTCTTATACCTCCTTATTGTTCCATGGCCAAGGATCGTTGATCCATTGCCAACAGGTTGTATTCGGCAGATATCTGGCGGTCAGAGGGCCGAATTTGCTTTGGTACTGGCGTCTTAAGTTTTCTGATTGTTCCAGGGCCATTTTGTAGTCTCGAAGTGCATTCGCATCTGAAGGATGTGTATTTAAAAACAGTTGTAAATCGTACAGAGCAAAATCGTAAGCCATAATTTGCTCTAAAAGCGTTGTTTGTTCATCCACGTTAAACACCTCCAAATTAATTATTTAACAAGTTCAGGAAAGACAGTTCCTTTTCTTAAGGCTTCTTGTGCGGAAAAGATTTTATTATAGAGTTGGTATGGTACGTAAGCTCGGGCCAGCTCGGGTCGAACAGGCATAACCGGTATCATAATAGGTTCACCGGTACAATTGTTTCCTGTATATACCGTTGCTATGTTGAGATTTTTCATTCCAATATTGAGATTTTCCATTTGAATGTTGGGATTTTCCATTTCAATATTGCCTCCATGCTTGTTTCTTTTACATAATATGTACAAGCGTACAAACTTGTGAGGACATAACCCAATGGAAACTAATAATATACCCTGAGGTGTTCATGCCTTTAATGAACTGACAGTAAAGAAGACGGCGCTTTTGACTATTTATATTATTTGTTTCAAAAGCCTTAAAACTTGATGAATATGGGTAAATATATGATAATGAAACTAATTGTAACATGGGGAGGTAATCTGTTTCTATGGCTGAAAAGGAATTACACATAAAATTAAACGGTAATGATATGACTGTTAAAAAGGGTACAAGAATAGAAGACCTTGTTAAAGGATTAAAGGGGAAAAAGGATTCTATCATTGTAGCTGTTTTGATAAATAACGAAATAAGGGAGCTCACATACTGCCTGGAAGACGATTGCACCATCAGCCTTGTTGACATAACGTGCGAAGATGGAATCAGAATATACGAACGGGGCTTAAAGTTTCTCTTAATAAAAGCAGTGAAGGATTTGTTCCCCGGATTTGAATTGCAGATTCGTCACTCGGTCAGCCGTGGTGTATTTTTTGAGATTCTTGATTACCAGGTAAGTTCCGATGATGCAAAAAAAATTGAAAAACGAATGAGAGAACTGGCCGAAATGGATTTACCTTTTACCAAAGTAACTGTTTCTGTTGATGAGGCCAGAAAAATGTTCCTTGATAGAGGACGGGAAGATAAATACAGAGCTATAGAAAACCGCGAGAAAGATTATGTTTCACTTTACAGATTTGATGATATAGAAGATTATTTCTATGGTTACATGGTGCCGAGTTCCGGCTATCTTAAGCTTTTTGCGGTTGAAGCCCATAATGGCGGTATTGTATTGATCCTGCCAAAGAAAGAGAACCCCAATGTATTGCCGGATGTGCCAATTCCGAAAAAACTCTTTAATATTTTTACCGAGTACGGCGAATGGATTAACATACTCGGAGTGGGAGATGTAGGAAAGCTTAACGATGTGATAAAAAATGGCGGCCTTAAAGATCTTGTACTGGTGGCCGAAGCTTTGCACGAGAAAAAAATTGCTGAGATCGCTGATTTGATA
>Ga0134100_1002147_pt1 | contig 16418 bp, 19 predicted proteins | sample 11_taG_2_FD_94444 | JGI IMG/M metagenome (GOLD analysis project Ga0134100, IMG submission 94444) | Switchgrass degrading microbial communities from high solid loading bioreactors in New Hampshire, USA - 11_42_5_180_A3 metaG | ecosystem: Engineered > Bioreactor > Semi-continuous > Anaerobic >...
AAGTGGATTAATGATTATCCAAGAAGAATATTCGGATATAAGTCAGCAAAGGAAATGGCTTCAACTTGTTAAAAGGCAGTGGATTACCATAATTTAACACGGCATTTAATATTGCAATTTATACCTAAAATTTTTTTATAAAATACTTGAAATTTAGATTTTGCGGTGCTATACTATAAAAGCGTTAGGGATAGGGAAATAAGTTTTATATATCGCGGGGTGGAGCAGTACGGTAGCTCGTCGGGCTCATAACCCGAAGGTCGTGGGTTCAAATCCCTCCCCCGCAACCAGACGTAAACCCTAGAAGCAATAAGCTTCTAGGGTTTTTTCACGTCCTCGCAATGGTTGACATAAAAACAGATTGACCGCTGTTTGGCTACTGAAGATACAAAAGATAGATACAAAAAGATACGTTAGAAAAGAGAAAAATAAAGCCGCTAGAGGAAGCATAGGTAGCAGCATGTTTAAGGTAAAAATAGCCTTCAATTATTTTCTATAATGTGATATAATCATTTCACCACGAAATGGCAGGAGGCGGCGCGGTGGAGGATAAAACTTTTGAACTGTTGACGAAGATATATAGCGAATTTACATCCAGATTTGACAAAATAGAAACTGATATGCAAGGTCTCAGAAATGACATGCTTCGGATTGAACAGGAACATGGCAGCAAGCTGGAAGCATTGTTTGATGGCTATAAACGGACATATGAAAAGTTGGACGTTATTGAACAAAAACTCGATAACCTAGCCGAGAAGGTTGACCGGAATGATATAAAGATTCAAGTAATGGAGGGAGGACGAAAATAGGTCCTCTTTTTTATTTGCAACATAGGCCATTAAGGAATAGCCGCGAAACAGAAGCTAACCGGGATATAAAATCTTTTATCCGGGAGGATCGCTGAATTTGACATCGCTTCAAAAAGAGCAAGAATCTAATGAACCTCGCACAAAGCGCAGCAAAAAAGGATGTGGGAAATATCCTCACTTTTTTTGCTTAAGCACTGTTCAAACATTAAATATCTTAATATAAATTGACAAAACTTTACAATAATGCTAACATATCGTTGATGGAACATCAGCTGAAAACAGATGCAGCATGAGAGCGATAGGCGTTGTACATAAATCAGACAGCTGAGGGAGCTGTGACTTGCCTATCGAGCTAAGGCGGACTCTTGACATAAGCATGGTTAACCCTTGAAACCTTTGCAGGGGGGTTTAACATCCTTCTAAAGAAATACTGACACTCCGATATGGCTATAGATTTGTGGCGGCAGTTGCTTGAGCTGCCATAGACGAAGATAATTTCCGGAGATGCAATGGCAAACATTAAATATATATAACATGAAAACCTACATGCGCGGCAAAACGCCGGAGATGCCGGAAGTAGAAAGAGAAGGGGAGCCACCTTTCATTTATGAACCTGTACAAGGCTTTGCCCAAGGCAGGGAAGCAAAGAGATGAATTGCCGTTTTAATTGCCGAATAGCCGTATAGCAAGGCAATATCGCATTAAGATGATTTGTGTGATCCGCATAGAAGACCGGAAACAATAATATATTGAAGGGGAATATGTAAATGAGCAGGCTTAAGGTGAAACACAGCAATCCGGAGGGCTTATTCGATTCAAAAATTTTCAGCCAAGTGGTTACAGTCAGCGGCAGCGGAAAGACGATATATATTGGCGGGCAGAATGCTATTAATTCTGAGGGGAATTTGGTAGGCCGGGATGATTTAGAATTGCAAACAAAACAAGTCCTGCAAAATATAAAGACGGCTTTGGCCTCCGAAAATGCAACTTTTGATGACGTTATAAAGCTTAACATTTATATGGTGGATGGCTGCGATCCGGCAGTCGGATTAAAAGCGTTTAAAGAATCAATCGGTGAGATGGAAAAGCCTCCCTTGATTACGGTTCTCAAGGTTGCTGCCCTTGCAAACCCTTTGTACTTGATCGAAATTGAGGCAATCGCTGTGGTTGAAGAAAGGGAGTGACGCGCGTAATATGGATGCTTCCAGACTCAAACGGAAAATTAATCCGATGCCCGCAGACATAGAGGAAAGGCTTAATAAGGAAAACTTGATGGATGCCTATAAAAGGAGACCTCCTTACCAGCAAAATGATTATCTGGGCTGGATATTAAAAGCCAGGAGGCCTGAGACAAGAGAGAAGCGCATAGCTCAGATGATCGAAGAATTAGGAAACGGTGACAAATATATGGGTATGAGATATAATGCGAAGTGAACATTGTCTTTCAGATGCTAATATAAAGTTAATTCACGTTACTGCGGCATTTACATGCGCTTCGGTAAAGAGGCAGGAGAGACTTATCGGAGGCCGGGGAACAGGGTACGGCTGTGCAGGGCTTTGGCGAAGGAGATTTATTTGTTCCTTGAAGATGGCAAGGGGTTTATGGAAGGGCGATGAGTGGTATACTTATTGCTGCAGGTGATGAAAATGTGTGGCAGGTATTTATTTTTAACGGATACCGACTGTGAAGAAATTCAAAACATCATAAATATGGTTTCGAATAAGTACAAGCCATCGGAAATTGCAAAGGGTGAGGTCTTTCCTACAAATAGTGTGCCCGTTATTTATTCGTACAAGGGAAGAAATATACTGAGCTCCGCAAAGTGGGGTTTTCCCAGCTTTAAGAGTAACGGTGTCATCATCAATGCCAGAGCGGAAACTGTGGCGGAGAAAGCTATGTTTAAGGGCGCTTTTACCGCAAAACGGTGTATAGTGCCGGCTAACGGGTACTATGAATGGCTGGCTGAAGACAGGAAAAAAACCAAGTATCTGATAAAGGTAAAAGAAAAGCCTGTATTTTTTATGGCTGGTTTATACGAAATGTTTAGCGATAAAAAGGGAAATCCCTATGCCGCTATAACCATTATCACCACCCAGGCCAATGCTGACGTTGCATTTATTCATGACCGCATGCCGGTGATTTTACAGGATGAAGCGATAAATACGTGGCTGGACGGAAATATTACGGATGTTTCCATACTTCAAAGGCTTTTGATCCCTTATGCAGAGGGGAAGCTATATTTTGCGGCAGCTTAAGGCTGCCGGGGCTCAAGGCTCTATACCCGCCGGTTGCCTGCTCAAAGAAGTGGATTCTAAGGCACTTAAAAGCAAATCTTATCCATAACCATTGCTGTTGTCCAGATGGCTGCCCCATCCATGTATGGCGTTATAGAATATGGCGAAGGGAACTATGCGGTTTCCTTTGAAGAAAAATCCCTGACTTTACGGGATTGCTTTAAATTATATCAATTCAGGGATTTGTGTATTCCAACCAGGTATTTACGTTTTGCGGGGCAAAAAAGACCACAACCAAATAGAATTTTTGGAATGTGGTCTTTTTTTACCTGAGATCAATCTGTGTAAAAAAGGCGTACAGTTCATTTATATAGTGAATAGGGATTATTGTTGTCAATGAATAGACTCCACCATTTTAATCAATTGTTGGTTATCAATACCAGAATTACCAGCCATAAGCATGTACATGACGCCATCAATTTCTATATCAATAAAGCCTTCGCCAATAACTCCTTTATTACCGTTAATCTTGATTTCTTCAACTTTGCCGAGATCCGCTTCGTAGGCAGTTTTTTCATTCATCAACCTGAGCTGCAAATAGATATCTTTGGCATGGTCGCCGTTGCTAAAATAGACAAAGGCACATTCGCAATTTTCAATAGGCTTTCCCTTCTCATCATTGAAAAGCTGAATTCTGTCGAAAGCGTAGCCCTCCGGCATATAGCTGGGCAATGAAAAATCAAATGCCAGGTAGTTTTTTGCATCTTCCGGATCGGTTATTGTAGTCATTTTAGTTTTTTCCCGCTCATTATACTCTTCTAGGGTCAGCGCTTCTGTTTTACTAATAAGATTGCCGTCTGCATCTTCGAAGGTCTCAACTGATATTATCAATTCCTCGCCCTTTTGGTTGTAAATTTTCCCGTCTTCAGGAAATTGTTCGAGCACGTTCCCTTCCTTGTCATATAATTTACCTTTCAGCTCGTCAGGAATTGTTAAATCCGGCGCACCTGTCCGCTCTGTCACTACATACTTGGCATGCTTTCCGACAAATACTTCTTTAATGACCTTATAGAAATCTTGACCGTAGGAAGTTACTGCAAAGCCGATAACTGACACAGCTATTGCCGCAGCTATAAAAACCGGTTTTATAAATAATTTTTTCATAGTAAAATCCTCCTTTTTATCAACCACATATTTTTGATTATCAATCTTCAATAACAATTGATTCAGTATTTTTTCTTTAGAATTGCTCTCTGAACTAAAATCCGTTTTTAACAATTCTTCTATCCGCCTGCTATTGTTTGTTTTAACCATTGCTTACTACACCCTCCTTTTCTAATTCTTTGCGCAGCTTCTTTAAACTTCTGAAAAGAATGACGCCCACGCTGGAATCTGATATACCCATGACTTTTGCAATATCTGTATTTTTCAATTCGGCAGCAAACTTCAAGGCCACAACATTTCTCTCCTTTTCGTTTAGTTTTGCCAAGGCTTTTACCAGGCTTGCATTGCTTTCGTTAACCACGATGATTTCTTCCGGCTGGCTTCTTCCGGAAATAAAATCAATAACAGAATCCAGTGAAATATTAAAAGCCCTTTTTTGTTTACGTAAATAATCTGTTACAGTGTTACGGGCGATTGTCATAAGCCAAGCCTCAAATGCCGAGCGCTTTGGGTCATAGGTGCTGTATTTTTGTATAACCCTCTCAAAAACCTGGCTTACAAGATCTGCAGTATCGTGATGGTTATTAATTCTATAGCTGATGTAGTTATATACGCGCTTATAATGCCTTTCGTATATTTCTTTAAATGTGTTGGCATCAATATTGACTCTGCATTTCTGTTCTTCAGTCGCATTTTTTGCAACCAGTATGGCTGACTCCATAGCTTCCTCCTTTCATGAGGTGAATTCAACATTGCGCAATGTTTTGTTCTTCACATGTAAATACGAAAAAAAGTCGATTTCATTACAGCTTTTTTATGGCTATTTTAACTAAAAGGCCAAAATTACACAAACATTTAAGAAGCTTCAAATTTTAGAGCACTTCACAATCAGAAAGCTTGCAAATTGAAATTTAAGTTATCGGTAAATCAGCACTGTACCACACCTACGTCAACCCAGCGTGCAGATGCCGCCGGATTCGGATTTGGTTTATAATGCCTGAATTTACATATATTTCAGGTTGAAAAAGGCCCGCTGCTCATTTAAAATAATTTGGCTGCATATTAATAGCTGAGGGGGTAAATAGAAGTGCAGAACAAATCGGCCAGGTTTTATGATCGTACATGGTTTATGCTGATTGCGCTGGTTTTCTTTGCCCCGGCAGGTATTTTCCTCCTATGGAAGAACCGGAAGTACAGCATATTAGTTAGAAGTATAATGTCATTAATCTTTGGGCTTTGGTTCATCCTGATTGTTGTGGCAGCCAATGCTCCTGCAGACTCTAATCAGATATACGAAACAGGTGGTAAAGTTCCCGCTGAGCAGTTTGAAAGCGTTAGAGATGAGGGAAATAATGAAGAAATTAATGAAGAAACTAATGAAGAAACTAAAAAAGAGGAAAAGACAGAAGATATAGGCAAGACAGAGAACAGCACCAGTTCAAAGGTTACCAATAATGGTTCAAATAAAATTAATCCTCCTGTTTCTCTGGAAAAGGCGAAAGTGGTCAGGGTTATTGACGGGGATACCGTCGAAGTTGAGTTAAGTAACGGGGCGAAGGAAAAAGTCAGATTTATAGGGATAAACACTCCGGAAAGCACCACGAGGATTGAGCCATATGGCAAAGAAGCGGCCGGATATACCAAAAACCAGCTCACGGGGAAGACGGTATATCTTGAAAAGGACGTAAGTGACAGGGATAAATACGGCAGGCTCCTTAGAATTGTATGGATTGAACAGCCGAAGGAAATCAGCGAATCTGAAATAAGGGCTAAAATGTTTAATTCAATACTGGTTTTGGAAGGCTATGCACAGGTTGCCACATATCCGCCGGATGTCAAGTATGCTGAGTATTTTAAGAAATTCACTGCTGAAGCCAGGGCTGCAAACAAAGGATTATGGGCACTAGACGGCAGTTCCGGCAGTGACGTCGCTTCAAACCGGAAGCAAGGCGACACGGCACCTGATAATTCCGGCACACAGAAAGGCTCTTCAACCGACACCGGAAAGATTAAAGGCAATATAAACTCCAAAGGCGAAAAAATTTATCACGTTCCGGGAGGGGCTTATTATGACAAGACTATTCCGGAAGTATGGTTTGACACTGAAGAGGAAGCCCAGGCGGCCGGGTTCAGAAAATCAAAAAGGTAGATGCAAGAAATTGAGGCGGACTTTTACCGCCTTTTTTATTTTCCGAAAAGGAAGGATAAGGGAGATTCAGTGAAGGAAATATTAGTTTTTGTCAGATAAGCGGCCTTTTGCGCTGAAAATTTAGAGTAATACGGGCTTGACATATGGAAATAAATGAATAAAATATTAATTATCAGCACTCGACATTAATGAGTGCTGATACCATGATAAAGGAGCTTCTGATGATATTTAATGGTTCACATTGACTATTGGAAAGGAGGCTTTTTTATTGCGGAGTATTTTCAAACATGGTTTAAAAGCAACGAGAATACATATAGATAAAAATATAACAAGGAACTTTTCACAAGATATAGCAACTCCTATTCCGACGGCCAAAGAGGGCCGTAAGCTGTGCCCATATCCTGTGTGAACCTGTTGCTGCCCTATTCGAAAACAACATCAGTAGACGATGTACTTAAAATTATATAATTATACAAAAAATTTTCCGAACCGAAGCAGGAAGATTGTTGGTCCATAACCTTGCATGACAATCATATTGTGTTTAAGTCATTGTTCTCTTTTTTAGTGTTTTTAAGCTGAATAAAAGGCAAATATTAAAGGAGGGATGCGATGATGAAAGCACTATTTCTTGCAGGGGGGCTGGGAACAAGGTTGAAGCCTTTGACCAATAAACTGCCAAAGCCGATGGTTCCTATTATGGGAAAACCGCTTTTGGAAAGAAACATGATAAACCTTAAAAACTGTGGTATCCATGAAGTGGTTTTAAGCACATGCTATCAGCCTCAATGCATCGAAAAGTACTTTGGGGATGGAAGCAACCACCGGCTAAAAATTCATTATGTATGTGAGGATATACCTCTTGGGACGGGCGGAGCCATCAAGAATACAGAAAGATTTTATGACGATGCCTTTCTTATCTTTAATTCGGATATTCTAAGCAATATTGATTTGAAAGGCTTGATTCAATATCACAAAGATAAGTCAGCAGACGTAACAATTGCTGTTACTCAGGTAGATAACCCATCCATGTATGGTGTTATCGAATATGACGAAAAGGGTTACGCCCTTTCCTTTAAGGAAAAACCCCAGCCTCACGAGATTACTTCAAATTATATCAATGCAGGAGTTTATGTATTCGAGCCTGAAGTGCTGAAGGAAATTCCTTCAGGCAGGGTGGTGTCGGTGGAAAGGGAGGTATTCCCGTCGCTTTTGCAAAAGGGGTATAAGATTGCGGTATTTAAAAACAGTTCCTATTGGATGGATATAGGAACTCCTGAGAAATATTTTCAGGCTCATAAGGATATTATGACCGGAAAATGCAAAATACATGAAATTGATTTCTCCTGCCAGGAGATATACAAAGGCTGTAATGTAAATATACACAGCACCGCAAAAGTTTCAGGCCCGGTCTATATCGGGGACCATGTGGAGATTGGGGCTCATGCATCCATAGGACCCTATACAGTTATCGGAAACCGCTCAAAAATTGGCGCCGGCAGCAAGGTCATGGGCAGCATTGTCTGGGACAATGTTGAGATTGGCAGCGGCGCAAGGCTTTACAACAGCATTGTCGCCTCGGGGAGCAATGTTGAAAGGAACAATGAATATTACAATATGGTTTACACCGAAGAGTGCAATCAACCTATGGCGATTTAGGAATTTAATGCTTTTAGGAAAGAGAGGAGGAGAAGGATGGTTTCTAACAGACCAAGAAATATAGCTTTTTTAAGCACATATCCGCCAAGGGAATGCGGATTGGCTACGTTTACACAAGACTTGATAAATGAATTGGATAAAGTGCAGATTATCAACAGTCCCAGGGTTATTGCAGTCAGCAACGGAGATATCCAGTATGACGACCGGGTGTTGATGGAGCTTCAGCAGCATCAGAGAGAGAGTTATGTACAGACTGCAAAGAAGCTCAACAACACAGATATTGAGCTGCTGGTGATTGAACATGAATATGGGATTTTTGGAGGAGATTGTGGGGAATATTTGCTTGATATGATTGAGCATCTTGAGATTCCCTTTATAACCACACTGCATACGGTGCTTCCTAATCCAAAGGATAAACAGCGGGACATCCTTAAGGTTCTCGGAGCAAAAAGCCAAAGGATCGTTACTATGGCAAAGAACACCGTAAGCATTTTAGAAGAGGTTTATGAAATTCCCAGGGAGAAAATAGAGGTTATCCATCACGGAGTTCCTTACAGGATTCTGGAGAGCAGAGACAAGCTGAAAGAGAAATATGGTTTAAAAAACCGCGATGTAGTCAGCACCTTCGGATTGATTAGCCCGGGCAAAGGGCTTGAATATGGAATCGAAGCCATTTCGGAAGTTGCTAAAAAGCATAGGGACGTGATTTATTTCATTCTTGGGCAGACCCATCCATGTATCAAAGAGGAAATGGGTGAAAGCTACAGGGAGAAGCTGGAGGATATGGTGGATGGCCTTGGCATAAAGGAGAACGTCCGGTTTATAAACAAGTATTTGTCTAAAGATGAAATCATCCACTATTTGCAGCTTTCCGACATTTATATGACTCCTTACCTTGGAAAAGACCAGGCAGTCAGCGGCACGTTGGCCTATGCGGTGGGATATGGGAGAGTGGTTGTGTCTACTCCTTACAGTTACGCAAAGGAGATGCTGGCAGAGGGAAGAGGACTCCTTGCTGAATTTAAGGATGCCCATTCTCTTGCAAGGTGCATTAACTACGTGCTTGAACACCCTGAAGAAAAGAGAAGGATGGAACAGAAGACCTTGAGCCTGGGCAGGACCATGATGTGGGGGAACATTGCAAACCAGTATGCGGAGCTGTTTGTCAATGTTTTGGAGAACTACAGGGAAGGAGATGCATTGGTGGTATAATGGGACCGGTATCTTTTAAGGATGACCATATCTTCCGAATGACTGATGATACAGGGATGTTCCAGCACACTAAGTTTGGAGTGCCCGATCGGACCAAGGGCTATACTACCGATGACAATGCCAGGGCTTTGATTATGGCGGCCATGCTTTATGAACAGGATCCGCAGGAGAAGTACAACAAATTAATTTATAGGTATATGTCCTTCCTCTTCCATGCCCAGAATGGTAGAGGGAAATTCAGAAACTTTATGGGGTACGATAGGAGATTCCTTGAGGAAGAGGGTTCGGAAGATTGCTTTGGACGCAGCTTGTGGGCATTAGGCTTTGTAATTGCCAATGAGAGTGTTCCCCTCAATGTAAAACGCACCGCAAACTATGTTGTGAAAAAAGCGGTGCCAAATTGCCTGGATCTAAGCTATCCAAGAGCAAAAGCTTATTCCATTATCGGGCTCGAATACATAGGTACCGAAGAGTCCAGAGGTTATGTGCAACGATTGGCCAGTTCACTTGCAGAGCAGTACGAACAGTTCAGAGACGAAGAATGGCAGTGGTTTGAGAATGCCCTTACATACAGCAATGCAGTGCTGCCATGGGCAATGCTTGTCGGGTACAAGGCTACAGGGAATGAACGTTTTAAGGAAATTGGGCTGGAAAGTTTAAAATTCCTCGAAGGAAAAACTTTTAGAGGGGGATATTTTAAGCCTATAGGCTGCTGCGGCTGGCTGGTAAAAGGAAAGGAAAGGGCGGAGTTCGACGAACAGCCCGTAGAGGCTTGCGAAACTGTTCTTGCTTATTTGGAAGCTTACGCTGTTACAGGGGAAAAATCCTATCTTAAAAAAGCAAAGATATGCTTCGAATGGTTTGAAGGCAGAAATTCTAAAGGCATTTCCCTGATCGACAATGAGACGGGCGGCTGCTATGACGGTATTACCCAAAATGGAGTGAATTTAAATCAGGGAGCCGAAAGCATAATTTCTTACGTGATCGCTAATTTAGCCTTAGCCGCACAACACAACCGACGATAACAAACACAATCCGCAAGCGGGATCGCCATTTTAACTGCCCAAAATGAATGGGATGTTTTCATGGCTATCAAAATTTGGTATCATTATCATATAAATGGTTAATAAAAAATAAAGGTGGTTGTGGTGTGTCCGTTATAATTTGTTTATTGCCTGCTGTGCTTATATTGGCGTTCATATATCTAATTATATGTATAGTGAAAAAGAGCAGAGAAAAGATTATTAAAACTTTGGTTGTAATTTCAGTCATAGTTGTTTCTTTGACGCTGTATTATTACCCGAGGGGCAATATTCTAAAAGAGTATGATTTTAGTTCTATAAGCATAGAGGGAAAGGGTTTTGCTAATACAGAAATTACAGACCGGGCTGAGATAAATAAAATATTGAAAGTTATAAATGGGCACACGTTTACCAGAAGCGCAGTTAGGACGATCGAGCCTCAAACCTTTCCCGAAAATGGCCTTATAAGATTGAGCATGTGGGATCCCAAAAAGGGAGACGTGCTCCGTTTTTATATACTCGGTGAGAATTTTGAAAAAAATTTGCTGCAAATAAATGGTGCTATGTACAACGCAAAGGAGAAGGAAAGGCTGAGCAAAGAGATAATTAATTTACTTGAGGGTTTAAGCATAACGAAAAATGTGAAGGACTCGACCATATCCGTAAAACAGGAAGGCAACCTTATAAATGAAAAGGGCAAAACCGTTGAAGAAAGGTTTAACACTCCCAAGGGATTTGAAAGAGTAAAGGTGGAGGAGGGTTCCTATGGCCAGTATTTAAGAACCCTGCCTTTGAAACCCGGCGGATCAAAGGTCCATTATTACAACGGTGATGTAAAACCCAGGGATGTCCATGAAGCTGTAATAGATATCGATGTAGGTGACAGGGATTTACAGCAGTGCGCTGATGCCGTTATAAGGCTGAGGGCGGAATACCTTTACGACAAAGGCCTTTATGATAAGATACATTTTAATTTTACGAATGGGTTCAAGGCGGATTATCCAACATGGATGCAGGGAAATAGAATTGTGGTGGAAGGCGATAAAGCCTATTGGGTAAAGAGGTCAGCCTACTCAAATGACTACAGCAGCTTCAGAAATTACCTTGATATGGTGTTTGCCTATGCAGGTACGCTTTCTTTGTCTCAGGAAATGAAAAAGGTCCCCTTGGAGGATATGCGTATAGGCGATGTATTCCTGAAGGGCGAGAACCCCGGACACTGCGCCATTGTAGTGGACATGGCGGAAGACAAGGATACAGGGGAAAAATTGTTTATTCTGGCGCAAAGTTATATGCCTGCCCAGGACATTCACATCCTCAAAAACCCCAAAAACAGCCGTTTAACTCCCTGGTATTCTGTCAAATTTGGCGATAGGCTGGATACTCCGGAATGGCAGTTTGATAAAAATCAGTTGTTTAGGTTTGAAGATTAGACAATTTTTTTATATTATTACGTTACTTATAGTGTCCAATTGCTGTGATGGTATATTGCAGCGCGGTTTGTGAAAAGATATGGAGAAAGCCCCTATAGAGTTTCCAATAAAAAGGCCCTGCTTTCAAGGCCGTATGGTGAGCAGATGATTTTCGACAAAGAGCCGACCAGCCATTGAAGGATGTGGTGAGGGGCTTATGGAGTTTTTGAAATTGCAGTCTGGCAGGGAGGAATGGCAATGAAAATCTTGTTTTATATTGTTATGATCATAGTGTTTATGCTGGTTACTTTCTTTGGCTTAGGGCCTGCTATTCTTGCGGATGGGTCCGCAAGCGAAAGAATGATGACTTTATTGGTTGTCTTGCTGATATATTTGGTTTTGGGCTGGATTGCCGTGCGTTTTATTTTTTATAAAGCAAAATAAAATTTTTAAGCTAAATTATAAAGGAAGTTGTTTAAGAGGAGGGACGGAATGTGTTTAAAGAGATGAGAAGAAAAGATAGAAGTATTGACAAGGAACAGGCTGTTGAACTGTTGAAAAAGGGACAATATGGGGTATTGTCGACAGTAGGTGAAAACGGATATGCCTATGGAGTGCCGCTGAACTACGTATACCATGGAGGAAATATTTATTTTCACTGTGCTGTTGAAGGACATAAATTGGACAATATTGCGCATAATAACAAAGTTTCTTTTTGTGTAGTCGGCGATACCGAACCCATACCGGACAAGTTCAGTTATAGGTATGAGAGCGTGATCGCTTTTGGACGGGCGGTGGAAGTGTATGATAAGGAAAAAGAAGATGCACTGGTTGCCTTCATTCAAAAATACTCCGGCGAGTTTATGGAAAAAGGGATGAAATACATACAGAAAGACAGCATCAAAACAAAAGTCATTAAAATCAATATTGAGCATTTGACGGGAAAGGCAAGGAAGTAGAGGTTAATTGATAAGGCCGGCTTCCGGTATGAAAATTAAACAAATACGAAGAATAAGCTCAAAAATGTGGGTTTAAGGTGGAAAATGCCGGGAATTTGAGGGATATTCTTTTAAATTATGGGAAAAAATATTATCCTTCCTATAAAATGGAAATGACAGCCATTATTGACAGCCATTAACAATTATGATATATTTTATTATGAAGGCATTTCACAAGTTTCTTGTGAAGTGCCTTCTTGTGTTAAATAAGCTTTACCATTAAATGTTAATTAGTTTTGTGAAGGAGGCTGCGGAAATGACTGGCATAGCTTTATCAAGACCGGTATTCGATATGCTGGTGAAGCATTTAGTAGATATTGAGGAGGAAAAGGAACAACTGCTGAAAAAGTATTATCCGGACGCTACAGAGGAAAGAGAAGCCTTTGAAGAGCTTATTAACAATTATATTAAAGGAATAGAGCGGTGCATATATAATGCAAAGGTGACAGAAACTACAAAGAAGGCATGCCCTTTTGTCATTATCGGCAGCATTGTGGAAATAGAAAATTTGGATTACAATGAGATAGAGAAATACCAGATTGTATCTCCATTTGAGAGCAATTCTGATCCTAATGTGGATTTTGCTTCATATTTGTCTCCTATGGGTAAATCGCTGCTGCTGAAAAAAGTGAAGGACAAGGTCACGGTAGAAACCCCGATAGGTCGGTTTGCATATATTATTAAATCTATAGAGATTCCTGGCGAAATGTTTTGTGAAATCGATGAGGTTAGGTCAGGAAATATAATGACACCGGAAATTAAGACAAATGAAAGAGACCGAATAAATTAGAGTGGTACTATGGGAATTTTTACGCCAGGAAAGAAAATGATGCATGCTTGTTGGATGTCAAGAGGTAAGATGAAATCCCTTCTGCTTGTCCTTGGCATCCATAGTTTTTTATTTTAGGAATTTTTTCGGAATCCCGGCAAAAGAATTTTCCAAAGCCGGTCATTCGCTTGAAATTTGAAATTATGTTGCCGTGACAGCAGGAAAAGAGATGATGCGTATATAAAAAATCAATATACATGAAACGTATTTTTTATTATATACTGATGACAGAAATTAAAAGTTTTTAAAAATATTGAGATTAAAAATTAGTGTTTTATAAAGGGGAGTATGGATTGAAAAGGTTTAAGAAATTGGGGGTTGTGCTTGTTATTATTTTAATTTTATCGAGTGCGTCCGTGATTATTTCAATGGATAAATTTAACACACCGAATCCTATTAAGAGCGGAATAGGAATTGCAAAAATAATGTTAACTGATGCAAAAATTGTGCAAATTCAAAAGTATCCGCAAGTTTATTTGGCTAAACCAAATAACGCACAGCAAACATTGATTAATTTTATGGAGCAGAGAGGATATAAATATCTGGAGAACGAAAGAATGGCTTCCACATTGGTATTTGGAAATGAAATATCTAAAAATTATATTGAGTTTTCTGTTAATGATTATTACTCAAAATGGGTATTTAGAGAATAGTAAAAAGTATGAGTGCTAAAAGAAATTTTATTGAAATAAATTGGATATCCTTTACAAATAAAGCTTATAATGTGATGATATTACTTATAAGCCGTAGCATCAGTTTTATTGCATAAAAGTGAACTTAAGCAGAGATGATGCTGGCTTCTCCTGCTCATCTAAAGAATCTGTAGAAAAGACTCTATTAATTAGCTCGATTCTATAATATAATAATAGCATAATCTTGGAAAATTTTATAAAAATGGCGCATATAACCTTTTATGAGGTAAAAAGGCATGAAGCTTAAGATAAAAACAATTATTGCCGCTGTATTCGTAACAGTACCTTTAATGCTGTTATTATTTAGCTGTATAAATTTTCGTATTCTAAGGGTCGATAACAGGTACTACAGTAGTTTCAAAGGTGAACTCATGACAGCCACCGGCAGGGAGCACCTTTTGATATGAATGGTATTATTCCCTTTAAATGGGACAGGATGTATGCTATAATGCCTTATATCAGTAAAACAGAAATGCACGAGATAGTAGGCACACAAATGGACTACAGCGTGTATTTATATTGGTTATCTGATATTTGATAAAACTTGGTTTTGAGAACATCCGCTGGATAACGACATACTTCATAAACTAATTTTTGTTAAAGACAACAAAGTAGTTTTGGAGGCTACCCTTAATAGGGATGACATTGATTTTACACAAATTAGCAGCCCTGTTATAAATGATGGTGCTATATTTGAAATTGACAAAACAGACGAAAGAATTGTTGTTAAAATAAGTAAACAGTAAAGGGACAGAGCTAAAGTGGAAAGCGGGCATATTTAGGAGTGAATAATATGAAAAAAGAAAAATCGCTAAAGATCAGGGTCATTACTATACTTACTATTGTATGCGCTTTAATAGCTTTTATCAGCGCATTTTCCAATTCTCTGTTATCATTATATTTATCTTATAAATTTAATATGGATACAAGGAATGCAAGTTCCATAGGAATTATAGGTGGTGCAGACGGACCAACAGCAATTTTTGTATCAGGTCAAATTTCTTCGCAGTGGTTTACTGCCATATTTACACTACTAACGATATTAGGAATCGTATACCTAGTCATTGCAAGATATAAGAAAAGCCACAATTAATTCATAATTATTTATCGAGAGCAAATATGCAATAATGAGGTTTATTTGTGCAAAGGAATCAATATTATTTAATAATAAATAATTAAATAATATAATAGAAAGGCTTTCCGGTAAAAGCCGAGAAGCCGTGATAGATGATTAATAATTAAATTATTGTTAAATAAAAATAGGACAAAGGGGCGTGAGAAGTTTTCATTTGCAAGAAACAGAAATCTTTTATCATTGAAGTGTTTTGGGAAACATGCTATTTGGTTATGGCAGCGCAAATATGCAGCCTAAAGAGGCACAACCTTCTAGTGTTGTTTAAACTTAAAAAAGTTGAATTTATATCATATTATATGGTTAAAATATTAACAAACATGGTATAAATATATTAGAGAAAAGAGATCACCAAATTTACAAAAATGAAGGTATATATTTAATTATAAAATGTCCTTTAATTAGAACAAAAATTATTTTCCTAACCCCAACAGCCAACTGGGAGTGCCTTTAAAGGATTTGGCAGAGGGCTAATAATTCGTAATAAGTTACAATCCGTTTCTTGCTGCTTGATTTTGCTGATGCTTGCTCTGTCTGTATACACAGCCACAGTCTTCAACTTAGCGTATAACTGCTGTTGGGTTAAGTTGCTTTTTAATCGTGCAGCTTTCAGATGAGGCCCGGTGATATTTTGATTATCGTTGTCAGGCACTAATTTCATGTTTACCGCTTATGTGTTTTACTAGAGCACTTAAGTTTAGCTGAACATCTAAACTTTTATGTTCCAGTAATGCACATAACATGATTTTATAGGAGAATATGCTATTTTGTAGGAGAATACTCTATGGAAAAATTTGCAAAAGCCAATAGAACAATATGCATATTGACAAACTCTCAAGGTAAGATACATTACAGCAATATCGATAAGGACGCTGCTGGGAAATGTCTGAAATATATCCATATCTTTGACCATTTACCTGTTGACGGTACTGTTAATTACAAAGTTGGGGATTATAACATCACTGCCGATAAGGTTATTTTAGACGAAGGAGCATTCCTGTAATGAAACAAAATGACTTTTGAAAATAGAAGTACCTCCTGTTAGAATACAGGGTGTAAGGCTCGCGGGCTTACCCCTAATGAATAAGACTAACAACGGAGGTACGTA
>Ga0134100_1002148_pt1 | contig 16402 bp, 7 predicted proteins | sample 11_taG_2_FD_94444 | JGI IMG/M metagenome (GOLD analysis project Ga0134100, IMG submission 94444) | Switchgrass degrading microbial communities from high solid loading bioreactors in New Hampshire, USA - 11_42_5_180_A3 metaG | ecosystem: Engineered > Bioreactor > Semi-continuous > Anaerobic >...
ATCAATGTCAAAGATTACATCGATAAATGAATTTACATTGACACCAGTAGCTTTATTACATAAATGAGGTGAAAAAATGATAAAGTAGAAATCATTTTACACCACTTGACAAGACACTATCTGGAGAGAATTTAGATAATAAAGAGATATTATCCAAATTAAGAAGAGATATTTACAAAGATTTGGGAATTTGGAGATAACAAATTAGTTATTGCTTACATATAAAGAGTAGAGTTGTAGGGTTTGAGCTTTGAGCAATACATATTCAAATTTTGTAAATTATAAATATAGGCTATTTTATTTAATGAAATTCAAGTCTAGATAAAGAGTAGTGTGGCAAGTCAAAATCAAAAAATAACCTGTCAAATTCAAATCAAGTCTTAATAATTCTAAAACCTTATTATCCTTAAAAAGAACAAATTTAACATTCCTTTAAAATTCCCAACTAAAAAAAATAGGTACTTCCGTATAAGTAAAACAGGGGGCAAACAAGTAAAGTTTTAATATGCAATATTTTGAATTCTATTATAGAACCAATATTGTTTCCGAATTCTTCATTCATCCACATAGAAATGGTTGTAGTTAAGTCTGAACAATTTTCGATATTTGCCATAAATGACTATTTTTAGGGAGGGAGAATTGCATGAAAAAGAGGGCAATTCTAAGCATGCTCTTGGTATTGTCGCTGATTCTGGTCGGCATTCCTGAATTGCAATACCCGGTAATGGCTGCGTCCATCGAGTTAAAAGGGACGGATATTTACAACGGATTAAGAGGGCAAAGCTTTAACGAAGGCTGGAAGTTTTATAAAGGGGATGTAAACAACGGCCAGAGCATTAACTATGATGACAGCAATTGGTCGGACGTCACCTTGCCTCACGATTGGAGTATTTTCAATTCCTTTAATCAACGGTCTCCCGCAGGAGATGGAGGAGGTTACCTGGACGGAGGAATCGGATGGTACAGAAAAACCTTTACCGTACCTTCAGATTATTCCGGCAAGAAAGTTTTTATACAATTCGACGGAGCTTATATGAACAGCCAGGTATGGATAAACGGGACATACTTGGGAATTCGTCCATATGGATACAGCTCTTTTGAATATGACTTGACTCCATACCTTAACATAGGCGGGAAAAACGTAATTGCAGTCAAAATCAACAACAACCAGCCCAACAGTCGCTGGTATTCGGGAAGCGGCATTTACCGCAACGTGTGGCTGACAGTTTTGGACCCGGTTCATGTGGATTATTGCGGAATGTTTATAACCACTCCGAATGTAAGCAGAGATTCGGCTACAGCCAATGTCAGCACGAAAGTGGTAAACCAGGGCAATTCGGAAAAAACAGTTTCTTTAAAAACCATAATTATGGATGCAAATGGCAACCAGGTTGCTTCTGATACATCTTCAGCAGTTAACATATCAGCCGGTAGTGACTATACATTTAACCAAAACCTTACAGTATCAAATCCCAATTTATGGTCTCCTGATTCCCCGTATCTTTACATGGTTCAAACTCAAGTAATTGTTGATGGAAAAGTGGCTGATACCTATAAGTCAACCATGGGATTTCGTTATCTTAATTTTAGCAGCACTACCGGTTTTTCTTTAAACGGCGTTAAAACGAAAATAAAGGGAGTATGTATGCATCATGACTTGGGCGCTTTAGGAGCGGCAGTTAATTACCGTGCTATTGAAAGGCAGCTTCAGATTATGAAAGAGATGGGCTGCAATGCTATCCGCACCGCGCATAATCCTCCTGATCCGCAAGTGTTGGAAATATGCGACAGATTGGGTCTGATGGTTATGGATGAAGCCTTTGACTGCTGGGAAACCGGAAAGACTGCCAATGACTATCATCTGTATTTCAAAGACTGGGCCAAAAGGGACCTTCAGGATATGGTTAAAAGAGACCGCAATCATCCGTCGGTTATTATGTGGAGCATAGGCAATGAGATTCCCAATGCTACCGTTGAAACTGCCACAAAGCTGAAAAACTGGGTGAAGGAAATAGATCCCACCCGACCGGTAACATGGGGTTGTTTTGCTATAAATATGTCGGACGATACATACAAACGGATTGCAAGTGTCCTTGATTTGGTCGGATACAACTATTTCCCCTTTATGTATGACCAGGGACACAAGGAACATCCCGAATGGATAATGTTCGGCAGTGAAACAAGCTCGGCGGTAAGAAGCCGGGGTGTATATAAAACTCCCACCAACCAGAATATACTGACCGGCAATGACAACCAGTGCTCATCTTATGACAACAGCGTGGTTGCCTGGGGTAACAGCGCAGAATCGTCATATTATGAAATCAACAGACGGGATTACATGCTTGGGGAATTTGTTTGGACGGGATTTGACTATATTGGTGAACCGACACCGTACAAATGGCCGTCGAAAAGCTCATATTTCGGAATAGTTGACACATGCGGATTCCCCAAAGATATATATTATTTCTATCAAAGCAAATGGAGCGACAAGCCGATGGTGCATATCCTGCCCCATTGGAACTGGTCGAACGGTACTACCGTAGAGGTGTGGGCTTATAGCAACTGCGATACGGTGGAGCTTTTCTTAAACGGCACTTCCCTTGGAGTAAAGAGTATGGGAAATAACGGGCATGTTTCGTGGAATGTTCCCTGGGTTCCGGGTACACTCAGAGCAAAAGCTGTCAAAGGAAATATAGTGGTTTATGACGAGGTAACCACTGCCGGTAATCCTGCAAAAATTCAGTTAAAACCGGACAGGACAACTATTACGGCTGACGGCAAGGACTTGGTATTTATAGAAACTGATATTGTAGACAGTAACGGTGTTCTTGTCCCGACGGCAAGCAATACTGTGAACTTTTCCATATCCGGACCGGGAGTAATTGTCGGAGTTGACAATGGAAATGCTGCAAGCCTGGAACCTTACAAGGCAAACAGCAGGCAGGCTTTTAACGGCAAGTGCCTCGTGATAGTCCAGGCAACCAAAACCAACGGGACTATTATAGTAACGGCCAGTTCGAACGGATTGGAATCTGACAGAGTGATTATTAAGACAACCGGAGGGGAACCTGAACCGACTCCTGTGCCAAGGTCTGCTTTTACACGAATCGAAGCGGAAAGCTATGATGCTCAGTCAGGAATCCAGACTGAAGATTGCAGCGAAGGCGGTAAGGATGTGGGATATATTGAAAACGGAGATTTTGTCGTCTACAAGGCTATTGATTTTGGCAGAGGAGCAGCAAGTTTTAAAGCGAGAGTAGCCAGCGCTACAAGCGGAGGCAATATTGAACTTAGGATTGACAGTATTGACGGACCTGTAGTTGGCATTTGTCCGGTTGCCGGCACCGGCGGTTGGCAGGAATGGGCTGATGCGACGTGTGAGGTAAGTGACCTGAAGGGAGTCCATGATCTTTATCTGAAATTTACCGGAGGCAGCGGTTATCTGCTTAATGTGAATTGGTTCACCTTTGTTGAAGGAAACAGTGATGAGGATCTGGGTGATTTAAACGGTGACGGAAAAGTAAACTCGACAGACCTTCAGCTAATGAAAATGCACGTACTCAGGCAAAGACAGCTTACAGGAACAAGCCTCTTAAATGCAGATGTAAACAGGGACGGCAAAGTGGATTCTACCGATGTCGCATTATTAAAAAGATATATATTGAGACAAATATCTTCTTTTGATGATTATGCTCGGTCTTAAATGGAGGTATTGAAAAATGAGAAAGAATGGAGGTATTGAAAAATGAGAAAGGTTTTATTGTCTCTGTTGATAAGTACTTTGATTATAACTTTTTATATACCGTCATGTTTTGCGGACAATCCGATAGTACAAACAATCTACACTGCTGACCCTGCTCCGATGGTATATAACGGGGTATGCTACGTGTATACCACCCATGATGAGGATGTTCTTATTAATAACTTCTTTACCATGAATGACTGGAGATGCTACTCCACGACAGACATGGCAAACTGGACCGATCATGGAACAGTGTTGTCCTACACTGACTTCAGTTGGTCAAGCGGTAAAGCATGGGCGGGTCAGTGCGTGGAAAGAAACGGCAAATTCTATTTTTACGTTCCTCTGGCAAAGAAAGGCGGAGGAGAGGCGATTGGAGTTGCAGTATCGGACAGTCCGACGGGTCCGTTTAAAGATGCCTTGGGGAAACCTTTGATAGACCGCGGGGGCTGGGGTGAGATAGACCCCACCGTGTTTATCGATGATGACGGGCAGGCGTACCTTTACTGGGGAAACCCTGATCTTTACTATGTGAAACTGAATCCTGACATGATTTCCTATTCGGGCGGCATTGTCAAAGTACCTCTTACCACAGCAGGATTTGGACAGCGAAGCAAAAACGACAGACCGACTTCCTATGAAGAAGGTCCGTGGTTTTACAAGCGTAACAATTTATATTATATGGTGTTTGCAGCAGGTCCGATACCCGAACATATTGCATATTCAACGAGTACGAGTCCCACCGGACCGTGGACGTATCGCGGCGTAATAATGCCGACCCAGGGAGGCAGTTTTACCAATCATCCCGGAATAATTGATTATAAAGGGAATTCCTACTTCTTCTACCATAATGCCGCTTTACCGGGGGGAAGCGGCTTCCACCGTTCTGTTTGCGTGGAACAGTTTCAATATAATCCCGACGGAACAATTCCAAGGATTAATATGACCAAAGAAGGGCCCCCGCAGATAGGCACTTTGAATCCATATGTAAGAACCGAAGCTGAAACCATTTGCTGGAGCTCAGGTATCGAGACGGAAAAATGCAGTGAAGGCGGAATGAATGTAGGCTTTATTGAAAACGGGGATTACATAAAGGTTAAAGGTGTGAATTTCGGAACCGGTGCGGCGTCCTTTGAGGCAAGAGTGGCATCGGCAACCAACGGCGGAAACATAGAAATTCGGCTTGACAGCCCAACGGGAAAATTAGTGGGAACGTGTACCGTTACAGGAACCGGAGGATGGCAGACCTGGACTACCAAATCTTGTCCGGTTTCCGGTGCCGAGGGAGTACACGACTTATACTTTGTTTTCAAGGGTGGCAGCGGTTATTTGTTCAATATAGACTGGTGGAAGTTCACTCCGGCAAATCCGGATCCAACGCCAACACCGATGCCGGATAAACGTTTGGGTGATTTGAATAATGACGGAAAAGTAAACTCGACAGACTTTCAGCTGTTAAAAATGCATGTACTCCGTCAAGAACTTCCGGCAGGAACGGACCTTTCAAATGCGGATGTAAACAGAGACGGAAAAGTGGATTCCAGCGACTGTACTTTGTTAAAAAGATATATACTGCGTGTTATATCGGATTTTCCTCAAAATTAAAAAAATGAAAGTCTGGGTGTGGAATTATGGTAAATGGAATTATAGGAATTATGACCAAAAGACATATGATAGTGATAATGGCTTTACTGTTTACGGTATCAGTTCTTTCGGCCGGACTATTATTCATAAATACGGTAAACGCAGCGGAACCGATAACCTATTATGTATCTCCCACCGGTAGTGACAGCAATACGGGTACAATAGATGCACCCTTTAAGACGATTGCAAAAGCCCGGGACGTGGTGAGAACCGTCAACGGCAATATGAAAAGTGATATTTATGTATATCTGAGGGGCGGCACTTATAATATAACCGAAACAATCACGTTTGGCCCACAGGATTCGGGAACAAACGGATATAGGATTTACTATATGGCGTATCCCGGAGAAACGCCTGTATTAAGCGGTGCAACAAAGGTTACAGGCTGGACGAGGCATAACGGCAATATATACAAGGCAAAGTTAAATCGTTCGACTAAACTGCGAAACCTGTATGTAAATGACCAAAGAGCTTCGATGACCAGCAAGAGAGTAACCGCCAGAGGGGGACACGGAACTTACACCGTTACTGCCGGGCAGGCTCCCTGGGCGTGGACCAGCGGAAGCAAAAGCGACGGTGTTCGGTATGATATGTCGGAAGTACCGGAAATTACCCGCAATAAAGATGACCTTGAGATAGTAAACGGTACTACATGGAATGAAAATATTGTGTGTACCCGCGATGTAATTACAGCCAACGGCTACAGGGTGCTTCTTTTGCAACAGCCTTACGGCGCCATAGCGCAGACCCCCGGTTGGGGTGCGGCTTTTACTACTTCCGGTACCCATACAATTTATAATGCCTTTGAATTTTTAAATTCTCCGGGGCAATTCTATTTTGACAAAACCGAACAAATGCTTTATTACTATCTCCGTCCCGGAGAAAATATAGAGACGATTGACGTTCAGGCCCCAATGGTTGAAAAACTCATTGAGATTGCCGGAACATCAACTTCAAACAGGGTAAAGAATATAACCTTCCAGGGCATTACCTTTGCGTATACCGATTACAACCTTGTCGAGGTCGGAGGTTCGCGGGGTAAATCGACATGCCAGGCTGCCCAAGGCTTTATAGCTTTTTTCAACGATAATTGGCACTACACCAAATATGATCTTGTTGATACATTGCCGGGAATGATCAACCTAAGAAACTGCGATTCCATTGATTTTATTGAAAATGTAATTAAGCATAGCGGAGCCGACGGAATTTCCATGGTAAACGATGTTATAGACTGCAAAATCATCGGCAACTATATTACAGATATAACATCAAGCGGCATAACGGTAGGCCATCCGCAGCATGTTTACATTGGAGACGGCGGGAGCCGTGCAAAATTTCCTTCCGGAGTAGAAGGTGTTTGCAAGAACAATACCATTTCAAACAATGTGTTGTACGACATAAGTATGGTTCCGGGATTTGGCGGATGTGCCGGCATTACAGCATACTTTGTGGAAGGTCTGGAAATAACTCACAACCATGTCCAGAAGACGGCCTACAACGGTATACATTTGGGCTGGGGATGGTGCAATTTTAAAGACTCCACAACGTGCAAAAACAACACAATAAGCTACAACAGGGTTGTTGATACCTTGTCCAGGCTACATGACAGCGGAGCAATATATACCATAGGCCAGATGCCGGGTACAAATATCAACGAGAATTATGTAAAGGGTATTCCACCGGCAACATATGGCCCTACTTATGGCTTGCATAATGACGAAGGCACTGCATATATAATTGAAAACGACAACGTCCTGAATATCGACCCGGGAGTAAAATATACCATCAACTGCGAAGATTTCGGAGAAAAACACGATCTGACAATCCTGAGGACCTATGCAACGGTGAGCAAAATGGGAAAAAATCCTCCAAACAGCAGAATTGACCCTCCCGTTGCCGTCCCGGATAATGTATGGCCTTTACGGCAGTATAATGTGTGCCTGAATTCGGGAATTCAGGATGAATACAGAAAAATTATGCCTGAGAGCTTACTTTCAACGCCGGATTATGTATTCCCGGCAAGCTGTGCTGCGGAAGCTGCGTCCATTATAAATATAAGAAGCAGCGGAGATCCTTCAAACACGGTATGGTTTGCACCTCCCGGGACAACAACCTTTGTTGAAGGAGCTACCATGACCAAGGCGGCAGGAGACGCAACTTCCATTATTGCTCCATACACAGCCGGAACATACAAGCTGTACATAGTTAATTCCCAGGGTGTAAAAATCGGAGAGTCGGAATCAATATTGAGAGTGAGCGGCTCTGTCAATCCTCCGCCTAAGGAACCGCGTTCGGCCTTTACCCGGATTGAGGCCGAGAGCTACAACGGACAATCGGGAATCCAGACCGAAAACTGCAGCGAAGGCGGAATGGATGTAGGGTATATTGAGAACGGAGATTATGTTGTTTATAAGAATATAGATTTTGGAAAAGGGGCAGCAAGTTTTAAAGCGAGAGTAGCCAGCGCTACAAGCGGAGGCAATATTGAACTTAGGATTGACAGTATTGACGGACCTGTAGTGGGTATCTGCCCGGTTGCAGGAAGCGGTGGCTGGCAGCAGTGGGTTGATGCCACATGTGAGGTCAGCGGGCTTAAGGGAGTCCATGATCTCTACTTAAAATTTACCGGTGGCAGCGGTTACCTGCTTAATATAAATTGGTTTACCTTTGTTGAAGGAAACAATGATGAGAATTTGGGTGATTTAAACGACGATGGAAAAGTAAACTCGACAGACCTTCAGATATTGAAAAAGCATCTGCTTCGCATAACTTTGCTTACGGGAAAAAATCTTTCAAATGCGGATTTAAACAAAGACGGCAAAGTAGATTCGAGCGATTTGAGTTTGATGAAAAGATATCTGCTTCAAATTATACCTACTTTTTAAGCCGTATTCGTATTATGTCACCTGCAGACAGCTATGGAACGGAGAAAGTGAACCCTACTTTTGATGTCACTGGTTTTGATTAAGAAAAATTTAAATAAAAAATGAAAAGAGGAGGTAAAACATGTTAAGAAAGGTTCTTAGTGTATTATTAATTTGCCTGGTGCTTATAGCATGTTTGGGCACCGCAGTAAACATTTCATCGGCAGCATCGCTGCCAACTATGCCGCCGTCGGGGTATGACCAGGTAAGGGGTGGCATCCAGAGAGGGCAGGTTGTTAATATTTCTTATTATTCCACAGCAACAAACGGTACACGGCCCGCAAAAGTTTATTTGCCACCGGGATACTCGACCAGTAAAAGGTATAGCGTTTTGTACCTATTGCATGGAATAGGGGGAAGCGAAGGCGATTGGTTTGCCGATTGGGGAGGCAGAGCCAGCATAATTGCCGATAATCTGATTGCAGAGGGAAAAATCAAGCCTTTGATAATAGTTACACCCAATACTAACGCAGCAGGACCTGGGATAGGTGATGGTTACGAAAACTTTACAAAGGATTTAATTAATTGCCTTATTCCCTATATAGAATCACGCTATTCCGTTTATACTGACCGTGAACATCGGGCAATTGCCGGTCTTTCAATGGGAGGAGGTCAATCCTTTAATATTGGTTTGACCAACCTGGATAAATTTGCCTATATTGGTCCTATTTCTTCAGCTCCGAACACCTATCCCAATAACAGGCTGTTCCCCGATGGAGGAGCTGCTGCAAGGCAGAAGCTGAAATTGCTCTTCATTGCATGCGGAACCAATGATTCTCTGATAGGATTCGGACAAAGGGTACACGAATTTTGCGTTGCCAATAATATTAACCATATCTATTGGCTTATCCAGGGAGGAGGACACGATTATAATGTTTGGAAAGCGGGTTTGTGGAACTTCCTCCAATTAGCGGAACAGGCAGGATTAACAGATTATAATGCGCCAACACCACCGCCACCGGCTCCAAGGTCAGCTTTTACACGTATCGAAGCGGAAGACTTCGATAACATGTCGGGAATAGAAAATGAAAGTTGTAGTGAAGGCGGACTGAATATAGGTTATATAGAGAATGGGGATTATGTTGCTTACAGTAATATAGATTTTGGTAACGGAGCAAAGGAATTTCAGGCCAGGGTGGCAAGTGCTACCAGTGGAGGAAAAATCGAGATAAGGCTTGACAGTATTACAGGTCCATTAATAGGAACGTGCTCGGTTTCAGGTACCGGCGGTTGGCAGCAATGGGTTGATGTGAAATGCGAGGTCAGCGGCGTAAGCGGAACTCATGATCTCTATTTGAAATTTACGGGTGGCAGCGGTTATCTGTTCAATATAAACTGGTGGAAGTTCACTCAGGCCGATTCAAACCCAACGCCAACACCACCGCCCAATGAGAATTTGGGAGATGTAAACGGCGACGGAAATATAAACTCGACAGACCTTCAGCTCATGAAAATGCATGTACTCCGTCAAAGAGAGCTTACAGGAACAAGCCTGATAAATGCGGATGTAAATAAAGACGGTAAAGTGGATTCCACCGACTGTAATTTATTAAAGAAATATTTACTGCGTGTGATATCTGAGTTTCCTAAATAAGATGTAGTTTTTGAAATTAGTTCTAATCTAGAGCCCGCTACACAAATGCGTTTGCAAAAATGTTTACCGGGCAGCAAAATTTTAATTGGAGGGTTTTGAGTATGTTATTTGCAAGAAAACCGAAAAGAAGACTAGGGATTAAAAAAGCCCTTGCTATTCTTTTGGTATTATGTATGTCACTTTTTCAAAGCATTTTTGTCTATGGCTGGCAGGCCGACAACGGAGACGGGACCTTTAACAATCCGCCGTTGTACGCTGACTACCCGGACCCCAGTATAATCAGGGTCGGCAATTACTTTTACATGGCTTCCTCTACCTTTGTAAATGTACCCGGGTTGGTTATTTTAAGATCGGAAGATTTGGTTAACTGGGAAATTGCCGGTCATTGCATATCTTCCTTTACCGGTGACAGTAAATACAACATGGAAGGGGGTACAAAGTACGGCAATGGCTGCTTTGCTCCTTCCATAGCCTACAAGAACGGAACATTCTATGTGGCGGTTACTCCCAACGGTGAAAGAACCCGTATTTATTACGCCAAGGATGTAGCCGGACCTTGGAATTACAATACTTTAGGGGGTAGCTACTTTGACCCTTGCCTGTTTATTGATGATGATGGCTCAGCATACTTGGCGTATGGCGGAGCTTGGGAAAACCAGATAAGAATGGTGCAACTGAATTCCGATTTGAGTGCTACGGTGGGATCACCACGGGTAATTCTTTCTTACAAAAATGTTGAAGGAACACATCTTGTAAAAGCCAATGGAAGATATTATTTGTTTAATGCGGTACCGGCACAAAGATTGGTGTGTTCAAGGGCAAATAACGTATGGGGACCTTATGGTGAAACTATAACCCTGTGTACTGCCGGAAAAGGAGGACATCAGGGAGGTATTGTCGATTTACCCGATGGCAGTTACTGGGGCTACCTTCACCAGGACGACGGCGCAATCGGCCGTCCCACCAGAATATGCCCTATTACATGGCAGAATGGCTGGCCTATGTTCGGAAGGCCGGGATATATAGGCCAGGTTGAATCGAGATATACCAAACCGATACAGAATAAACCTATAAAAGTTCCGGCGACTTCAGATGAATTCAACTCCGAAACTTTAGGGCTTCAGTGGGCGTGGAATCATAATCCGGACAATTCAAAATGGGCTTTAACCGGCTCAACATTAAGGTTAAAAGCCACCACCGGAAAGGATTTCTGGAATGCCAGAAACAGCCTTACACAAAAAGGTCAGGGGCCCATCAGTACAGGAACCATAAAAATTGATTGCAGCGGTATGCAACCCGGAGATATATGCGGATTGGGAATGCTGGGAGATCCGCGGGGGTATATAGCCGTTACCAGGGATCCCAAACGTATAATAATGACGGAAGAGGATGTTGTAAAGGCAACTGTTAACAATATAACTTCCAATATCCTGTACTTCAGGCTGGAAATGAACTTCATAACCAACAAGGCAAGATTCTTCTGGAGAGATGACAACAGGGACTGGCAGCAACTCGGTCCGGAAATAACCATGGGCTTTGACTGGCAGTTTGGAACATTCCAGGGAGAACAGTATGCCATTCTGAATTTCAATCCTAATGGAAGTAATGGCTACGTGGATGTTGATTGGTTCCGGTTAAATGATGTGCCCGGTCCGACGCCACAACCCACAACACCTCCTGCTCCAAGAGACGCTTTTACAAAAATTGAAGCTGAGACCTACAATAATCATTTGGGAATTCAGACAGAGAAATGCTCTGAAGGCGGAGAGGATATAGGTTATATTGAAAATGGAGATTTTGCTGTTTACAAAAACGTTGATTTCGGCAACGGTGCCGCAAGCTTTGAGGCCAGAGTTGCCAGTGCAACCAGCGGAGGCAAAATTGAGCTTAGGATTGACAGTATTAACGGTCCGCTAATAGGAACATGCACTGTAGCCGGAACCGGAGATTGGCAGAAATGGAGCACTGTAACTTGTGATGTCAGCGAAGTAAAAGGTAACCATGATCTTTATTTGGTATTTACCGGAGGAAACGGCTATCTGTTTAATATAAATTGGTTTACCTTTAATAAAAAAGACAATGATGATGGGCGTTTGGGCGATTTGAACGGAGACGGAAATATAAACTCGACAGACCTTCAGATTTTAAAGAAGCATTTACTCCGTATAACTTTGCTTACGGGAAAAGAACTTTCCAATGCGGATGTAACCAAAGACGGCAAAGTAGATTCAACCGATTTAACTTTATTGAAAAGATATATACTTCGGTTTGTAACGAATTTTTAGAAAAGATGAAAATGAAATAGAATTGAGTTATACTTAAAATATGATTTCATTAAAAGGGAGGAGATTTAAATTATGGGGGCAAGTATTAAAACAAGTATTAAAATTAGAACAGTTGCATTTGTATCAATTATTGCAATTGCTTTAAGTATTCTAAGTTTTATTCCAAACCGGGCATATGCAAGCCCGCAACGTGGCCGGCCGCGTCTTAATGCAGCCAGAACCACGTTTGTAGGAGACAATGGGCAGCCGTTACGCGGTCCATACACTTCCACGGAATGGACGGCGGCAGCTCCTTATGACCAGATTGCGAGAGTTAAGGAACTGGGATTTAATGCAGTACACCTCTACGCAGAATGCTTTGACCCCAGATATCCTGCTCCCGGAAGCAAAGCTCCGGGATACGCGGTTAATGAAATTGACAAGATAGTGGAAAGGACTCGTGAACTTGGTCTTTATCTGGTAATAACCATAGGCAACGGTGCCAATAACGGAAATCATAACGCGCAATGGGCAAGGGATTTCTGGAAGTTCTATGCACCGCGTTATGCAAAAGAAACACATGTATTGTATGAAATACACAATGAGCCTGTGGCATGGGGACCTCCATATTCTTCTTCAACGGCCAATCCTCCCGGTGCAGTTGATATGGAAATTGATGTTTACAGGATTATCCGTACTTATGCACCGGAAACACCGGTATTACTTTTCTCCTATGCAGTATTTGGAGGCAAAGGGGGAGCGGCCGAAGCCCTGAAAGACATACGCGCTTTCAACAAGGCGGTTTTTGGCAATGAAAACGCAGTGTGGACTAACGAAGCTGTGGCGTTTCACGGATATGCAGGTTGGCAGGAAACCACCATTGCGGTGGAGGAACTTTTAAAGGCCGGTTATCCCTGCTTTATGACTGAGTATGCCGGAGGTGCCTGGGGCAGCGGCATGGGAGGATTGGATGTTGAACTTACCTACGAGCTGGAACGCCTGGGAGTCTCCTGGCTTACTTTCCAGTACATTCCGCCAACCGGTGTGTCTGATGATGTTACAAAGCCGGAATATTTCTCAGCATTGGTGGAAAATTCCGGTCTTTCTTGGACTCCCGATTACGGGAACTGGCCGGCGGCCCGCGGTGTATACGGCAACGGTGGTCTGGCAAGGGAAACTGCGACGTGGATTAACAACTTCTTAACCGGTACAACCCGTATCGAAGCAGAAGACTTCGATTGGGGCGGAAACGGGGTTTCGTATTATGACACGGATTCGGTGAATGTTGGAGGACAATACCGCCCGGATGAAGGAGTGGATATTGAGAAAACTTCAGACACAGGCGGCGGTTACAATGTCGGATGGATTTCGGAAGGAGAATGGCTTGAATATACCATAAGAGTTCGGAATCCCGGATACTATAACTTGTCGCTCCGTGTGGCAGGCATCAGCGGCAGCAGAGTACAGGTGAGTTTCGGAAACCAGGACAAGACCGGAGTTTGGGAACTGCCTGCTACCGGAGGTTTTCAGACTTGGACTACAGCCACAAGGCAGGTGTTTCTTGGAGCCGGCCTGCAAAAATTACGTATCAATGCTTTGTCCGGAGGGTTCAATTTGAATTGGATTGAACTTTCTCCGATATCAACAGGAACCATTCCCGACGGAACATATAAGTTTTTGAACCGCGCAAATGGAAAGACATTGCAGGAAGTAACCGGCAACAACAGCATAATAACCGCCGATTACAAAGGAATCACGGAACAGCACTGGAAGATTCAGCACATTGGCGGCGGCCAATACAGAATTTCATCCGCAGGCAGAGGCTGGAACTGGAACTGGTGGATGGGTTTTGGAACTGTCGGATGGTGGGGAACAGGCTCCAGTACGTGTTTTATTATCAGTCCTACGGGTGACGGTTACTACAGAATCGTACTTGTCGGTGACGGTACAAACCTGCAAATATCCTCAGGTGGTCCGAGCAAGATAGAGGGAAAGGCTTTTCATGGTGGAGCCAATCAGCAGTGGGCAATACTTCCGGTTTCCGCTCCCGCGTTTCCGACAGGGCTAAGTGCGGTACTTGATTCTTCCGGCAATACGGCCAATTTGACATGGAATGCCGCTCCGGGTGCGAACTCTTACAATGTTAAACGTTCCACCAAAAGCGGTGGTCCGTATACAACTATTGCCACCAATATCACATCGACAAACTATACCGACACCGGTGTGGCAACGGGTACTAAATACTATTATGTGGTAAGTGCGGTAAGCAATGGAGTGGAAACCCTCAACAGTGCGGAAGCGATACTGCAATATCCTAAACTTACGGGTACCGTTATTGGAACCCAAGGTTCGTGGAATAACATTGGGAACACAATTCACAAAGCTTTTGACGGTGACCTGAACACGTTTTTTGACGGTCCTACAGCAAACGGCTGCTGGCTGGGACTGGATTTTGGGGAAGGTGTGAGGAATGTCATTACACAAATTAAATTCTGCCCGCGTTCCGGCTATGAACAGCGCATGATAGGGGGAATTTTTCAGGGGGCAAATAAAGAAGATTTCAGCGATGCAGTGACGCTGTTTACCATTACCTCACTACCAGGCTCCGGTACGTTAACTTCGGTGGATGTAGACAATCCAACCGGCTTCCGCTATGTCCGCTATTTGTCCCCGGACGGCAGTAATGGAAATATTGCAGAGCTGCAGTTTTTCGGTACACCGGCCGGTGAGGAGAATGATGATGTGCATTTGGGCGATATAAACGATGACGGAAATATAAACTCAACAGACCTTCAGATGCTAAAAAGGCATTTGCTCCGCAGTATCCGGCTTACGGAAAAACAGCTTTTAAATGCGGATACAAACAGAGACGGCAGAGTGGATTCCACCGACCTTGCTTTATTAAAAAGATATATACTCCGTGTCATAACTACTTTATAAATCAAGTTCCGAACTAAAAAAATTGCTTTAAAATTAGCAGCTATAGATGCAAAAAGAAAAACATTTTGACAGTTGAGGCGATAAGAGCAGAAAACCTTTTCTTGTCGCCTCTTCCTTTTCCCTATACCCAAGGGAATTTTCTTCCTTTAAAATTTCATAAAATCTTTTACAGAGGAGATGTTATCAATACAATTGAAAAACCAAAATATGTGATATGTAATATATCGGATATTGTAAAGCTGAGATATGGACGGTAATAAACGATACCTCAACATAAAATACCGAAGAGACAATTATGGCAGCAAATTTAATAATATCAGGCATCAGCATGAATATCAATGCATCTTTGTACGAACTATCTTTATTTTACCTCTTTTGAGCTTCTTGCTTAACAGCGAAATATCCTTCCTTATAGCAGTTACTTGCGAGAACTGGACTTTTTAATATGTACTGATGGAGCTTATCATTGATTCAACTTCCGGCAGTAGTTCCAGGAATTCACCTTCATCTGACATAAAAATAAGATCGTATCGTAAATCCCCTTTTTCGAAAGAAATATATAGCGTTTCGCTTTCTATAGATACTGCTTTATAACCATTACATCCATCCACCGTGATATTACTAATATCCATGGTGTTGTCATTTTCAATGTACTGCTCAAATATATTTTTATTTTGATAGTCAAAATTTTTACTTTTTTCAGCCATATCACTTATTACGATAGTGACTTGATTTGGAGCTCTGTTTTTGTTTTTTGTAGGGAGATTAAATCTTATAAAATACTCATAATCTGCTTGATATTCTGTCATTTCCCATGTTTTTGGGAAACGAAACTTGATATTTTTTCCATTGTAATCAGAATACATGCTGTCACTGGACAAAGTTTCTTCAGGCGCTTTTATTTGATTGCCATCAACAGGTGTATTCTCAGGAACAAGTTCGGATTGACTGACTAATTGATTATTATTTCCGGTACAGGCAACAAGAACAACATAACCACAAGCAATATAGTTGCCAGTATGTTTCTCATATAATTAAACTCCTTTACTTATTGCTTACTCTATAATTCTATTTCTAATTGCGAAATATTTTTACTAAGCATATAAATATTTACTTTTAATATTACCATACAAAGTTTAGTTGTGCAATAAAAACCGAGTTTTTCTAAGAATATTATAAATTGCAATATTAAATGCCGTGCAAAATTTGGTAAATCCATTGCTTATTGGAATAAATTCTATGTATATACCGCCATTTCTATGGCTGACCTATAACCAAACATTCTTCTTGGATA
>Ga0134100_1002154_pt1 | contig 16356 bp, 7 predicted proteins | sample 11_taG_2_FD_94444 | JGI IMG/M metagenome (GOLD analysis project Ga0134100, IMG submission 94444) | Switchgrass degrading microbial communities from high solid loading bioreactors in New Hampshire, USA - 11_42_5_180_A3 metaG | ecosystem: Engineered > Bioreactor > Semi-continuous > Anaerobic >...
GTGATGAAAAAGTTTGTCATGTATATTACAATGTTCCTGATTACAATAATTTATCTGGTTCCATTTTATATCCTGTTGAATGTAGCATTTAAACCTACGACAGATACATCCTCCTTTTGGGTTCCGCCAAGGCAGCCTTACCTGGGTAACTTTATCAATGCCTGGAACAATGCAAAACTGGCAAGGGCTTTTCTCAATAATATTATAATTACCTTCTGTGTTGTTGCTGTTGTCATAATTATAGGTTCGTGTGCTGCATATCCGCTTTCGCGCTACAGAACCAAATTAAATAACATAGTATATATGTTTTGCATTTCATGTATTGTGGTGCCGCCTCTTACAATACTGGTACCATTGTATAAGCTGATTGTTGATACAACCGGCACGAGCACATATTTGGGAATAATTTTACCTCACATAGCATTCCAGTTGCCTATGGCCATATTCCTTTATACAGGCTTTATAGGCTCACTTTCCAAAGAGCTTGATGAAGCGGCTCTGATAGACGGTTGCAGCAGGTTTGCCATTTTCTATAGAGTAATTCTGCCTTTGCTGAAGCCTATTACAGCAACCATTATAATATTCGTTGGAGTAAATGTGTGGAATGATTATACATTTTCAGTATTCTTTCTTCAAAAGCCTTCCATGTATACCATAACAGTTGGGCTAAGCCAGTTCTTTTCCCAGTTTTCCAATGAGATAAACTGGGTAGCGGCAGGCTGCTTGCTGGGGATGCTTCCGTTAACTACGCTGTACATGTTTATGCAGCAGTATTTTGTAAAAGGATTGACGGCAGGAGCAATAAAAGGCTGAGTACCTGTGTCCCGATATCAGGGATTAAAACTAAAAGCGAAGGGGGAGTAGGTTTTGAAAACAAAGCCGATAAAAGTAATACAAACAGGCAACTTTACCAAATATGGAAAAGTTATTGAACTGACCAGCAATCATAAGGATGGCTTTGATATAATCGTTACCAGTGAAAGCCCGGGATGGAGAATTGCAGTTTATGAGATACAGCGCAGGACAACCGGCTTCATGGAAAACCATCCAACCTCAAAGGAAAGCTTTGAACCACTGTATGGAACTGCACTGCTAATACTGGCCGAAAATTCAAACCCGGAAGATTTTGAGGTTTTTCTCCTTGATAAGCCTGTATGCCTGAATGAAGGAATATGGCATCAGATCATTACACTTTCTGAAGTAGCTGCAGTAAAGATAACAGAGAACCTGGAAGTAAACTCAGAATTCTACTATTTTGAGAATGAGCTCAATCCCATGATATCTTACTGAAATTTTGTTACTGAAATTCATCATGCAGAGCGAAAATCTTAATATATTTCTTATGGATTAAACCTTGCTGAAAATTGTTTATAAAAGGAGGAATTACATTGAACAATGAGAATTTTCATCCCGTATTGCATGAGCCTCCTTTAGCTCACGCTCTTCACAAATGGGACGAAAACTCCAGGTGCCTGACATATGAATATAATGGACGGAACATTATTACCGTATATATTCCTGAAGGTGATGATATTGGCTTCAGGCATGGTTCGGACGGAAATCTCCAGAGCCTGCCTTTAACTCAGCAGATATACATCATGGTCGAAAAAGCAGTGACTGCAAAAGTAACCATAACCTTAAGCAGTGAATCTGTGAATATGAAACCATTCCGCGCAGGTCATGAGCAGGCCATTCTTGGCCAGCTGGGACGTCCTCTAATATATGGGATTAATGGTATGTATGATATTCTTCAGGACCTTTTCATAGATTGGCACGGTTGCAAGTGGAAATGGACTTCCGATAGCATTTGCCGGAATCCGGATGGAACAACGAGAGTTGAAATGGAAGTTGAGCTTGGACCTAAACCATGGTTTATCAATCTTAGGATGCATTATTACAGGATGCACCTTGGTTATTACTATCACAAGCCATGGGAATGGCGCCCTGATCCCAAACCGGTTGCAGGATGGTGCTCATGGGAAGCTTTCAGGCGTGATGTCAACCAGGATAATATTGATGAAGTATCGAAGTTTTTTTCAGAAACTCTTAAAGACTATGGTTTTGAGTATGTACAAGTGGATGATGGATATCAAAACATGCCTATTCCTGTGAATGCGAAAGGCTCGCTGGCGGAGGGATGGTTAAGCACAAACAGCCAATTTCCGTACGGGCACAAGGGGATAATTGACAGTGTAGAGAAAAACGGACTTAAGCCCGGTATCTGGACAAATGCCAATATCACTAATCCGGACTTTGCTGAAGAACATGGTAATCATTTAATAAAAGACAGAGACGGGAAAAACATGCTTGGAGAATGGATCGATTACCTTTTGGATTGTTCCGATGAAGCGCTGGATGAGCATGTAGCTCCATATTACAGAGGACTGAAGGAAATAGGCTATTCATATTTTAAAACCGATGCCATCAGGCATTTGCTTTATGATGGACTGCATGAAGCTGTAAGGCAGGGCTGTATGACTAATTCTGAAGCTGAGAAGAGGTTCCGCGCGTTCATGGAGTGTGCACGCAGAAGTATCGGAAATGATGCATATTTCCTTGCATCCTGGGGTGTGCTTTCTGAAGTTATAGGAACTGTTGATGCCTGCCGAATTGCCATGGATGCAAATCCCACATGGGCAGGAATCCGGATGCAGCTTGTGGAAACAGCAAGATGGTTTCATGTTCAAAGGATACTGTTCACCATAGATCCGGACCACATATGTTCCAGAGCGAAAGTGGAATGGGTGAGAAGTGTATGTTCACTGACATCTCTCAGTGGCGGGCTTTATATGCTTAGTGATTCCATAGAATACTATGATGATGAACGGCTGGATATAATTAAAAGGACTTTGCCCCCACTTGAGTGTACTGCTGCAGAAACGGGCCCGCTGGATCTTAGTTATCCTGCATTTACCTGGACTAAGCTGCACGGCTTTGCAGTACCAAGGGAGAACCCGGTCAAAGCTGAGGATGTCTCTGATTATGATGCTATAAATATGGCTGGTATTTACCCCACTATGCATGACAATCATCCCTTTTCCTCCCTGTGGGCATTTCATTTTGATAAAGGCTTCAGGAAATGGTGTATCGCTGCCAGATTTGCAACGGTTCCACTGCGTGCTTCAGCAGTAAACCTTGAAGATCTGGGATTGAAGCCAGACGAGGAATACGCTGTCTTTGATTTCTGGAAACAGGAATACCTGGGACGGGTTACAGGAGAATTGGCATGTAAAGAGCTGAATTTGGGCCAATGCCAGATATTATCGCTGACTGCTGTAAAGGAGTATCCCCAGTTCATTGCATCAAGCCGCCATGTAAGTATGGATGCTGTAAGTGTATTAGAGCAAAAAATTGAGAAGGATTTACTGAAGCTTAAAATATCAGGAGTAGTGGGCGATAGTGTATCTTACTGGTTTCATGTTCCTGAGAGTATCAGGAATGTTGATTTGAGAGCGGATAATGCTGAGGTAAGCTGGTCCCGCAACGGTGAAGCAGTTAAAGCAGACATTCACTTTAAACATACACATACTGAAATTATTTTGCTGTACAACTAGGAGGGAGTTTGCAACATCTGTATTGTTGACGCAAATTGCAATTGTGATATAATTTATAGAGATTTACATAAAACTTGTGAATGAAAGCTCGACTTTTTGGCTGTGGCGGATAGATAAAGTGTCTTATAAATTTTAATTGGCATAAAGCCAGGTGATTCATATGAAGCTGGCATACACTCTGCGTTTCAGACTTTTATTGATTTACTTTCTGACAATTATTGTTCCTACAATAATTGTCCTTTTTGCTATGCCCACATATTATCAGGGACTGATTTCAAAGGAAGTGGAGACACTTACTAATAGTGTCATGTCTGCTCTTACCAAGACTATTGATACTTATCTGGACGATCTTGAAAGATTGACCATTACTCCTTACTACAACGAAACATTTATGGATTCCCTTGAGCTGATAAACAGCGATGATTACGATAGTTTAGATTATTATTCAAAATTTATAACTGAACATGAACTCATAAATAACCTTAATTATTACATACAAATAACGAGAAAGGATATCCTGGGGTCGGTTATAGTTACAAACAGCGGTAAATTTTTCTGTGTTACAAAAAAACAGGGATTTACAACTATGCCTGAAGGCTATAATTATAAAGAGGAGAACTGGTATAAACAGGCTGTGGCTGCTGACGGAACCGCTGTAATTATTAACAGCCACCCACAGAATTACTTGCCTGAGAAAGATGCTAACAAGGTTTTCTCTGTTGCACGGCTTATCAAGGAGCCCAATTCTAAAAAGCAATTGGCTGTATTTTTGGCGGATGCTGATACGGTTGTTTTGCAAAACGTCCTTTCAAATGTTGATTTTGACATAAGTTCCATCATAGCCGTTTTAGATAATGAAAGCAATCTCATATACTCAAATAAGGTAATATCTGAAACAGCAATGCAGCAAATAAGAAACGGTGAGAAATATGTAAATGATTCTGACGATACTTTTACAGTGGTTTCCAGGCTTGTGCCAAAATCGAACTGGAAACTTATCGCCATGTTATCTAATAGCAGTTTGAACTCTAAACTCAGGTTGGTTAAGATGGTAAGCATATTATTCACTTCCAGTCTGATAATAATTGCATTTACACTTTTTACTATATTTTCTAGTTTTATAACCAAGCCTTTTAAGCAAATGATTTCAGTGATGCAAAGGGTTGAAAAGGGCGACCTGTCAGTGCGCTATTTGAATAAAAGCAAGGATGAAATATCCCAGGTAGGAAATGCTCTGAATAATATGATTATCAAACTTGAAGAAACCATAGAGAAAGTTTATAAGTCGGAAATCAACAAGAAAAATGCAGAGTTTTTGGCATTACAGGCACAAATCAACCCACATTTTTTATATAACATTTTGAACAACTTTATCAGCCTGAACAGAATAGGAGCAAAAGAGAAACTGGAGAAATCCATTATTTCACTTACCACACTTATGAGGTATACAATAAGCCATGCAGACTACACTACAATTTCAAAGGAATTCCATTTTTTAGAACAGTATTGTGAGCTGCAGAAGCTGAGGTTTAGCGAACGTCTTGATTATGATCTTTATTATGATGACCAGATCGCAGAGTATAGAATTCCAAAGCTATTGCTGCAGCCGCTGGTTGAAAACGCAGTAATACATGGGATAGAACCTCTGGACAGGAAAGGTAAGGTCAGTGTGTCTGCAGTCATTAAAGAACATTCCGGGCAACGCGTTGTTGAGATTTCGGTTATTGACGACGGCTGTGGTTTTGATACCCGCTTGAAAACTCAGAAAAGCATTGGAATTGCCAATGTGGAAGAAAGACTTAAAATAACCTTTCCAAACTCTGCTATGAAGATAAAAAGCGAAATTGGAAAGGGAACGGAGATAATAATCAATATTCTGGAAAAGGATATGGTGGTATGAGGGTATTAATTGCTGATGATGAATCCTTAATAAGAGATGGCTTAAAGAGTATGCTAAATGAGCTGGAAACTCCGGTTGAAGTAATTGGAGAAGCAGCAAACGGCAGGGAGATGGTGCAGCTTGTTAAAGAGTTAAAGCCGGAGCTTGTTTTTGTAGATATCAGGATGCCTGTTGTGAACGGTCTTGACGCAATTGAGGAATGCAAAAAGTTTGCACCTGATACATATTGGGTGGTGCTTACAGGCTTTTCAGAATTCGAATTTGCAAGAACGGCAATAAATTTAGGGGTCTCATATTATCTCATGAAACCTGTAAGTGTTGAAGAACTGGGCAAAACAGTACGTGACATTTCTCAAAAGCTAAAGGAAAAAGCACTTATAAGCAATAAGAAATTTGAAAGTGAATTGTCATTATTGTGCCATGATATTGTATTAAATGAAGAGCTTGATGCGTGTTCCGGGAATCCCCTGCCGGCATACAGGTGCGCAACCCTGGTGATTGACAGCCATTTGAAGGAAAAGTCCAAAGCAAAGCGGCAAGCGGAATTTTTTAATATGATACGTTCACTTATTGAAAAATCCATTGACAGTAAGATGAAAATAGCCTTTTTTTCTTTGCCAAACGGAGATGTTGCAATTGTAATTTCACTGGATGGTTCACATGAAGGACGTGTAAGCAGACAGGCTGACAGGTTTTTGTCCGGCCTGGACGATATTCTTAAAACTGCAAATGATGACGATTTTGCAGCAAGCATTTTATTATCTGAAGAATGTCATTCATATGAAACGGTGAGAAGAAGTCTGAACCAATTACAAAACCTTTCAACAATAAGGCCGATAATAGGCATTGGAAGAATAGTGCCAATAAACATACTAAAAAAGGCTTTTGAGAAATCAAGTTCAGAACTCCTGGAAGTTTGTAACACCTTAATAAAGATTGCGGATGCTTTCAAGAACAGGGAGTATTTTCATTACATGAAAATGGTTGATACTCTTGAAAAACGGTTGCAGCAGGCAAAACTGCTTGATAATAAAGTGAAACAGAATATAGCCGGTTTTCTTTCAGTTTCAATGAAATTAAGCATAAGAGCAGATTATAATGTATCAATGCTTGCCGGAAACCTTCGTTCCCATGGGGAAAGAATCCTTTCAGAGAGTGTGGATGAGGACCGTGTAAATATACTTATAAACAGGGTTATTGACTATATTGAGCAAAACTATATGAATGACATTGGTTTGGCAGAAATAGCGGAAATTCTTGATGTAACGCCAAATTATCTAAGCTCCTTATTCCACAAACACATGGGAATTACTTTTATCAAATACCTGACAAAAATAAGAATGATAAAGGCAAAGGAACTCCTTGTAAATTCCTCCCTTCAAGTGCAGCAGGTATCGGAACGGGTGGGGTATTACAGTACACGGCATTTCACCAAGTTATTCAAGGAATACTATGGATATTATCCTTCAGACTGCAGAAAGGCACAATGTTAAAAAAGAGCGCACTCATTATAGCTTTGTGACATATTCGAGAAATAACCGTTATGATATTATATCAGTGTAAAGGAAAGGAAGGATATATAACAAAGTATCTAGTACCCAATACTGTGTGAATGTTCAAGATAATTTAGCTTCTTTATTTAGTTTATTGACCATTTAAATATATCAATGAGCTGTAGCTTGATGCGTGGTGAACCTGCATGCATGTGCTTGACGCGCGGAGCATGTTTGCTGTAGTGTTGATTTTTTGCCTGGCTATTCTTTAAATTTGGTCAATGCTAAAAAACTTTCTGCAACCGGGGTCTGTACGCTGAATTATCTTGGCGAATCAATTCTTAATAAAAAAAAGGAGGAGTACTATGAAATTAAAAAGGTTTGCTGTAGTCTTATCAATACTTCTGTTAGTAACTTTTGTATTTACTGCATGTAACAAAACCCAAGATTCATCAGGTAAAGGTAATGAGAATAATACAACAACCCAGGGTTCACAGGATAATGCCCAGGGCGATACAAACAGCTCGAATGCCGGCAGTTCAGAACCGGTAACCCTTACTGTGCAGACAAATCTTGTCGGAGAACATGCAAAGATTCTGGAAGATATGATGAAAGCATACTCCCAAACACATACCAATGTCACAATAGACTTTAGCGCTCCGGGCAAAGAGTATGAAAACATGATGAAGGTTAAAATGGCATCAAATGATATGCCGGACATGTTCTCAACTCATGGCTGGTCTAAAATCAGATACGGAAATTATCTTGCAAACCTGAGTGGCAGGGCATGGGCTTCAAAAATAGTGGATTCCTTCAAACCGGTTGTTTCTGACGATACAGGTAAAGTTTATGTTCTCGCGTTTGACCAGGATAAGTCAGGTCCTATCTATAATCCTGCAATTTTTGAAGAATATGGTGTAGAAGTACCAAAGACATTTGATGAGTTTATGGAAGCATGTGAGACTATTAAGACAAAGAGTGGCGGAAAGGTTACACCTATTGGCTGTGCTGCTGAAAACTGGGAAGAGGCTCAGTTCTTCGATTTCTTTGCAACTGCATTACTGATAAGTCCTGCTGAAAATTATGCATCACAGCTCCTGGACGGTACATTTGATTGGACCAAGTGGGATCTGCTTGCTGAAAAGTGGCTTGAAATGTATCAAAAGGGATATATCAACAAAGACATGCTTACTGCTAAATATGATGATAATGCAAAGGCATTTGCTGAAGGAAAAATTGCTATAGCATTTTATGGACCTTATTTCATTGAAGAAGCCAGAAAGATTAACCCGGATGTTGCTGCAGACATGATGCCGATACCCGCTATGGTAGAAGGAGATACTCCTACTTTTGCTGGTGGAGAAAAATCAACAATAGGAGTTTGGAAGGATTCCAAATATCTTGAAACTGCAATGGATGTAGTAGACTTCTGTGCTCAGCCTGAAAATGTACAAAAAATGTGTGAATTTACAAAACTGCCTCCTGCTATTGAGGGCGTAACAGCTGATCTCGGCGAGCTGACCGGAACATACGAAAAGTATAAGGATATACGTACATTTGAGTACTTTGACAGAGTATATCTTCCAAACGGAATGTGGGATGTAATGTGCAAGAACTCTCAGTCACTTATCGGAGGAAAGATTACTCCCAGACAGTTCTCTGAAAACATGCAGAAGGAATATGAAAGACTCAGAAAGGCACAAGAATAATCAATGGATGTAAAAAGATAAGCTTATTTTATCAGAACTATACAACAAGGTGCCTTCTATAGAGAACTTATTATCGAGCAAATACTTACTAAAAGTCAAGGGGGCCTTGTGCCCCGATTGGCTTTTACAGGTTGTCCACGCTAGAGCAATAAACATACATATGCTAATTAAGAAAGTGTATTAAAAATTTAGAAAGGGAGGAAGGACAATGCCAATTAAAATAAAAAGAGGATTTGCTCTTTTGGTTGCTGTAATGGTGTTATTTACATCAATTCCTGCATTCTCACCAGTTGCATTTGCTGAAGAGGGCGAAGGACCAAGACTTATTAACTTTTTGCTTAACCCTGATTTTAGCGCCGGCAAGACTGGCTGGAATTTCCCGAGCGGGACAGGAACAGCAACAAACAACCCTTACCCTAATCCGGGTGGAGGCACCCATGCTTATATTGATGGCGGGGGGAAAACACTTAGTCAGAATATTATCATACAAAAGGATGCAGTTTACAAGGTCAACGGATGGATTTCATGCGGGGGCACAGGCGCAGTTTTTGGCATCCGCAAAAAGAGCGGTGAGATAATCAAGGAAATAGCTCTTGAAAAAGGATCATATAAGAACTATGAAATAACTGACATATCTCTTAATAAGGGCGATGAGGTACAAATCTATATTACTTCCGGCGGTTCCTGGGTTAATTGCGACCTGTTCTTTTTTGGAAGCGATTCAATATTCGAACGGAATGTAAATATTGCCGGCAAGGTCAAATATGGTACTGGTGAATACGTCACCGGCGGCCAAATCACTTTAACAAGCAAAACGGATTCATCCAGGAAATACAGTGCCACTATTTCAAGTGACGGTTCATATAGTATTAACGGTATCATAACAGATGGCTACACTGTTGAAGTTGGGGTAAGAAGGTGTGCCAAGATAACTACTGATATAATTGTTCTGGATGACGTTGAATTACCGGAATTTATTGTCAACAGAAAGCAGTACGAAGGTAATCTATTAGTCAATCCGGATTTTGACTATCAAGCCGAGGGCTGGACAATTATAGGTGGTGGTGCGAACGCTTCAAACAATCCTTACCCTAATCCGGGTGGAGGTTATCATACTTACCTGAACGGCGGTACCCAAAACCGTATATCACAGGAAGTGGTTATTGATGTAACAGGTATATACAAGTTTTCAGGCTGGATTTCAACCGGTGGTCCTGACGCCAAAATAGGTATTAAGTATAAGAACGGTGAAATTATCAGTGAAGTTACTATCAACAGCGATAGCAGTTACAAGGAATATGTCATTAAGGATATTGCATTAAAACAGGATGATGTTGTAGAGGTATATGTGACAGGCGGCAAGCAATGGGTTAATGCTGACCATTTTTCCTTTGTGCTGGACAAAGCCAAGATTGTTAGCAGGATTGCCAATGGTGGATTTGAAGAAGGTACAGGATACTGGACTTTTGCCGGTCAAACTTCTATAGACTCTGACGTTGTCAGAACAGGAAATGCAAGTCTTAAAATGGTTGCTCCATATTCAGATGACATTGGCGGATATATAGCTGCGGAAGCCATTCACAATTTCATGACAGGGCATAGCGGCATATATGTTTTGAAAGCTTTTGCCAAAGCTTTGGATGATAGTGTAGCTGTAGTTGAAATATATAAGAATGGCGTTAAAATAAATGAGACTAATATAAATGCTGCTGGAGATGATTTTTCGGAGATACGTGCAGATGATATTTCTGTTGAAGGAAATGACGTTATCGAGGTCAAGTTTATCAGTAAAAAGGGTACCATTTATATTGATGATGTTGAATTTTTGCTCGATATTTCCAAGATACCGAATGAAGCTCCAGTAGTGAGCAATGCTGTAATAAGCGGAAGAGCCCGCGTAGGATATGACCTTGTAGGAAGCTATGAGTATCAGGATCCGGACGGTCATGATGAAGGTGACAGCATATATGAATGGTATATTGGCAACGATGGTGAATTCACAAAAATTGAAGGTGAGGATAAGGCTATTCTCCATATTAAAGAAGAATACAGGGGTAAGCGTATTAAGTTCAGAGTAACAGCAGTAGATGTTTACGGAGGAAAATCCAATCCCGTAGAAAGTGAACCTACGGATGTTATTGACAAAAACTTCATAAATAATCCTGGATTTGAACAGGATTGGACAGGGTGGACTTTTGAAAACAGTGCAAATATAAAGAATAAATCAAGTGTAGGGGTATTAGGTACCTATGATGGACTTGTTGCAGGTTACTTAGCGCCAAATGCTAACAGCCGGATCATTCAGCTTATAAACGTTGAAGAAAGCGGAGAATATGTGCTTTCAGCTTATATAGCTTCGATTTATGATGAAAGTGGTTCTAATGCAAAGGCAACTTTATCAATTTTAAATCCTGACGGAACTGTAATAGCATCAGCATCAGGCAGCGGTAACGGTGGATACAGCAAGGTAGCTACTGAAAGCTTTCTGCTTGAAAAGGGTGAAAGTGTTAAAGTAGTGATAGCAGGCAGCGATGTAGGATATATAAATGTTGATGAAATTGAACTGTTAAAAGTAGGTGAGGCTAGCGGATTTAACAACATCTTACGCTTTGTTGTAAAAGATATGATTGGAGACGCCATCATATCAAAGAATGAAGCCAGGATTGAATTTACAATGCCATACGGAACCGATATCAGTGCATTAACGCCTTACGAAATTATTATATCTGAAGGTGCTTCTATTTCTCCTGCAATTGACAAAGCGCAGAATTTTGAAGATCCTGTACAATATACTGTAACATCATCAGACAATGTAGAAAAGGTATGGACGGTAGTTTGCAAAATTGCAGACAAAACTCTTGTGGCAAAATCGTCTAATGAGAAGCTGCAGCAAGCCTTTGCATGGTGCGTACAAAAGGCCATGCAGTGGGTTCAGACGGGTAAAACCGGTGTCATTAATATGTATGAAGGCTCTGCCGGTACAGACGGACATGAATACATACCTTCATACTGGGCAGGATATAAGCACAGGTCAGGCTTCTATATAAGAGATTATGCACATCAGGTGGCCGGAGCTGCATTCCTGGGCTTAAATGAGGAAAACTACAGTATGCTCAAGGCATTTGCCGACACATCTACAGAAGCAAGAAAATGGTATGCTTTATGGGCATTGAACTTTGATGGAAGCCCGCTGCTTATAGACTATAAAAATGACAACAACTTTGTCAGGGAAGTACCTGCAATGTTTGAGCTGGTTGAAAAAGGCTGTGAACTGTATAAAATCACTGGTGACCAGCGTTATATAAGCGAAGATATGTTGGCTTTTTATGAGAGAATAATGAATGAATTCATAGAATTGCATGATACCCAGATTGTAAACGGAGTTGCAGAGGGTACTGACGGGGGTATCTTCCAGGGCAGTGCTACTTACAATGAAATGGGTGACCATCCGATTGAAGCCGGAGATGGCCTTGCATCCCAATACAGGGCTAATGTTGCTTTAGCCGATTTATTCAAACAAATTGGTAATGAAGAAAAAGCTCAAAAATACTATGATGCAGCAGAGAAGTTAAAGAAATACTTTATAGAAGAATGGGGAGTACCGGAGAACGACGAGTTTTTCTATAACAGGGGTTATGATATTGACGGAAAGAAGCTTGAATCCTTCGCCAAGGAAGGAAGCTGGTTCATGGCTATGAAGGGTATTACACCGCCTGGCGAGAGGACTACAGGATTCCTTCAGTATATTCATGATAAAATGCATGACAACAACTACAAATCTCCTAATATAGAAGCTTATACCTATCTGCCGGATACATTCTTCCCATATGGTGAAGATGAAAAAGGCTGGTATTGGATGGAATACATTATTGACCGCCTTGATGATGACCATGCCGTATCAAACCAGGGGAAAAACGCAGACTATCCTGAAGTTTCGTTTACTCTCATCAGCCAGACTATAGGATGGCTTCTTGGGGTTAATGCCAATGTACCTGCGGGAACTGTAGAAACATTATCCCATCTGCCGGAAGCCATAGCTGATCTGGAGGTTAATTATATACCTGTTGGGAATAATGAAATAAAAGTGAAGCAAAAAGGCACAGAAGAAACAACATTTTATGCTTATGAGAACGGAGAAGGAAATGATATTACCTGGATTGCCAAATTCGCCGGGAAATACGACTATATTAACGTAAATGGAAAAAATATTCCGGCAAAGCAGGCTGTTGAAAATGGCAGGGAGATTTCATACGCTGAGGTAGAAATAGAAAAGGGTAAGACTTATGTAGCCAGACCAAAAAATGCAGAACCTAAAGTTCCAGGGGGACCGGTTGTACCAATTTACACTGAGCCCGAAAAAACAGCTGAAGACAATATCAGTACAGATGGAGACATGACAATAATAACAATAAATGAAGAAAAAGCTATTGATGAAATAAAGAATAGTGAAAACAGTGTAATTATCTTTGATTTGAGTGAAGTAGGTACTACCGCAGCCAAGACTGTAGAAATTCCTGAAAATGTATTTAAAGCAGCAAGTGAATATTCAAAGGATATAATAGTCAAGGTTGGAGATGTGGAACTTTTATTGGAGAAGGATACATTTGATTCTGACAAGCTGAATGGCACCACTGTTATAACGGTGGCAGATATGGGCAAGAGCGGCAGCATGGAGGGCTTTGTCCAGGTATCCAACACCTTTGACATTATTATCAAAGTGGGAGACACAAATATTAATCCTGATAAGCCGGTTAAGGTGACAATTAATACAAGCGGCATTGAAAATGGTAAAAAAGCAGCTGTATACTATTACAATCCGGACAAAGGCGAATGGGAGTATGTAGGCGGCAGTTACGACGAAGAATCCCGCACGATGACTTTTGATGCGGAACACTTCTCTGAATATGCAGTGTTTGAATACAATAAGAGCTTTAAAGACATAGAAGGGCACTGGGCTAAAGATACAATAGAGGTATTGGCATCAAGAAATATTGTGTCAGGAATAGACGGTGAGAACTATAAACCGCAAGCGAATGTGACAAGAGCGGAATTTGCAAAAATGGCAGTAATGATGCTGGGATTGCCGTTAGAAACCTACAAAGGCCAGTTTGCCGATGTAGCAGAAGGAAAGTGGTATGCAGATATCATTGAAACCGCCTATAATGCCGGTATCATTAATGGAGACGGTGGATACATGAGACCGGACAGCAGCATCAGCCGTGAAGAAATGGCTGCAATAGCTGTAAGAGTATATGAAAAGTTATATGGCTATGAGTTGGAGACATTTGCAGACACAGGATTTGCAGATGAAGTCAATATAAGCAACTGGGCAAAAGATGCAGTAGGAAACGCAGCAAAACTTGGTATTATAGTTGGAAAACCAGGTAATATATTTGACCCGAAAGCAACAGCTACAAGAGCTGAAGCAGCAACAGTCATCTATAGGCTGATTTTTCGGGGAGAATAAAGTGGAATAAGCAAATATCGCAGTAAAATAAGTAGCATAAAACAAGCAATATTTTAAACTAATCACATTCTACAGTTCTTTAACAAAAGTTGGGGCGGCTGAACTGAAAATCAGTTCAGCTGCTCTTACTTTTTTTATTTCATTATGAAAGCTAACCCGTTGAGTTGTCTTAAAATACAAGATGAAATATACCTTACACATTTTTTTTGCTTCTCTTCATAAAATCTCCACAAAAATGTGTTAAATTCGGGATAAATAATGTGAAGGTGGTATAACAATGGGAAAAGCAGCTCTGACAAACAAAAAGATGCAAGCGGTACAAAAAACTAAAAAGTATACATTTGTAGCAGTTGGAGTAATTGCAGTCCTTATCATAGGTTTCATTATTATTAAATTAAGTACAAGCGGTGAAGATACGACAGGGGCTGCCTCAGGTGATTTAAAGATACTAAAGAGTGAAATTACAGAAACTGCTAAATTTTATTCTTATAAGACAGGTAAGACAAATATGGAAGTCCTGGCTGTAAAAGCAAGCGATGGGACCATAAGGACAGCATTTAACACCTGTCAGATATGTTATGATTCAGGAAGAGGTTATTATGAGCAGCAGGGTGAAGAATTGGTATGCCAGAACTGCGGTAACAGGTTCCATATTGACCAGATAGAAAAGATAAGAGGCGGCTGCAATCCGGCTCCTATTGTGAAAGAAAACAGAGCTGAGGATGACGAATTTATTGTAATCTCACAGGATTTCATGGAAGAATACAAAGGCTTGTTCGGGAATTGGAGAAAGTAGGGGTAAGAATGGAACAGAGATTGAAGCGAAAAGTACTTCAAATAGAGGGTATGTCATGTGCAAGCTGTGAGATGAGAATAGAGAATGCCCTAAAAAAGCTTGACGGAGTAATGGAAGCTAAGGCAATTTTCAGCAGTTCCAATGTTTACATTACCTACGATGCAAATACGGTAGGTCTTGAACAAATTATTGAAACGATAGAAAAGCTGAATTATACAGTAAAGAATAAACGTGGATATGCGGCTGCTCCCAAAACAAATACAAAAAAATCAGCGGATGATAAAATGACAATCAACCAGCTGTTGGGAATTGGTATCATATTGATTGCTCTCTATGTCATTATTAAGAACACAGTGGGGTTTAACTTTGTACCGGAGATTAATCAATCAATGGGATATGGAATCCTGTTTTTTGTCGGATTGCTGACTTCACTGCATTGTATCGCCATGTGCGGAGGTATAAACCTATCTCAATGTGTTTCATATAAGATTGATAAGGAGAAATCCGGCAAGCTTTCACAATTAAAACCAAGTTTACTTTATAACAGCGGCAGGGTCATATCCTATACTGTAATCGGAGGCATAGTAGGAGCTTTAGGCTCCGGTATAAGCTTTTCAGGTGCCGCCAAAGGTGCCGTGGCTATTGTATGTGGCGTATTCATGGTGATTATGGGCTTAAATATGCTCAACATATTCCCATGGCTCAGGAAATTAAACCCCAGAATGCCTAAAGTATTTGGCAACAAAATACACAATAGCAACGGGAAGCATGGGCCCTTTTATGTTGGACTTCTCAATGGCTTAATGCCATGTGGTCCCCTTCAGGCAATGCAGATTTATGCTTTAGGTACGGGGAGCTTTGCGGCGGGAGCACTATCCATGTTTGTGTTTAGTATTGGCACAGTGCCTTTAATGTTTGGTTTGGGTGCAGTCAGCTCTATATTGAGCGGGAAATTCACTCACAAAATGATGAAAGTAAGTGCTGTATTGGTAATAGTGCTTGGAGTGGTCATGGCTAACAGAGGTATGGCATTGTCAGGCTTTTCACTTCCCTCTGTGCCATTTGGTAGAAGCAGTAGTACCCAAGGCAGCAACATTGCAACGATACAGAATGGAGTTCAAATAGTAACTACAAAGCTTCAATCAGGCAGGTATGAACCGATAACAGTACAAAAGGGTATACCTGTAAAGTGGACAATAAAAGCCCAGAAAGGCGATATAAACGGATGTAACAATGAGATTGTAATACCGGAATTTAATAAAAGCAAAAAGCTTGAGCCAGGTGACAATATAATAGAGTTTACTCCAACTGAAACCGGTACCTATGCCTACAGCTGCTGGATGGGCATGATCAGGAGTAAAATTACTGTTGTAGATGATATTAACAATGTTGATGCCTCTGATTCAGGTGGAGCTATTCAAAAGTCAGATTACAAAA